>OHBV01001163.1_pt1 | contig 10338 bp, 9 predicted proteins | sample 1577451 | NCBI WGS metagenome assembly OHBV01 (sample SAMEA3879605, study PRJEB24766) | human gut metagenome | biome: human-associated habitat; feature: feces | place: USA | collected 1985/1987 | reverse complement strand
ATTCTTCTTCTGGAAAAAGATAAACGATATCACAAACGTCATCTGGCACTGACGGGAAGCAACCGTGGTGACCGTCACAATCGAAATATCCTGATTGACAGCTCTTATCTTGGGATAGAGGGAACAGCAGATTACATCGAGGAACTTGTCAGAAGAAAATTCGGAAGCGGGGAGGAGTGAGTCTATGGGACAGAAAAAATCAGAATTTGATAAAGTATTCAGTGCATGGGATATTCTTGTGATCGCTTTCGGAGCTATGATCGGCTGGGGCTGGGTCGTAGAGTACGGCTCGAGCGACGACGAGGAGCAGTTCGACTACCTCTACAAATACTCCCCGCTGCATAACATCAAGAAGGGCACGAAGTATCCTGCGACGCTGATAACGACTGCCGACCACGATGACCGTGTCGTGCCGGCCCATTCGTTCAAGTTCGCCGCCGAAATGCAGTACGCCCAGGGCGGCGACGCTCCGATCCTGATCCGCATCGACACCAAGGCGGGCCACGGCGCCGGCAAACCCGTCTCGAAGCGCATCGAAGAGGCTACCGACGTGTTCTCGTTCCTGTTCGAGAATACGGACACGCCTTACAAGACGGTCGAAACGAAATAATGCTATTCCGGTCGCATGTCCGAAGCTTCGCTGAAAACGGAGTTTCGGAAGCAGCCGGGCCGATCCCGATGCGGATCCGGAACCCGGCACGACGAAGTACCGGCCGATAACCATACTGTTTTATTGAGCGATGAAAGTTTACAAGTTCGGCGGCGCATCGGTCCGCAACGCGGACGGTGTGCAAAACCTGCTGAAGATCATCGGTGACGAACGGGATCTGTTCATCATCGTATCGGCAATGGGTAAGACCACGAATGCCTTGGAGAAGGTTTTCGAAGGGTTGCAGAAGGGCGACAAAGCCTTCTCGATGGAGCACATCACCGCGCTGAGGCAATACCACGCCGAAATCGTAAACGAACTGTACGGCGCTCCGACCCGGCTCGAGAAGATCGAACGGCTTTTCGGGGAGCTCGAACAGGTGGCGACCGAAACGGTCTATCGTCCGGAAGACGCCGAGCTGTGGTACGACACCGTCGTCGCTTTCGGCGAGCTGATCTCGACGACGATCATTTCGGAGTACCTCTCCGAACGGGGTATCGACAATTGCTGGCTCGATATGCGACGCTGCTTCCGCACCGAACAGCGACACAAGGACGCCTCGGTCGATATCGCCGCATCGCGGACTCTGCTGCGCAACGCCATGAAACAGTCGAAGGCCCGTATTTTCATCGGGCAGGGCTTTATCGGAGGTGCTCCGGACGGCACGACCACGACCCTGGGACGCGAAGGTTCGGATTACTCGGCAGCGGTGGCGGCCAATATCCTCGACGCGGAATCCATGTCGGTATGGAAAGACGTGGACGGCATCCTGAATGCCGACCCGAAGGTTTTCCCCGATGCGGTGCAGATCGCGGAACTGAACTACCTGGACACCATCGAGCTGGCTTACAGCGGGGCACAGATCATCCATCCCAAGACGATCAAACCGCTGCAAAACAAGAACATCCCGCTCTACGTGCGGCCTTTCGGGGACAAGCGAAAACCGGGCACGGTGATTCGCCGTATGTCGGCGCCGATCGAGGTTCCGATTCTGATCCTGAAGAAGGATCAGGTATTGCTGACGATCCGTTCGCGGGACTTTTCCTTCGTGCTCGAAGAGAAATTCGCGGCGATCTTCTCCCTGCTGGAGCGACACCGTATCAAGGTCAATCTGGTGCATAACTCGGCGGTGAACCTCAGCCTCTGCGTGGATAACTCCTGGCATATCGACGAGGCGATTCAAGCCCTCCGAAACGAGGAGTTCGACGTAATGAAGGTCGAGAACATGGAGCTGCTCACCATCCGGGGCTATAACGGCGATTTGATGGAGCGATATGCTTCGGGGCCGGAGGTTTTTCTGTTGCAGAGAACTCAATCGACGGCCCGTATTGTCCGGAAAAACCGGTAGTCCAACTTCGAAAAAAGACGCTAAAATAAAAGAAGAGAAGTGGGGTCGATGTTGGACGAATACAAGAAAAACATTAGAAAACCGAATCCGGAGGAGCTACGACTCATTAAGTTTTTGGTACAAAAGGCATCTTTGAATATGTCCGAGGGCTGGGAAAGATCTTTGACTGTTTCTTGTTTGAATGATGGAGGAATGGGCAGTATGAAATTATATATGTCTTTACCGCCGAAAGAAATAATATCAACGATTTTTGTCAGTGAGTGCTCTTTTAAGGATTCTGATGGAATAGATGTGTTAGCCTCATTATATCTCGATCAAGATCATGAGATTTGTGAAGTGGATATTTGGAAAGCTGATTTTTCTCCTTTGATAAGGATCTCTTCGGATATTAGCTTATAAAACGGAGGAACATGGGAGATTTGGGATATTCGAAGCATGCATTTCGTGTAAATGGTGAAACTTATTATCCTGGAAAATTATGAAAAAATTAATAATTTTATTGATCAGTCTTTTCTTCATTGCCTCCTGTGCCGTTGTAAAATCCAGCAGAATAGTTGGAAAATGTTACTTGGGTTATCCTTATCGCCAGATTATGGTATTCATTTGTATGCTGAGTTTTATGCCGATAGTACGTTTTTATATAGGTCAGCTGGCTGTTATGATATAATCGGCCATTGGTACATAAGCGGTGATACAGTGATTTTATCTTCGCCAAATTTCAATGTCGAAACTCGTCCTATTGATCTTTATATTTTTGCAGAAGAAGAGATTACAGATTGGCGTTTTCCTGATGAGTATTATAAATTTACGGATATGGAGGGTAATAGAGATGCATATATTATTAAAGGAGATACTTTATATCCTGTACTGAAAAACGGGAAGTCTCTAATAGAATATTTGTACGCAATACCGAAACCGGGCCCTGAATTAGGTCTATATAATAGAGGAATTTATTTTGGGCCGAAAAAAGATAAGTAATCTTTGATTGTTACTGCCGGACTTAATGTCCGGCAGTTTTCTTTTGTAGATTGGTGAATTTTATCTATCTTTCTACAAAGAAAAAATGTAATTATGAAACGACTAATAATTTTGTTAATCGGACTTTTCTTTATTGTTTCCTGTTGTAGTGTCAGGCCCGGCAAACTGACCGGTAAATGGTTTCGAAGTACAACTTGTGTAGATGATGCAAGAACTCCTGGATTATATGTTTACTTTTATCCTGATGGCGGCTTTTTGTACCAAATGGCCTATGCTGACGGAGCTACAGGTGCTTGGCGAATCGAAGGCGATACTGTTATTTTATGGTCTCCGGATTTCAGTATCGTGTTGGATAGTGTTTTGCTGCCGTACGGCCCACGCTGTTGGCCTAATTTGAATAAATATACAGATGCTACAGATGATAGAGATCGCTACCTTGTTCGGGGGAATAAACTATATCCCATCATGAAAGATGGGATTAATGAACTTCCTCTTGTAAAAATTTCAAAAAAACAAGCAAAAATAGAACTACAAGATTATCCATTTTATTACAATGTGAAAGATTAATTAAAGATTGTCTAACAAATCCGTGAAATTGAAAGCCCCCCCCTGTCAGAGTGCATTCTGACAGAGGTGAAAATGTTAGAATCGGACTTGTTAGGCAGCCCGTTTTAATTTTTGGCATTTTGGTAGTGCCCGAACGCACGTTTACCGTCGCCGAAAGCCGCGGACGATCGAAAAAATCGTTTCGGAGGCAGGAACCTCGCCCTGCTGTTTCATCCGCCAGATCGTACGTACCATATACCGCTCGATGTCCCGGTAGAGCCGTTTGAAAAGAGGGCAGTCCTGATAATTCTCGTTGTCGAGCAGCACGTCCCGGATCGATCGCTGGGTATTGGTGTAATTGCTCATTTCGTTTTTCAGCGCCACGCCCTCCTTTTTCGAGGCAGTGATTCGCGCCGCAGTCATCTGACGCAGTTTTTCGCATACGGTTTCCAGTAGCACCATCACCACGTTGTCCATCAACGTGTGCCCGTGCATATAGAGATAGGTCGTTTCGGGCGTTACCCCGAGCCGACCGAGTTGTGCGGCGAAATCGTCCAACTCCGCCGCCTGTTTGGGATGCTTGCTGGCGAGCGTTTGCTCGCGGCGGGCGACATTGCGCTGTAACCAGGCGATCGTCCGGGCCCCGTTATCCTCCAAATCGAGGTAGTTGAGCCTTACCGAAGACTTGAAATCGACAAGAGTGAACACATGCTCGTCCGACAGCTTCGCCGAATAGGCATACCAGAGAAAAAGACGGTAAATCGTGCGGGAATAGTCGGCCATGAAGCGTTCGAAATCGAAGATTCGGGTATCGTTCTTGGTCGCCTTGACGCAGACGTTGTGCAGCGAGGGAGCATAGCAGAGGTAATTCTCCGTGGCATAGGTGTAAGTATGGAACATATACCGTGAGTCGCGGATCAGGCGCGATTGCTCTGTCGCTCCGTTGAACAGGAAATCGAAATCCGAATCCACGCAAAGCAACATTCTCTCCGACGATTCGGGAATCATCGACATCAGCACCTTCTTGCCTTTGGGCAGGTCTTTGCGGGTCGGCACCGATATTTCGAAATAGAGGTAAGGATTGGAGAAACAGTCGAAGACGCCCCGCCAGAAAGCCACGTCCTCATAACCTTCGACGAAGACCTTCACGACTCGCAGCGACGGGTCGCCCGGTAGCGGCCGGGGCAGCGGACCGTCGTTTTTCCTGGCAAACGGATTGATCCGCCGCAGTTTATCGGTGATTTTTCTCATGTCGTTTTACAAAGGTAGTAAAAATGAGGGCAGAATAAACAAACTTGTTTGTTTTATTCTGCCGAAGTCAATTATATTTTTCAATGCCCCTTTATCCGATGGTCGCAGCATCGAATCCGCAGGATGCTTATTCGCGGCCCGGGCCGTGTCTGTAATACCGACGTTCCCCTGAATTCCCTCCTTGGGAGGGGACTTAGGAAGCTCGGTTCTCAAAGAGGTTCCTAAAGTACATAATCACGTTCGAAAAATATGTTTTGATTTCATGCTATCTATTACATAAAGTCGGGAGGAAGTAATAGTCATAGCATCAGGTCTTTCTTTTGCAATTTCACGGATTTTATAAATCAAGTTGCTAATTTAGCTCCGGGAGAATACTTATACGAAAAAGGAGAATTTCATAAAATATAAGGAATAAGAAAGTCGAAAGAGTCGGATTGGATTTCCCCGTTCAATAATTATATTTTGATGTTCTGTTTTATTACTATTATTGTTCTATTTCTTGCATTATGGGCAAGAACCGGGTTTATCAGTCTTTAACTTAGCTCGTAACTATGAGCATGCCCGGAAACCTTCTGATTCCCGAGGCTTATCTATTTGGACCGTTGAAGTAAAAATTATTTGTCGGAACAAGCATTGTGCGCATGTCCGATCGATTTTGTCGGGTTGGATGAACGAGATCTTAAAAGAAAAGAACGATTGAAAGGAGTAATAGTAATCGTAGAAAGAGTTGAAATAGGAGATGATCTGGTTGTATTTTAGTAGGTTCGTTAAAAAATAACGGTTGTTGTGCGTTGTTTCGGAGAAAATCCTTATATTTGCATCGCGTTGAATCCCGAATGGGAAACGGACGCGATGGTTGCGAAAGGTAGTTTGAGAGAGTGGTGCGGAAATTTTCTTCTTGTGAATTTTTTGAAAAATTTGGAGGAAAGAAAATAATGGTTACCTTTGCAGTCCCGAGCCATTTTTAACGGGAGCTTAGCTCAGCTGGTTCAGAGCGTCTGCCTTACAAGCAGAGGGTCGGGGGTTCGAATCCCTCAGCTCCCACAATTGAAAATCAACGACTTACAGCAATGTAGGTCGTTTTTCTTTTGTGTGCCTCCGTGGTCGGTTTACACGTTTTTTGCCCGTTTGTGTTAACCAATGTGTCAACCAAAATGACGCATGAAAGCAAACATCGAGGTCATTTGTTACAAGTACAAACCTCTCAAAGACGGAACGCTTCCTTTAATGCTCCGAGTTACGAAAGACCGCAAACGCAAATATGTTTCGCTCGGCCTTTCCCTGCACGAAAAGTTTTGGGATTTCGAGAAAGGCAAGCCCAAACGGAATTGTCCCAACAAGGAACAAATCGAACGGCTGATAGCTGCAAAAACGGCGGAATACAACGATTTGATTCTCGAAATGACCTCCCAGCAACGCGAATACACGGTGGAAACGCTCGTGTCTCATTTTCATAACCAAGTCCGTTGCGCTACGGTGGTCGAATTGTACGATAAACTGATTGACGACATGAAACGCGGCGGTAAACTTGGCAATGCAGGCGTTTACAAATACTCCCGTACATCGTTGCTGAAATTCACGGGACAGCGGTTGCAAATCCCGTTCAGCGATATTGACGCCGTGTGGTTGCGTCGTTACGAGAATTGGTTACGGACGAGCGGTTGCGGTGATACGACCATCAGCCAACTCTTTCGAACGTTGCGTAGCGTGTTTAACAAGGCGGTAGAATTGCAGTTGGTGAAACGGGATTATTACCCGTTCGATGCCTATAAAGTCAGCAAATTCGATACGCGAACGAAGAAACGGGCCATCACGAAAGAGGACGTGCGCAAGGTTATTGCACTCGATTTGTCGCAAGGCTATCCCTCCGAACGATTAGCACGGGATATTTTCGTGTTCAGCTATTTCGGAGCAGGGATTAACTTTGCAGACGTCGCCCTGCTGAAATATGGGAATGTACGGGACGGACGGGTGCAATACGTTCGGAAGAAAACGGGCAAGCCTATCAATTTTCTGCTGACGGAAGAAATGCGGAATATCATTGCCAAATACCAGCAACAAGGACAGACGGATGAAGATTATATTTTTCCGATACTCGACCGCCGTGTGCATAGGACGGAACAGCAGAGATATGACCGAACGCATAAGGTGCTGACGAACACGAATCGTTGGTTACGCAAAATCGGGCAGCGGGTTGGCATCGAACATCTGACTACCTATGTCGCCCGTCACACGTTCGCCACGGTTTTGAAGCGTTCGGGAGTGAATATTGCCATCATTTCCGAATCGCTCGGCCATTCTGATTTATCGACTACCCAAATCTATTTGGATTCATTCGAGAACTCGCAGATAGACGCTGCAATGGTTCATCTATTATAGACAGGAAAGAGGACAGACATCGACAAGGGGTATAGATTAAGCCCCTATGTCAATGTTTGTCCTCCTAATTCTGCTGATCTTGTGGTTAGCTATTATTGGTAGAGATAGGACAGACTTGGTAAAAGGGGTTAATTATAGGCCCCTTTTCCAAGTTTGTCCTTTATTTTTTGTATATTAGGGACTACTAACCACAAATTACTATGGATAAGGATAACAACTTCTACCCTCATGTTTTTACATGGGAACAATTCCAAAGAGCATTGCTCTATACGAAAAAGTATTACGGCATGGATGCCCCCTATTTCTATCGAACAGCCAACGCAGAATTGGCAGGTAAAGACCAACCTATCACGATCTACAATCGTCTTATGTTCGAGGATTTCTGTAAACGGTTGCTATTCTCTGATAAATCCTCCTCCAAATATATGGAGCAGATACCACAAGAGGAGATTGCAATTATATGGGCGTTGATGTTAGTCGAATGGGGATTGTTGTGCGAATGGCTGAAAGACCAAGACAGCGATTATACGCTCGGCGATTATTATGCGGACAACCCCAATGATTATTACCAAGACCACATGCGGGAGGAGTTATTGAAAACCTATCTGTTCTGTAAGCAAACGCCCATCCGACCGCAGAGGACGAATGAAATCATACTGACGGTTAACAAGGGCTATCCCAAATATCGTCGTTCACTTACTCTGCCGAACTTCGAGAATTGGGTATTACGCGGTGCGTTGTTGCAATATTGCGAGAGCCATTTGGAAGACATACACTCGGTAGAGGAGGCACAAAAGGCGTTGGATGCTTACCATGAAAAAGGGCGTAAGGCTGATGAAAAAATCGACCGCATCATATACGGGACTTATACGATGTTCAAGGATGCCGCCAAAGACACGCGGGCAACCAGCACAGGATTGTGTCGTATTATCACTAATTATCTGTTCTATCTCGGCATGATCTCCAAGTATGAGGTAGAAAACGAGCAACTCATTGCTGGACGCATTAAATATATGTTAAAACAAGGAAAACAACCTCGATTTACATTGCGTATATTGAGCGGGAAAGAAGCCCTTGAGGAGTTGAGTAAAAGTGGTCGAAATACGTTCGAGGATATGATGAAATAATTTGATTTACAAACTATTTTTTAGAAAGAATAGATGGCATTTTCGCTGTCTATTCTTTCTCTTTTTTAGCTGTGTTTTCTCCAAAAAAAGAGAGACTTTTGCCCTCGTAATCAAATCACGCTGGCCAGCAGACAAGGTTACGGAGTAAGCCGAACGCCAAGTGGAGGCACAACAGAATAAATACACAAAAAGATGAAAATCAAAGAGATTAACATCAATGAAGGACAATATCTTGAAGACGTAATGCCTAAAATCCTTGTCAACCAGAGGCCAGCGATCCCTACCAATACCATCCTTAATAAGGTGATGACGGGTTGCGGTGCTACATGGCTGGAAATCCATTCAGAGCGACATTCCATCGTTATCGAGCCGAACGTGCCCGTGATTATTGGGAAAAAGGCTCAACACCCATTCCTCTTTGCTGTGTACGAGGGTACGACACGCGAGGACGTGAAAGCCTACCTTGCAGGTGAGGAGGACGGCTATCGAAAAATCATCACCACGCCAGAGGGATTCGACAAGAAAGTCCTGCCCGCCATGTACGAGTTGGGGCTTGAGGTGTACGAGGAGTATTTCCTCCTATTCGATGAATGCGAGAAGCCCGTACAAGACGTGGGCTATCGCGGGGACATCTACCTGCCTGTCGAGGATTTTTTCAAATTCGAGAACAAAGCGATGGTTTCCGCAACGCCTATCGTTCCGTCCGACCCGCGTTTCGAGGTGCAGGGGTTCGAGATGATACGAATTGTTCCCACCTATGACTACTGCAAGGATTTGACGGTAGTCGTGACCAACAACACCGTATGCGTACTGCGGAAACTGCTGGAACGCTATCGTAAGGCAGGCGAAAAGGTCTGCATCTTCTTCAACTCGACGGATACGACGTTAAGCCTCATTCAGACCCTCAAACTACAAGGACGGTGCAAGGTATTCTGCTCGGAAAAGAGTGTGCGCAAACTCAAGCGCGAGGGATTTACAGCCGTGAGCGACAACCTCACCGAGTTGGCCGAGGTCAATTTCTTCACCAGCCGCTTCTACTCGGCCGTGGACATCAAGCTGGACTACCAGCCGAACGTCATCGTACTGACGGACGTATTCCATGCACCGTACTCGATGATCGACCCGCAGACCGAGGTGGTGCAGGCCATCGGTCGCTTCCGTAACGGCGTGGCAAAACTCCACCATGTAACGAACACTTGCAACCAGTTGGAGAGCCTATCCCGTGAAACGCTCATTCAGCAGTTGGAGAGCAAGGAGGCCATATATAACAAGGTGGCCGCAATCCCTACCGCCAACGAAATCGAAAAAGGAGCATTGATGAAGGCCATAGAGGGGATGGAGTATAAACGCTTCGTAACCCGCGACGGCAAACGTAACTGGTTTATGTGGGACAATGCGTGGGAGGACGAGAAGATAAAAGCCTACTACAAATACCCCTCGACGGTAAAGGCTGCCTATAAGAACGCACCGTTCCACGCTAAGATCGTCAAGTATAACGTCGCTATTACGGACGAGGATCGCCTGCACCGTAAGCAGGCAGGGCTGAAAAGCACCAAGGAATTGTGGCGGGAGGTGGTAAGCCAGCTCGACAGGTTGCAGACAGCCAACCCCGATGCCGAGCCGAGTTATATGCTCGACGAGTTAGGCGACGAGTTCGAGGCGATGGTTAAAGCCCACACGATACTGGGAGCAAAACGCATCGAAGCCCTCGGTTACGACCGCCGTAAGATCGAGGCCGCATTGGGTAGCATCGAGGAGAACCGATTGCTGACCTCCGAGAAGATGCAACAGGTCGTCTATGCTCGTTTCCACTCGGACGACATCGTACCAGCCAACGAGGTGAACGCTTACATGCGCCAACTGATAACCGACAACGGCATCCCGTTCGAGGGACGAGTAGATCGCAAGGTCATCGGTCTGTTCTTCGAGTTGGAGGACTGCAAGCAAGGCGGAGCGAGAGCCTTTAAGTTCGGCAAGAGGAAATACGAATTTTAGAGGCAGGTAGGCAGAGGACAGACTTGGATGAGGGGTCTATATTTAATACCCCTCGACCAAGTTTG
>OHBV01001159.1_pt1 | contig 10388 bp, 8 predicted proteins | sample 1577451 | NCBI WGS metagenome assembly OHBV01 (sample SAMEA3879605, study PRJEB24766) | human gut metagenome | biome: human-associated habitat; feature: feces | place: USA | collected 1985/1987 | reverse complement strand
GCACACGAAACGAGCAGGATGTACTGGTGCAGGGTGTGGAGAAATTATGGGATGAAGGCCTGGTGGTGGTTGCGGCGGCAGGAAATCAGGGACCAAAGCCGGGGAGCGTGACGGCACCTGGATGCAGCAAAAAGATCATTACGGTGGGATCCAGTGATATGCTCTCGGGAAAGCGGGCAGTATCCGGGCGCGGACCAACATTTGAATGCGTGTGTAAACCGGATCTGGTGGCACCGGGACGGCAGATTATGGCATGTACGCCGGGAGCTGGAAACCTGTACAGCATGAAAAGCGGCACATCCATGTCAACACCGCTGGTGTCCGGTGCGATTGCGCTGGCACTGGAAAAAGATTCTCTGCTTTCCAATGTAGAGATTAAAATGATGCTGCGAGACAGCTGCGATGATATGGGACTGCCGAGAAACCAGCAGGGATGGGGAAAGTTCAACTGCAAAAAGTTTTTGGCATTATAGGAAAACTACATTATTGTATAAACAAAAATGCATGATTTTACCATAGTAAAGGCCGAAAGTATTGACGGAAATCCTTTTTTCGGATAGAATAATAGGAAATTGGTCATTGTTTACAGATAATTATAAAGAGAATGACCAGTGACAGAAAATCAGATATCAGACAAGGGAGACGTATTATGGAAAAAATTCAAATGACGACACCGTTGGTAGAGATGGACGGAGATGAGATGACCAGAATCCTCTGGAAAATGATCAAAGATGAACTTCTTCTTCCGTTTATTGATCTGAACACAGAGTATTATGATCTTGGGTTAAATTATCGTAATGAAACAGATGACCAGGTTACGATCGATGCTGCCGAAGCAACTAAGAAATATGGTGTTGCAGTAAAATGTGCGACGATCACACCAAATCATGCACGTATGGACGAATATGATCTCAAGAAGATGTACAAGAGCCCGAATGGTACGATCCGTGCAATCCTTGATGGAACAGTATTCCGTGCACCGATCGTTGTAAAGGGAATTGAGCCATGTGTACGCAACTGGAAGAAACCGATCACACTTGCGCGTCATGCATATGGAGATATTTACAAGAATACAGAGATGTACATTGACAAACCAGGTAAGGTTGAGCTGGTTTACACTTCAGAAGACGGTGAAGAGAAACGCTCCCTTGTACAGGAGTTCAAAGCACCGGGAGTTGCGATGGGCATGCACAACATGACTGCATCCATTGAAAGCTTTGCAAGAAGCTGTTTTAACTATGCACTGGATACGAAGCAGGATGTATGGTTTGGTGCGAAAGATACAATCTCCAAGACATACGATGCGAAATTCAAAGAAGTATTCCAGACGGTATTTGACACAGAATTTAAGGACAGATTCGAAGAAGCAGGACTTACTTATTTCTACAGTCTGATCGATGATATCGTAGCGCGTGTTATGAAGGCAGAAGGCGGATTTATCTGGGCATGCAAGAACTATGACGGAGATGTTATGAGCGATATGGTTTCTTCTGCATTCGGTTCTCTTGCAATGATGACATCAGTACTTGTTTCTCCTCAGGGATATTACGAATATGAAGCAGCGCATGGAACAGTACAGAGACATTATTATCGTCATCTGGAAGGAAAAGAAACTTCTACCAACTCTGTGGCAACGATTTTTGCATGGACAGGAGCTCTTCGTAAACGTGGAGAATTGGATGGCAATCAGAAACTGGAAGAGTTTGCAGATAAACTGGAAAAAGCTACCCTTTCCACGATTGAAAGTGGCAAGATGACCAAAGACCTTGCACTGATTACAACGATTGAGAATCCGACTGTACTGAACAGCCGTGATTTCATCCTTGCAATCAGAGAATCTCTGGAAAAAATGCTTTAATATACGCACAAAAGAGCCATTGTATCAATTGCGATACAGTGGCTCTTGTAATATGGGAGAGAAAATTGCAGTTATGCAAGTTCCTCCCATTTTTCATATAATTCTTCAAGTTCTGCCTGAATCTTGTCTTTTTCGCGGCTCAGTTCCGCACAGCGTCCTACATTCGTACAGACATCCGGAAGAACGAGAGTGTCGTCGATCTCTTTATCTCGTGTTTCAAGTTCCTCGATGCGTTTTTCGACTTTTTTAAGTTCGTTTTCCTGTTTACGCTTGCGAGCCTGTTCTTCTTTTTGCTGCTGCCAGGTGAGTTTTCCCTCAGAAGGTGTTTCTTCATTAACTTCTTCGGTGGCTTCCTGTGCAGTCGGAGCATATTTCTCAGTCAGTTCTTCTTTTTTCTCCAGATAGTAGTCGTAATCACCGATATAGTTGACAACTGACTGATTTGTCAGATCAAGAATGCGGGTTGCAGTCTGGTTGATGAAATAACGGTCATGAGAAACGTACAGTACCGTTCCGGTGTAGCTGTTCAGGGCTTCCTCCAGGATTTCTTTGGATGCGATATCCAGGTGGTTGGTAGGCTCATCGAGAATCAGAAAGTTTGCTTCTGAGAGCATCAGTTTTGCAAGAGAAACACGGCCTCGTTCGCCACCGGAAAGAGAGGAGATCACTTTGAATACATCGTCTCCGGTAAAGAGAAATGCTGCCAGCATATTACGGATCTGTGTCTCGGTCAGTGTCGGATATGTGTCTGAAATTTCCTCAAAAATTGTTTTTTCTGCATGAAGTACATGATGCTCCTGATCATAGTAACCAATCTGCACTTTGGCACCCAGAGAGAAGCTTCCGGTGTCTGCATCCAGAAGTCCGTTGAGAATCTTGAGCATTGTAGTTTTGCCGGTTCCGTTGTTTCCGATCAGTGCTACGCGCTCGCCTCGTTTGATCTGGAAAGAAATATTGGAAAAAAGTTTCTGCTGTGGGAAACTTTTGGCGAGATCTTCTACGGTAAGGACATCGTTTCCACTGACCACGCGTGGCTCAAGAGAAAGACGCATCTGGCTCTGGACTTCGATCGGTTTGTCGATCCGCTGAATCTTATTCAGCATCTTTTCACGGCTCTCTGCACGTTTGATGGATTTTTCTCTGTTGAAAGATTTCAGCTTGACGATAACGGCTTCCTGATGCTTGATCTCGCGCTGCTGGTTGAGATATGCCTTGTACTGGGCATCACGAAGCTGTGCTTTTTTCTCTGCATAAGCGGAGTAATTACCGGCATACATACGAACCTGTCCGGCATCGATCTCGATGACTTTTGTGACAACTTTGTCCAGAAAATAGCGGTCATGAGATACAATGAAAACAGCACCAGGATAATTGAGAAGATAAGTTTCCAGCCAGGCAATGCTTTCCATATCCAGGTGGTTGGTAGGCTCATCGAGCAGAAGGATATCTGGTTTGGAAATCAGCAGTTTACCGAGGGCAACACGTGTTTTCTGACCGCCGGAAAGAGTCGCCACCTGTTTGGTAAAATCCTCTTCTGTAAATCCGAGACCATTCAGAACACCCATAAGTTCGCTTTTGTAGGCATAGCCATTCTCCAGTTCAAATTCATGAGTCAGGCGGGTGTAGGAGTTCATCAGGCGGTCAAGTTCTTCGCCGGAAGCATTTTTCATCTGGACTTCCATGGCACGAAGGCGTTCTTCCATATCGATGATATACTGTTTGGTGCTTAAGAGTTCTTCATATACAGAAAGGTGTCCCTGCACATCCTGATACTGGGCGAGGTAACCGATGCGTTTGTCCTTGGCAAGAACTACCTGTCCGGCATCTGCATGGATCTCTTCCATTATAATGCGAAGAAGTGTGGTTTTGCCGGCACCGTTATTACCGATCAGAGCAGCTTTTTCGCGTTCTTCTATATGAAAAGAGGCATCTTCCAGAATCACTTTTTCACCGAAGGATTTGGAGATACCCTGACATGATAAAATCATAGTTATTCCTCCGAAGTAAATATACGGTATGATTATAAAAGCAAAAATGGCCTTTGTAAAGGAAAATCAATGAAAATTGTACATATTTGACAACATTGATTGACAACAAAATGTCAATTCGTTATAATTAACGAGAAAGTGTAAGGAGGGACAACGGTGGAAGCAAAACAGATTTCAAAAGCTGTGATTAAGAGACTGCCACGTTACTATAGATACCTTGGTGAACTTCTGGAAGACAATGTAGAGAGAATCTCTTCCAATGATCTTAGTAAAAAAATGCGTGTTACAGCGTCTCAGATACGTCAGGATCTGAATAATTTCGGGGGATTTGGACAGCAGGGATACGGTTATAATGTAAAATATCTTTATACAGAGATCGGTAAGATCCTGGGGCTGGATATCGTGCATCCGATGATCATTGTAGGAGCTGGTAATCTGGGGCAGGCACTTGCCAATTATGTTGAGTTTGAGAAGAGAGGATTCAAGCTGGTCGGTATTTTTGATGTAAATCCGGTACTTGAGGGAATTGCGGTTCGTGGGATTCAGATGATCAGTGATCTTCCTTTCTTTATGAAAGAAAACAATATTGAGATCGCAATTCTGACATTGCCGAAGAATAAGGCACGTGATATGGCGGAGATTCTGATCGAGAACGGAATCAAAGCTATCTGGAATTTTGCACATATCGATCTGGATACTCCGGATGATGTGATCGTGGAGAATGTTCATCTTTCAGAGAGTCTTATGACATTATCCTATAATCTCAGTCAGTATCGTCAGGAACATATAGACGATGAGAAATAAGCAGCACTTATAAAGTGATGGCAGGACGGACAGACAGGCTGTTACCCGGCTCCTTATGGCAAGGAGGCTGCGTAATGGCCTTTTATGCTAATTATGGCAGGTGAGGAAAAAGAATGAAACAGATTGTGACCTGTAAAGAAATGAAAGCTCTTGATGGAAATATGATTGAGGGAATCGGGATTCCGTCCTGTGTCTTGATGGAACGGGCAGCTCTGAAAGTCGCAGAAGAACTGGAACGGACGCTGGCAGACAAAAAACAGGAAGAACGGATTCTCTGTGTCTGCGGAAACGGGAACAACGGAGGAGATGGCGTGGCTGTTGCCCGTATTCTGAAACTGCATGGTTATCGTACAAGTCTGTATCTGGTGGGGAATCCGGACCACAGGACTGTGGAAATGCAGCGTCAGCTGGATATTGCAGCTGCCTGTCAGGTGCCGGTTGTGAATAACCTGGAAACAGAGGAATATACTACTATAGTAGATGCCATTTTCGGCGTTGGGCTGAGTCGTCCGGTCGAGGGCAGTTACAGAGATGTGATCATGGCACTGAATCAGTTGAATGCCTGGAAAGTGGCTGTTGATATTCCGTCCGGAGTAAATGGCGATACAGGAGCAGAACTTGGAGTTGCTTTTCATGCAGATCTGACAGTGACATTTGCATTTCGGAAAGCAGGCCTTTGCCTGTATCCGGGCAGGAAATTTGCCGGTAAAGTGATCGTTGCGGATGTTGGCATCTACGCGAGTGATAAGGTGAAACCATATTTATGGCAGACAGAAAAAACAGATATTCATTTTCTGCCGGATAAAATTGTTGATGGAAACAAAGGAACTTTTGGAAAGATTCTGGTCGTTGCCGGAAGTCCGGGCATGTGTGGGGCGGCTTACCTCAGTGCGTCGGGAGCTTTTGCAGTGGGCATCGGAATGGTGAAAATCGTTACGGCAGAAGAGAATCGGATTCCACTGCAGACAATGCTGCCGGAGGCGATGCTTGACTGTGGCGATGATTTTGCAAAAGATCTTGACTGGTGCGATATTGTGGTGATCGGCCCGGGAATTGGAACTACGTACCAGGCTGCCGAAAAAGTACAGTGGTTTCTGGAGGCAGCATCAGGAGCTGCTAAACCAGTCATACTGGATGCAGATGGGCTGAATCTGCTGGCACAGCATCCGGAATGGAAACAGTATCTTACGAGCCACGTGGTCATGACACCACATATGGGTGAGATGGGACGGCTGACAGGAAAAAAGGTCAGTGAACTTCAAAAAGACCGTATTGCAGCAGCGAGGGAGCTGGCGGCAGAGACCGGTGCGGTTTGTGTGCTGAAAGATGCATGTACCGTGACGGCAGCACCGGATGGAAATACCTGGATCAGTCTGGCGGGAAATCCTGGAATGGCGACTGCGGGAAGTGGAGATGTTCTGACCGGAATTCTTGCAGGTGTGCTGGCAATGTTCCTGAATAAAAGGACGGAACTGCCGGATACAGGCAGACAGGCTGCGTTGGGAGTACTGCTTCATGGTATGGCAGGAGATCTGGCAGCGAAAGAAAAAGGAACAGCAGGTATGAAGGCCGGAGATATTGTACGAGGAGCTTCAGAAGTTTTGAAAAATAAATAGAATACCGAAATATCTGAGCAGATCAGGCAGGAAGAGGAGGGTATTATGAAAAAATTTGAGAGAGTTAAAGCAGTAGTATCACTGGATGCCATTGCTCATAACTTTGAGGAAATGAAGAAAAACATTGCAGATGGTACCAGGATTGTAGCTGTTATCAAGGCCGATGGTTATGGACATGGTGCAGAAGCGATTTCGCGTCTTATAGAAGACTATGAGTACATCTGGGGATTTGCGACCGCGACAGCAGAGGAAGCGATTCAGTTGAAAGATGCCGGGATTGAGAAACCGGTATTGATTCTCGGACTTGTTTTTGAAGAGTATTTCCAGGAACTGATCAGAAAAGATGTGCGCCTGACGGTCTGTGAGTATGATGTGGCAAAAATCCTTTCTGATGAGGCAGTCCGCCAGGGCAGACAGGTGCATATCCACATTGCACTGGATACCGGAATGAGCCGTATTGGATTTGCAGATAAGCCGGAAAGCGTTGAGGAGATCAAAAAGATCGCCGCACTTCCAAATGTTGAGATTGAAGGTATGTTTACACACTTCGCGCGGGCAGATGAGACGGATAAAGCTCCGGCAGTAGAACAGCTGAAACGTTATCTTACGTTTGCTGACCTTCTGGAAAAGGCGGGAGTACAGATTCCGCTGAAGCATTGCTCGAACAGTGCGGGAATCATTCGTATGCCAGAGGCAAACCTGAACCTGGTCCGTGCGGGAATTACGATCTATGGTATTTATCCGTCCGATGAAGTGGAGAGGGACATTGTGAAACTGAAGCCGGCGATGGAGCTGAAGAGTCATGTGGCTTATGTGAAGGATCTTCCGGCAGGAACGGCGATCAGTTATGGCGGAACATTTGCTTCCGAAAACGATCTTCGTGTTGCAACGATTCCGGTTGGCTATGCGGATGGGTATCCGAGAACTCTGTCTAATAAAGGATGGGTTCTGATACATGGACAGAAAGCACCGATCCTTGGCAGAGTCTGTATGGACCAGTTCATGGTGGATGTTACACATATTCCGGATGTGAAACATGGAGATGAGGTAACATTGATCGGCAGGGACGGAGACGAATTTATCAGCATTGAGACTTTCGGCGATATGTCCGGCAGATTTTCTTATGAATTTGCCTGCGATATCAGTAAACGTGTCCCGAGAGTCTATATAAAAGACGGCAGAGAATGGGGAGATCTGACCTTCTTCGAATAAACTGCAGCACCACGCATGTATACACAGAAGAAAAATGGAAATACTAATTCCAGAGAAAAAAGAATCGGAGTGTGATTGTGTGGTAATTAAAAGAGGGGATATTTTTTATGCAGATTTAAGGCCGGTAGTTGGGAGTGAACAGGGTGGTGTCCGCCCGGTTCTGATCATTCAGAATGATGTGGGCAACCGACACAGTCCCACGGTCATCTGTGCTGCGATTACTTCTAAGATGAATAAGGCAAAGCTGCCGACGCATATTGAGATCGATGCTTCTTCTTATGGAATTGAGAAGGACTCGGTGATCTTGTTGAAGGATAAGGTATGCCATCTTGACCAGACAATGCTGGATCGAGTGAATCATGCCCTTGAAATCAGCCTTGAACTTACTTTTTAGGCTGTTATCCTTGACGAACAGAAGCTAAAGTGCTATATTTTAGCAGTAATTGTGCTGATTTTAAACAAATTACGGAAGGAATAGATACAAAATGGACGATGGCAGTCGATTGCCCCGCAGGGGGCCGGCGAAGGTTATAGACTGGATCCAGGGCCTTTTTTTCAGAGTTTTTCATTTCTTTAAAGGGGAACAGGAAGATTCTGTTACGGAAAAAGAAATCATCTCTATGGTGGATGAGGCACATGAGAAAGGTGTCCTCCAGAAAGATGAAGCAGAGATGATCCAGAATATTTTTGCTTTTGAAGATAAAGAAGTGGGTGTGGTTATGACTCACAGAAGCAGTGTGGCTGCTTTTGCGATGGATGATCTGCTCAAGGATGTTGTGAATCATATGATGGAAGAGGAAAATTCCCGATATCCGGTCTGCGGGGAAGATATGGATGATATCCGGGGACTGATCCATTACAAAGATGCACTGAAATTCTTTACACAGAATCCATGGGCGAAGTTCAAACCACTGAAAGAGCTTCCGGGGCTTATCAGGAAAGCGACTTTTGTTCCTGAGACCAGACATATCGGACAGCTTTTCCGTACCATGCAGGCCAGACAGGTACATATGGCAGTTGTCGTGGATGAGTATGGTCAGACGGCAGGAATCGTAACGATGGAAGACCTCATTGAGGAAATCGTCGGGGATATTTTTGATGAATACGATGAGAGCAGGGATACATTTCGGACACAGGTAGATAACAGTATCATTATTGATGGACTTGCCAGTCTGGATGATGTGGAGCAGGAACTGGATATTGAATTCGGTGATGTAGAAATGGAAACGCTGAACGGTTATCTGACAGAGCTTCTGGGACATATTCCGTCCAGGGAGGATCTGGACAAAGAAATTGTTGCAAACGGCTACAGATTTAAGATTCTTTCACTTGGAAACAGAACCATCGGAAGAGTAAGAGCCGAAAAAATAAATGACAAAGAAACAAAAGGAGAGAGTGAAAAATGTCAGGACATTCAAAATTCGCAAACATAAAGCACAAAAAGGAAAAAAATGATGCCAAAAAGGGTAAAGTATTTACTGTAATCGGCCGTGAGATCGTTATGGCAGTCAAAGCCGGCGGTGCGGACCCGAACAACAACAGCAAACTTCGTGACGTTATCGCAAAAGCAAAAGCAAACAACATGCCGAATGATACAATTGAACGTGGTATCAAAAAAGCAGCCGGTGCAGATTCTGCTGACAGTTATGAACGTGCTACATATGAAGGATATGGTCCGAATGGTGTTGCAATCATCGTTGAGACTCTGACTGACAACAAAAACCGTACAGCAAGTAATGTAAGAAATGCATTTACAAAAGGTTATGGAAGCATCGGAACTCAGGGATGTGTATCCTTTATGTTTGATCAGAAAGGTCAGATCATCATTGATAAAGAAGAACTGGAAGACGAATGTGGTGAGATGGATGCAGACGAGCTTATGATGACAGCACTTGATGCAGGCGCAGAGGATTTCAACGAAGAAGAAGACAGCTTTGAGATCCTGACAGCTCCGGATGATTTCAGTGCCGTGCGTGAGGCTCTGGAAAAAGCTGGTATCCCGATGGTAGAAGCTCAGGTTGCTATGGTTCCGCAGACATATGTGGATTTGACAGATGAAAAGGATGTCAAGAACCTGCAGAGAACACTGGATCTTCTCGATGAGGATGATGATGTTACAGATGTTTGGACAAACTGGAACGAATGATTTTCAAATATATGATCTGATGTATAACAATTAAAGATCTGACAAAAAATACCTTCATGAACTTTCAAATTTCATGGAGGTATTTTTATGTCTGAAAAAGAGATTGAAAACAGTAAACAGCAGGCTTTGGATAAAGAAGAAAAAGAAAATGAGCAGATCAGGGAAATGGGTGAGTTGACACTTGACCAGAATGTGAAGAGACACCGGATCGAACTTCTGACGATCATTGGTGAAGTAGAAGGCCATGATGCTGCACCGTCGCAGAGTAAAACAACAAAATATGAACATGTTCTGCCAAAACTTGCAATGATCGAAGACGATGAAAACGTGGAAGGACTTCTGATTCTTTTGAATACGGTTGGCGGTGATGTGGAGGCAGGACTTGCCATTGCAGAGATGATCGCATCTTTAAGTATTCCGACGGTATCGTTGGTACTTGGTGGCGGGCATTCGATCGGAGTACCGATGGCAGTGTCGGCAGATTATTCTTTTGCGGTTCCAAGTGCAACGATGGTAATCCATCCGGTGCGTTCCAGCGGAATGTTTATCGGAGTGGCCCAGACCTATCGGAATATGGAAAAAATTCAGGACCGTATCACAGGCTTTATTGCGGCACATTCCAGAGCTTCGCAGGAACGACTGGAAGAACTGATGCTGGATACCAGTCAGCTGGTCAAAGATGTCGGAACGCTTCTGGAAGGTGAGGAGGCAGTAAAAGAAGGGCTGATTGATGAGATTGGAGGAATCCGTGAGGCACTTGCAAA
>OHBV01001156.1_pt1 | contig 10423 bp, 6 predicted proteins | sample 1577451 | NCBI WGS metagenome assembly OHBV01 (sample SAMEA3879605, study PRJEB24766) | human gut metagenome | biome: human-associated habitat; feature: feces | place: USA | collected 1985/1987 | reverse complement strand
CGCCATGGGGTGATAAAATGGCCTATCTGAAATTGATGATGGATGAAAAAGAAATTGCACACCTAAGCGAAGATGGGCAGTCTCTTTGCGCAAATGAGGACGTGCCGCAGTACAGCCTCCCACTGAACCTTTTCATCGGTGACAAACGTGAAGTTCCATTGGTTGATGTGGTGGTTTGGGCAAAGAAACGAATCTTTCCGAAAAATCGGATGGACTGCAAGGAAATTCTGAAAATGATGGGTCTGCCGGACTACAATGCATGGGAAATCGTCAAACGCACCAACGCCTGCCTGATGGAAGACCCCTATTGGCTGCGATTCAGCGAGGATGAAACCTTTGAGGACACCACACGCGGACGAGCCAGAAAAATCATGAACGAAAATCAAAAGAGCAGCTGATACCAAAAAGCCAAACCTCACCGTACATCCTGTACAGCTTGAGGTTTGGCTTTTCTCTTATCATCCTTCACCAGCGCGAGCGATGGTTGATTATTTTATCAGCTTAATCCAGAGAGTGACCGCATTACAAGGTCGATGTCCTGATTTTCCAGTTCCTGAATGATGTGCAGGTAGGTTTTCTGCGTGGTTGTCATGCTGGAATGCCCCAGCCTCCTTGCTACGCTTGCAATGGATACCCCTGCAAACAAAAGCACCGAAGCGTGGGTATGCCGCAGACCATGTACCGAGATGACCGGGATCTTGGCCCGGTCGCAGTGCCGTTCCAGAACATCGTTAACAGTGGAATTGTAGGCGTGTTCCTTAAACACGAAAATCGGCTTATCTTCAGGAACGTCTTTTACCAGTGCTGCGAACTGAATCACCGTCTGCCAGTCAATTTGAATTTTACGGACAGACGATTTATTTTTTGTCGGCAGAAATCCGCCGTTCCCCTTATAATCCCATGTTTTATTGATGGAAAGCATCTGGTGCGAAAAGTCAAAATCCGCAGGAGTGATCGCCAAAGCTTCGGAAAAGCGGATGCCGGTTTTGGCGATCAGCAAAATCATCCAGTCCCAGTTGAGTTTTCCCTGTAGATCCAAGTCGCTCAACAAAAGATGCAGTTCAAACTGGTTCAGGTATTTCACCTTTTTAGGCACCGGGGGCTTGCCTTTGATGATCGCTTTTCGGGTTGGGTCTTTCACGATCAGTCCATCATCCACAGCATCCATGATGGCGCCTTTCAGTTGATGGTGGAAGTCCATCGTGGTCTGACGCTCGTGGCCTACGGCATAATCGTTCAAAAGCTGCTGATAGGTCACTCTGGAAACCTCACAGAGTTTCAAAGTAGGAGCAAGTTTTTTTACCCAAGAAAGGGTCATTTTGTACTTATCCAATGTAACCGGGCGAACTGCACCCTCTTTGTATACAGCAACCCACTGCTCATAATAATCGCAGAACAGGTTGTTTTCATTCATTTCGTTTAACACGTTTTACCTCCAAAATCGGTTTTATATGCTCACGCTGATGAAGGGTGATAAGGGTATCCAGATGCTCAAAGTATGCGCCAATGGCAGCTTGTTCATCTACTGAATGCGGCATCGCAAATTTTGTTTTTGAAACAAGTTTCCAATCCGCTCTTGGCATCTTTGTTCCAGTCGATTGATTAGCAACCCCGTCAAATTGCTGGCTCTGTACCAATCGGTATAGAAAACTGCTATCTGTGTTTTGAGGTTGCAAAACCCAAAAATCTCCTACGGCAAGGCCATTAAATGACGCTAAAAGCCAATTTTGTAGATACGGACGAAGTTTTCCGTAAAGAACATCTCCCTTATGAAATACAATGCCCACTTTTTCGCTTTCTTTTAATTTTATATCTTTATTAAGCCGGCCAGCACCTGAAATAATGTCCTCGTATTCAACACGCGGAAGTCCTTTTTTATCACTCATGACAGAGGAACGTACCGCTATTTCTTCAAACTTACGCTGTTCCCAAGTAGGTGTGTTTTGGGATTTTGGCGCGAAAAAAGAGCCGAGGACGCGCCTCGGCTCTTGGTCAGCAGGGTGATTTTGCACCCATTTTATGATTCTTTCGGCATTTTCAGGTCAAATCCGCCACTTACGATGAACTCGCGCAAGAGTTTATCATACTTGACAGGCACTTTGGGAGGAATGAGTTTTGTCCCCTCAATTGCCTCAAAATATGCCTTTGCTTTTGCCTTGTCCACAGTGGCTTTCAAGTCATCAAAACGTCCGAACTCGTTGATGTTGGCTTCGGTGATATTTGCACGCATGAATGCCCGCAGCTTCTTTTCGTCCAAGCCGAAAACTTCAGCTACTTTGTGGATCTGGTCGTTCTGCTTTTGGGCGATGTACTCGGCAATGTACTCCCGCAAGGTCTTTCCCGGCTGCGGAACCACTGCGCCGCTTTGAATGTCGTGCAGGAAAATATTCGCATATTTCTGTTCTTCCTGCGAGAGGGTGGCAAAGGTCTTGTGCAGCTCCGTTTCGGCCTGATGGATGGCTTCTGCTTCTGCACCCTCCTGATAGAAAATTTTCAGGTACTTTTCAAAGCGGGAGTTCATGTAATCCGTGTCGATGTCAGCAGTATCAATGGTGGTCAGATAGCTGTTCACCGCATAGGGAACGTCATCGTCCGGGTCATTTTCACCGCCATCTGGATTCGGCGTGAACAGCTCTTTATAGCGGAGTGCCAAAACTTTGAACGCTCTCTCGTCAAAGTCCGCATGAAGTTCCGTTTTCTCATCTGTATCCTCGTTGATGATCACAATGGGCTTATCCCACTCGAAGCCCTGCACCTTGGCTGCTTCCAGATTTTCGTTGAAGGACTGGAACAGGTCGGCAAACTTTTTGCGCTCTGCCATATCCGCAGGGATCTGCGAAAACTCTTCAATGCCCGCCGACACAAACATATCTTTGATCTCCGCATAGAGGGCATTCAGTTTTTCCACGTTCTTGTCCAGTTTATCTACAAACAGGCCAAACGGTTTATCGCCGGAATACTCTTTTACCGCATCTGCGATATTTTTCTCCATCGTGTGCGGACGGCGGTAATATTTGATGGTGCCAAACTGTTTGTCATCGCCAAACAGTCGGTTGGTGCGGGAGAACGCCTGAATCAGATTTTCGTATTGCAGCATTTTATCCAGATACAGGGTGTTGATCCACTTGGAGTCAAAGCCTGTCAGCATCTGATCCACCACGATCAGCAGATCAAGCTGTTTTTCCGGGGTGCGCTCGATGCGCTGGTAGGGCAATTTGTGCGCCAGCCGTGCCGCAATGTCCTTTTTCATCTTGGCAAAGGTCGGAATGCAGAAGTCCTGTCCATAGCGGGCGTTATAGTCTTCTACGATCTCTTTTAGCCCTTCTTCTTTGGTGATGCCTTTGCCGTTGTTGTCAATGTTGGGGTCAAATAGTGCGGTGACTTTCAGCCATGGTGCGGCTTCTCTGAACCTCTTGTAATATTGGATGGCTTCCGGGATGCTGGAGGTTGCAAAAATGGCATGAAATTTGCTGTTGCGGCTCTGGGTCTGCCAGTTCTCGCAAATGTCCTCCACCACGGCTTTCTGGTGTTCTTCGCCCTCATACTGGGTGTTGGGAATATAATCCTCGATGCCCTTTATCTCCTCACCGAGCGCATCTTTTCCGCCTGCCATCGGCAGATTCAGATACTTATAAAACACCTTGTTCTTCTGTGGGTCGGCCAGAGCTTCGTCCACAGAATATGCCTTTGCTTTTTCCAGTGCGACCGCTTTCCGCAAGTCGCTGTCCTTGAAGGTCAGCACCTTGTACGGGTCAAAGCCCAGCACGTTGCGATCCCGGATGCCGTCTGCAATGCTGTACCGATGCAGTTCGTTGCCGAAAACGGTGGCGGTGGTGCTCATTTTCTTCTGGTTTTCACCTTGGATTGGCGTGCCGGTAAAACCAAAGAACAGTGCTTTCGGGAATGTATGCTTGATGGTCTGCATCATATCGCCAAAGGTGGAGCGGTGGCACTCGTCCACGATAAAAACCAACCGCTTTGCGTTGATTAGCGCAATGTCGTTGGGGTTCAGCTTGTTTTGTGCATCATCCTTGATGTTGCTCATCTTCTGGATGGAGGTGACGATCAGCGTATCGGACGGCGAAGTGCTTTTCAGCTTGCCTACAAGAACATCCGTGTTCTCGGTAGCCTGCACCTCCTCGTTTTCCTCTGCAAAGTTGCGGTATTCTTTCAGGCTCTGGGTACCCAACTCGATTCGGTCCATCAGAAAAATCACTTTGTCCGCATCCTTGGAAGATGCAATCAGTTGAGCGGACTTGAAAGAAGTCATGGTCTTGCCGGAACCTGTAGTGTGCCAGATGTAGCCGCCGCGCTGCTGGTCATTCTCCCATTTTGCCTTGGAAACAGCATCCGAAATCTTGCTGGCCGCATAGTATTGATAGCTGCGCATCACCTTCAAAATGCCATCGGAACCATCGGCCACAGTATAAAAGCCCACCAACATATGCGCCATCGGAATAGACAAAAGTGCCGTTGTAACGTCTTTCCAGTCGTTCATCGGCTCGTTGTAGAAGTCCGCCCAATGGAAATAGTAGCTTTTGTTGAATTGTCCTTCCGGGCCGGGATTGGCAAAGTAGACCGTTTCTTCCGGGTTCATGGCCACAAAAATCTGCACCAGCGAGAACAGTCCCGTAAAAATGCCCTCTGCCGCGTATTTTTCGATTTGGCGGCAAGCTTCTGCTACTGAATTTCCGCTTCTTTTTAACTCGATATGAATGACCGGCATCCCATTGATGAGCAGCATCAAATCGCCGCGGCGGTCATTCAAAATTTTGGACTTGGTGGGGAACTTTGGCTGCTCTGCGATCTGGTAGCGGCTGAGTCCGGCTGCAATTTCCAGTCGGTCATAGATTTTCAGGGACACTTCTTTGCCGAAATTCAGCTTATCGTCAGGATTGTCACGCTTGATAAGCACACTTTTGCCGTTGATAAATTTATTCAGCTTCATCGGCGTTTTCGCGTTCATGACCTGTTCCATGATCTGCTGCATCTCGCCATCCGTCAGCGGATAATCGTTCAGTCGGTCAATGCCGCGGTTGTTCTCAAAAAGGATGTTCGCCCAATTCTGGATCAGCTGCTGTTCGGTGTAGTTCTTCAGCACACCATCTTTCCAGCCGCGTTCTATCAGGAGCTTTACCACCGCCTCTTCAAAATCGGCTTCTTTTGTAAACGCCATAACGAACTCCTTTCGACTTTGCAAAAAGCACCTCTCTGCGAAGGCTTTTCTAATTTGTACAAGCTTTTCCAGCTTACGCTGATGAAGGGTGATAAGGGTGTCGAGATTATCCAACAATAATCCAAGTTTATATTGTTCTTCAACCGTAGGAACAGTAACTTCGATTTTAATGAAATCGGATTCATGTATACGCCACTGACCATAAATTACACCTTGACGCCACTTGACCATTTCATTGATGAAATCTTTCCTGATAAGCCGTCGTCCTAGAAAATCCGAATCGGCAATTCCTGTTGGCTTAAAAATACTGTAGACAGGTGAAATACTTGCTTTTCCGTACTTGTTCAATCCAATTGATCCAGTTTCCAGATTATTAGAACTATAAATAAAATCACCAAATTTTGTTTTCTTATATAATTTGCTCGCTGTGTCGTTGACCAAAGCGCTTCTATCATATCGTTCGCCTTTTGGTGCAACTCCTTCATTTGCAATGAATGCCATAAGTGGGTATTCATCACTCATTGGAGCCTGTTCATTACGTTCGGTTAGTAGTTCTCCAACCTTACGCTGTTCCCAAGTAGGAGGAAACGCACACTTTCAGCTGTCATTTTCCGTCATCTGCCGAATAGTCGTTGAAAAATCCACTCTCATTTTCGCATTTGCGGATCAAATTTTGCTTTTTGACCATCGATAGCCTTAAAACGCAGCTGTTCCAAGCGTCTGACATTGCTCTGCTTTTCGCTTCTCGTCCACTTTTGCATGTTCTGAACGAACAGAACAAATTGCATTGCAACTCAATTAGAAAACTATCGCCAATACGTTTATCTTTTGATTATGAATAAATCCGGTTGCTTATTTTTATACAAACATCTTTTCAAGACAGGATTTCTTGATGTTTTGCAGCTTTTCCAACTTACGTCGATGAAGGGTGATGAGGTGGTCGAGACGAGCAAGATAATGCCCAATTTGTATTTGCTCGTCCTTGCTTGGCAACAGCAACTCAATGTCCATTAGTGTTTCTGCGTTGAGTTTAGCACGACCTCCACCTACCAAAAGTGATTCAATATCTGCCTGACTTATTGCATAGGCAAGGAATTGATTATCTGCACAAGCACACTTTCCTTGAAGAACGTGGGCGTGATTATTTACCCAAATACGCCCTTTTACGCACTTTACGGGATAATTTTTGAGGTCATTTGCTCCGTCCTCTGCGACAAGAATAAACTCGCCATCGTGGGTATATCCTTCAACATAATCTTGTATTCCGTTTGCTCCATAATAAGGAGTTGTTCCCGCAACTCGTAAACTTGCGGCAACAGGAATACGCAAATTATCGTATCTGTCAGTTACTTCTCTAACCTTACGCTGTTCCCAAAGGTCAGTAAAACCCTTAAAGCGAATTTCTGGCACCGATGCGCCATTTTTCGGGAACATCTTGTCCAACATGGACTTTTTGATATTCACCAGCTTCTCATACTTACGCTGATGAAGGGTGATAAGGGTGTCAAGTTTCTTCAATAGCCTGCCGATTTTTTCTTGCTCCACCTTATCTTCTGGCATAGTTGTGTCAATATCAAAGAAATCATCTGCCGAGATATTCAGCAAGCCGTGATTTCTTGCGCCCTCTGCCGCACGCTCGGCAACGCCTCGATGCCAACGGTCAGTATCATAAAACACTGTCATAAAATCCGAGTCATCTTTTTCGGGATGCTTTAGTGCAAACACGATATAAAGCGTCGACAAAACGCCTTTTTCATACCAATCAAGCCGTTTAACAGCACCAAATGGGTATCCGTCCGAAGTGCTCTTGTTATAAGCAAATTCGCCGTTGTAGACCAGATAATAATTGCTCACATCACGACTGGCAACACGATTATTGAAATATGTGATCTGGTCAACCAAGCCGTCTTGTGCAGAAATTGTTAGCGGCAACCGCGATTCGTTATTCGTGTTTTTTCGGACAACTCTTTCAAACGCATCCCCTAACTTACGCTGTTCCCAAGGGTCAGTGAAGCCCTTGAACCGGAGGGCAGGTTTCTTCTCGTTATCCTGCATAATCATTCACCTCCCAGCAACTTTTTGAGTTCTGCAATGCCCTTCATGTCAAATTCATTTCCCTGTAAATCGTCCAGAAGCCCCAGCAGTTCATGCTCTGTGCTGGCGATCTGGCTTTCCACGTCCTCAAAGGTGGTTTCGTATTTCTTGCAGACGGCATCCAACTGCTTCACAAAATCGTCCAGAACGGCATCCGGCAGGCTGTTCAGATTTTCCATCAGGGGCAAGATCCACTTGCGGTGCAGCAGGTCACGCACTTCTTCATCGGTCAGGCGTTCAATCACGCCTTTGGTGCGCTGGTGGAGGGCGGCACTGTCGTCCTTGACCTGCTTTTTCAGGGTCTTTTCCTCGGCAAACAGCGCGTCCACATCTTTCAGGATGCTCAAGGTAGCTGACTCTACCTCCCGCGCCTTGATGGCCTTTTTGACCTCAGCGGCAACAAAGGCACCATCGTTGACAAAATCCTGTTCCTTGTCCTCCTCGCTCAGTTCGTCCAGATAGCTTTCATACTCGCCTGCAATTTCGGCAAGGCGAGTTTCTTTTGCCCGCAGTGCTGCCACTTCCTCGTGCATTTTAACGCTCTGCACCAGCTCAAAGGGCAGCACATGACCCACCCAGCCGTCCTGTACTTCGGCATCCTTTTTCAGCACCATGTTGGGGTCTACCTGCTTGGTTGCGGCAAAACCCTCGGTCTGGATGATTTCAAGGTCAATGGCGATTTTCTTCCAGTCATCGTCCAAAAGCTGGTATGCTGCATAGCGGTCAACCAGCGAAATCTCTGCCAGCCGTGCAAAGATTTCCCGGCTCAGGCGTTCTTCCTCGCTGGCTGCATTCAGCTGCGTCATGCCATCGATCAGCGCAGACTTCAAGTAGGCATCAAAGTCACTGAAAGCATTCTGGAAGGCGGTCTTGAATGCCACTACATCCGGGTGGTTCAGAACTGCGTTTTTCAGGTTTTGCACATTCAGACGGCAATAGGCTTCGTTGTCCGGGCTGAACAGCGCCGCTTTCAGGTGCGGGAATGCTGTCCAGTAGGCAGACAGGTCTTGCAGTTCGGCCTCGGGAATGCCGCCAAACATGGAAGCGTAGATATCCCAGCTCTCAGCCTTTTCCGAGGAATCCACATACCGGGGGATGTTCAGGTTGTAATCATTCTGGATAATCTCTGCGCGGGATACTCTGCGTGCGAACTTTTTGATTTTCTCCGGGCGTTCCTTGTAAGCATCCACAATGCGTTTGATGTCACAGGCACGCAGCTTATTGTTTTTGCCGTCCTTCTCAAAGCCCTTAGACGCATCAATAATCAGAACGTCCGAATCCTTTTTATTCTTCCGCAGCACCATGATGATGGTGGGAATGCCTGTGCCGAAGAAAATATTGGCGGGCAGACCGATGATTGCATCAATGTTGTTGTGGTCAATCAGATTTTTGCGAATTGTACCTTCTTCACCGCCACGGAATAGAACACCGTGGGGCAGAACGATGGTCACAATGCCGTCATTGCGGATGTGATACAGGTCGTGCAGCAAAAAGGCGTAGTCTGCCTTGCCTTTGGGGGCAAGGCCGTAATCCGAAAAGCGCGGGTTGTTCTCTTTGTCGTTCGGATTCCACGCCTGCGAATATGGGGGATTTGATACCACCGCATCCACAAACAGCGGGTCGTAGGTGTTGACCGGGTCGTTTTCTTCAAAGTACGGCCAATCTTCCTCCAGCGTATCGCCGTTGCGCGTTACAATGTTGTCGGGCAGAATGCCGCGCATGACAAGGTTCATGCGGGTCAGGTTGTAGGTGTTTTCCTTCAACTCCTGTGCGTAGTATTTGATGTTGTTGCCATTGCCCATATACCGTGCGGCACACTGACCAATGTTGATCAGCAGTGAGCCGGAACCGCTGGTGGGGTCGTAAATTTTGATCTCTTCCCGGTCTTTCAGGTGGTACGCCACGATTTCAGACATGAGCAGCGAAACTTCGTGCGGCGTGTAGAACTCGCCGGCCTTCTTGCCTGCGTTTGCTGCAAAGTTGCTGATCAGATATTCGTAGATAAAGCCGAGAACATCATAATCCTGCTTGCCGTCCATGGGAATATCTTTGATGAGATAGATCAGGTCGCGAATGGCCTTTGTCCGCGCACCGGAGCTTTCACCCAGTTTGGACAGGCCGGTTTGCAGCGTAGCAAAGACACCGTCAAACACCTTTTTGTGGTGCGGGTCGATCAGTCGACTGAATGCCTGTAATGCCACCGTTACGTCGTCAGCCTTGAAGTCGCTGCCTTTGCTGATCCATGTGGAAAACAGATTTTCATAGGCGATAAAATAGCCGACATTCTTCCGAACGGTATCCAGCGTTTCGGCATCGTCTTCGGTCAAATCCGGCAGATATTCGTCTGTCCAGTCATTCTCTTTCAGCCATTTGACTTCCTTGTCCGACAGAAATTTATAAAACATGAAGCCCAGAATGTAATCCTTGTACTCGTTGGCTTCGATTTTAGAGCGCATCTTGTTGGCAGATTCCCAGATTTTCGATGCGAGTTGCTGCTTGTTCATGCTATTCCTCCCAGTGGCCTACAATAGGGCGTTTTTAGAATTTTTTAATCGGACAGCCCCTCCGATTTTATGCGTGTGTTCATTGAACCAATTATACAAAAGTGCCACCCGGTTTGCAATGCGAATGAAAAGTTTCTCAATCGCATTCGCAGAACCATAACCGTGGCAAGCAGAGCCTTTGTGCGCACAAAGGCTAAATTCGCACGCAGAATTAAAATTCTGCTGTGTTCATTCGCTTGTTGGGATGCAATCCCAATCCCTGTAATCATCACAATTCCGTGATGGCTGCGCATTCCTGCGGTGTGCTGAAAGAGCGTTTTGCAAAAAACGCGTAGCCTGCATCCATCGGATGTAGTTCAAGGGTTTGGGATTTCCCAACAAGCATTTTGCAACGCAAAATGGTCTTTGTATATACGAAGACACTGCTTGCTACGGCTATGAAAGCCTTTTGAATTGCAAAATGATTTTTCAGTTGCTATACTGGGCTTATCAAAGTTTTTTCGGGAGGACGTCGCAGTGACCGCACAGACAATGCAAATCGGGAGCAGACCTTGCCGCATTTACGGCGAAGCCCATGCAGAATACCTACTGCTCCAAATGACCGGCGAACACGAGTTGCAAAGCATGGATGACGAAGTGGCTGCTATTG
>OHBV01001141.1_pt1 | contig 10567 bp, 8 predicted proteins | sample 1577451 | NCBI WGS metagenome assembly OHBV01 (sample SAMEA3879605, study PRJEB24766) | human gut metagenome | biome: human-associated habitat; feature: feces | place: USA | collected 1985/1987 | reverse complement strand
CCGGAATTTTGTGTCGAGCCAGCGTCTGCAAAAACATATTCGTTTTCTGTATGAAAAAGGAAGTATGTACAATGTATACAACGGAAATTTAATTTATCACGGGTGTGTTCCGGTTGATAAAAACGGAGCTTTTGATAAATTGTGCATTGATGGGAAATATTATCATGGAAAAGCGTTGTTGGATAAGTGCGAGGAAAAAGCAAGAGCCGCTTATTTGGACAACCCGGACAAAGATGATATTGATTTCATGTGGTTTTTGTGGGGCGGTGAAAAGTCGCCTTTGTGTGGAAGAAAACTTAAGACTTTTGAGCGTGAATACGTGGACAAAGAAAGTTTGTGGACGGAGGAGTCAAATCCTTATTACAGCAAGTATTATGATGAAAGTTTTTGCTGCCAGATTCTTCATGAATTTGGGCTTTATGATGACGATTCCCATATCATCAATGGACATACACCGGTCCATGCCATTGAAGGGGAAAATCCGGTCAGGGCAAAAGGAAGGCTGTTTGTAATTGATGGCGGTTTCTGCCGCTCCATGAATAAAGCGACAGGGATTGCCGGCTATACCTTGATTTTTAATTCGCATGGGTTAAGGCTGAAAGCGCATACCCCATTTACTTCAGTGGAAGACGCCTTGATGAATAATACGGATATTGAATCCTCTTCTGAGATTATCGAAAAAGATTTGCAGCGTATGTTTGTAAAGGATACGGATATCGGGAAACACTTATTGGAAGAAATCAGTGATTTGCGTAAACTTCTTGAAAATTACCGCAGACTATAGAAAAGGCAAAACTTGCCATTTTTTCTCATGCTTGTTAGAATAAAGTTATTAAGTTGCGTGTACGCGGAAAAGAGGAATTATTATGAATACAGATACATCGAAGAAAACTTTTTTGTTAGTTGAAGGGGCATTAATGATTGCCATGGCGTTTGTCCTTAGTTATATTAAACTTTATGATATGCCGATGGGCGGAAGCATTACACTGGAAATGATTCCGTTAGTCATTATGGGACTTCGTCATGGAGTGAAATGGGGAACATTTACGGCAGCCGTACATGGTATCATTCAGCTTATATTAGGCTTTAGTAATGTAATGTACTGCGCTACGATTCCTGCGATGATTGGATGTGTATTGTTAGATTATCTTTTTGCTTTTACAGTTCTTGGACTGGCAGGGCTTTTTCTTCCGCTATTTAAGAATAAGCTTATAGGTGCGGCAGTTGGAACGGCGATATGCGGAGCACTGCGCTTTCTGTGCAGCTTTTTATCCGGATGGCTTTTGTGGGGAAGTTATGCACCAAAGGGTTGGAGCGTTGCTTACTATAGCTTAATCTACAATGGTTCTTATATGCTGCCAAACATTATCATCGGAGTAATTGTTATTTTGATAATTGGAAAAACAGCACCGGGATTTCTATTTCAAAAGAGGGAAAACGATAGATAAAACTGGTGCAGGAAAGAGGGGGTTTTATGTATTGGATTTTACTGGTAATTCAGTATGTGGGAATGGCAGCACTGTTTTTTGAAATTTTATATGTAAGCAGACAGCACAGTTCGCGGATTCAGACGTTTCTTGTGATGCTTTTATATGCTACGGTATTTAATATTGCCGGGTATACGCTGGAAATGCAGGCGGCGACCAAAGAACTGGCAATGCAGTCTTTGAAATTTACATATTTAGGAAAACCGTTCATTATATTTATTATGTACCTCTTTGTAATGGAGTATTGCGGGGTAAAACTTAGTAAAAAAAAGGTAAATTTATTTTTTGGCATAAGCGTGTTTGTGGCGGCATTGGTATTTACCAATGAACATCATTCGCTTTTTTATTCATCCATTTCTTATACAAAAGAGGGACTTTTTCCGCATTTGGTACTGGGACATGGATTGTTTTACAACTTGTATATTATTCTTGTACTATATTTCGTCTTTTCTACCTTTTACGTGTGCATTCAGAAATATCGGAAAGACAAATCAGAAATTATGCGCAAGCAGGTAACGGTACTGCTTGTTATGGTGCTGCTTACGTTCCTTTGTCTGGTATTGTTTTTGTTTAAACTGACAGACGGATATGATTCGACAACATTGGCGTATCTGGTGGCAGTGTTTTTGTTTCAGCGGCTCATTCGCAAGTATAAGTTATTTGACACGCTGCGTCTGGCACAACAGGAAGCGGTGGAGTATATGTCCAATGGCTTAATTGTTCTCAATATTTATGGCGGGTTGGTTTACACGAATCCGGAGGCAGAAAAGATATTGGAAAAGCTGCAGAAAGAGCGGAGTGAGGGGTTACAATATTTAGAAGATCTTGCTGCGAAGTCAGAAAATTTATTTTTAGATGAATGTTCACTTCTAGAACACAAAAATAGTGAAAAATGTGTATATGAAGTATCCAAGCATGGTATTTACCGCGATGATAAATATTATGGGCGAATGATTGTCATTACAGAAATTACGGACAGCTATTATTATACGGAGCGTTTGCAGCATGACTTGGATGTTAAGACCAAAGAGGTAGTCAAAATTCAGCGTGATATCATTGCCAGTTTTGCAGCGATGATTGAGGCGAGGGATGGAATTACCGGACTTCATATTAAAAATACTGGAAATTTAGTGACGGTACTTGTCAATGTGATGAAAAAAGATGCGAGATTTGCCGATAAAATCACGGATGAATATGCGGAGATGACGGCGGCAGCCGCACGTCTGCACGACATCGGAAAGATTGCGATTCCGGACCGGATTTTGCAGAAAGAAGGAAAACTTACCGATGAAGAATTTGCCATTATGAAGACGCATCCGGCGGAAGGAGCCAAAATATTAGAGAATACAATTCAGGGAATGGAATCCGATGCTTATTATCAGATTGCACATGATATGGCACTGTACCACCATGAGAAATATGATGGCAGCGGCTATCCGTGTGGAATTCGCGGTGAGGAGATACCGCTTTCTGCACGAATTATGGCGGTGGCAGATGTATATGATGCGCTGCGTTCCAAACGCCACTATAAAGATGGATTTTCCAAGGAAAAAGCGATGGCGATTATGAAGGAAAGCCGGGGAACGCATTTTGATGCGGAAATTGATGATTTGTTCTTGGAGCATATTGATGAAATGGAGGCCGTTTTAGATACGGGAACTGATTTATAAATACACAAGATAGGAAGTGCTGGAATGAAAAGGAATTATGAAAAAATTATCACAGATATGATACGATATGCATCATCGGCGGAGTCACCGGATTATATTATACAGCAGATTATAAAGTATATTTGTGAAAATCTGGATTCCGACCGGGCATATATTTTTGAAGATAATTTAGATGGTACATTTCGAAATACCTACGAGTGGTGTAGAGAAGGTGTATCCGAGCAAATTGATAATTTACAGCGGGTGCCTTATGAGGGAATGCTGGATGCGTGGTTTTTAGAGTATGAAAAATCACACAACATTATGATACATGATATAGAGGAGTATCGGAAAGTGAGTGAGTCACTGTATCATATTTTGAAACCACAGGGAATTCGGACTTTGGTGACAGGGCCAATTGAAGTTAATGGTAAATACATTGGTTTTTATGGAGTGGATAATCCGCCGGTGGAATTGATGGACAATATTTCTACTATGATAAATATGATGGAGTTTGTCATTTCCATGATGATTCGTATCCGAAATTATGCCAGAGAAGTTGAGGAAAATGCGCTGCGTGACCAGCTTACCGGCTGCCGGAGCCGAAAAGCACTGTCGTTTGCCTATGATGAAGACTTTGCCAAAAATCAGTCGATTGCCCTCATTATGTGTGATTTGAATGGACTGAAAAAGAAAAATGACACGAAAGGGCACGAGGCAGGAGATAAATATTTGTGTGATGCGGCAGAAGTTTTGTTTGCCTGCTTTGGCAATGAGAATGTGTACCGCGTGGGCGGTGATGAGTTTGTGATTGTGCTGTTTGATGTGGATTTAAATGCAGTGAATGAAAAAATTGATAAAATGCTTGTATATCTTGAATTGAAGGAAGTTAGTATGGCGTATGGATTTGCTTACCGGAAGAATGCGAAAGAGCCATTTGAAAATCTGCTGCGAGAAGCGGATAAAAGGATGTATGAAGACAAACGCAGATATTATGACAAAATATCAGGAGGAAAGCATTAGGAAGGAGCTGCGAGTTGGAGAAGAAAGAAAACCGGTTTCAGATTATTTCAGCAATTGCGGCGCACAAGTCCCGGATGGAACAAAATTCTGTCCGTCTTGTGGTAAACCGTGTTCAACAGGGGAAAAGGTGAAACAGGCAGCAGAGGATGTGTTTAACAAAAGTGAGCAGGAATTAGGAAACGCTTTTGAAGATGTGAAGCAGAATTTCCAAGGGGGAACGGGAAGTACACCTCCACCATATTCCGGCGGCAGATTAAAAGAAGACCGCTCGCTTGTTACATACATTTTACTTTCACTGGTTACCTGTGGCATATACGGTTATTACTTCATTTACAAATTGGCTGAGGAAGTTAATATTGCCTGCGAGGGAGATGGTGAGCAGACTTCAGGACTTGTTGCATTTATTTTACTGTCATTCATTACCTGCGGTATTTATGCTTATTATTGGTACTACAAATTGGGAAATCGTTTAGCGGCAAACGCTGTTCGTTACAATTTAAATTTCCAGGAAAATGGTACGACCGTATTGATGTGGTGCATTTTTGGTGCTTTCCTGTGTGGTATCGGACAGTTTATTGCAATGCACATTTTGATTAAAAACTCAAATATGATTTGTGCTGCATACAACCGTTCCAAAGGATTATAACTGTTTACAAGGAAAAGAATATGTGATAAGATAAGAACAACCCGCAAAGAGGGAGTAGTTCCGCGCCAAAAGGCGAGGTGTAGATTTCGTCAGTACGATTTGAAAGAATCCGGAATTTACGGAACAAATTAGATTTGTTGAACAAGACTTTTTGTGCATGTGTTTTGCATGCACAAAAAGTCTTTTTTTATTGAGGCGGGCTGCGAACTTTGAAATTGTTATTAATCAGAGAAAGGAAAGAAAAGATGAAAGAAATTTACCAGATGACTAGGGAAGAAATACTCCAAAACCAACATGTCTCGGAGAAAGGCCTGACAGAAAGCAGGGTGCAGAAAATAAGGCAGAAAATAGGGGAAAATCAGTTACAAGCAACAAAGAAAAAAAGTCCGGTGCGCATTTTTGCGGAGCAGTTTCAGGATTTGCTGGTTATTATTTTAATGATTGCCGCAGTTGTGTCGATGTTATCAGGAAATGTGGAGAGTACGGTTGTAATCTTTGTTGTTATTGTGATGAATGCTGTGCTTGGAACGGTTCAATATCTCAAGGCAGAAAAGTCGCTTGATTCTCTCAAGGCACTTTCATCACCACATGCAAAAGTACTTCGTGATGGTAAAAAAATGAAAATCTTTTCTAAAGAGATTGTACCAGGGGATATTCTTCTTCTGGAAGCAGGGGACATGATTGCAGCAGATGGACGCATTTTGGATAATTATTCGCTTCAGGTTAATGAAAGTTCTCTTACCGGGGAATCCACAAATGTGGATAAATCAGAAGATGCTATTGAGGAAGAGGTGGCATTGGCAGACCGAATCAACATGGTATATTCCGGTACATTGGTTGCACAGGGACGTGCGACGGTGTTAGTAACGGCGACAGGAATGAAGACGGAGATGGGAAAGATTGCGGAACTCATGAATGCCACGCAAGAGAGGAAAACACCTTTGCAGGAAAGTTTAGATGATTTTGGGAAAAAGCTTGCTATTGTAATCATGATTATTTCCACAATAGTGTTTGTGCTGAGAATTTGTCAGAAACAGCCAATACTGGATTCATTAATGTTTGCTGTGGCTCTTGCTGTGGCGGCAATCCCGGAGGCACTTAGTTCTATTGTTACGATTGTGCAAGCCATGGGAACAAGGAAAATGGCAGAGGAGAATGCCATTATTAAGGAATTAAAAGCGGTGGAAAGCCTCGGGTGTGTGTCAGTAATCTGTTCGGATAAGACAGGAACGCTGACACAAAACAAAATGACGGTAACAGATATATATATTAATCATACTGTTGTTAAGCCAGAGAGCCTTAAGCTAACGGAACCGCTTCACAGAATTTTTTTGTACAACGCGATTTTGAATAATGACGCCTCCGTTCAAATGAAAAAGGAAATTGGAGATCCCACAGAGAGCTGTCTTTTGACAATGGCACAAAAAGCCGGATTGACAAAGGCTGGAGTTTCGGAAGAGGTCATTCGTGAAATGATACCAAGAATGGAAGAACTTGCTTTTGACTCAGAACGTAAGCTTATGAGCACCAAATACCGCCTGCATGGTATAACGATGATACTAACGAAAGGTGCAGTCGATGTTTTACTGGAACGATGCGTAAAATGTGCCGAGATTGGTGGAAATCGTGATATGACTGACAAGATGAAAGAGAAAATTTTGCAACAGAATCAGAAGTTTTCTGAAAATGGTCTCCGAGTACTTGCTTTTGCATATAAAGAGGTTAATGAGGGCAAGAAACTGACGTTGGAGGAGGAAAATGGATTTATCTTTGTCGGTTTGGCAGCAATGATTGATCCACCGAGAGAGGAAGCAGTGGATGCTGTACAGACAGCCAGACAGGCTGGAATTCGCACAGTTATGATTACCGGAGATCATAAAGTAACAGCAGTGGCAATTGCAAAAAAACTAGGCATTTTCCAAAAAGACGATTTGGCGGTGACGGGACAGGAATTGTATGCTATGAGTGACGAAGAATTGGATGGGCTTTTGGAAGAAATTTCTGTTTATGCAAGAGTTTCACCGGAAAACAAAATACGAATTGTGAGAAACTGGCAAAAGAAAGGCCGCATTGTAGCTATGACAGGGGATGGAGTAAATGATGCACCGGCACTAAAGAAAGCAGATATTGGCGTGGCAATGGGAATTACAGGAACAGAAGTATCAAAGGATGCCTCCTCTATGATTTTAGCGGATGATAATTTTGCTACCATTATTAAGGCTGTGTTAAATGGAAGAAACGTGTATCGTAATATAAAAAATGCAATACAGTTTCTGCTTTCCGGAAACATGGCTGCAATTATTGCGGTACTTGTTTGCTCGGTAGCAGCACTCCCATCACCCTTCAAACCGGTTCATCTTCTCTTTATAAATTTGTTGACAGATTCGCTGCCGGCACTAGCCATTGGAATGGAGCCATCGGATCCTGAACTATTGAAACAAAAGCCGAGAAAACCAGAGGAAGGTATTCTTACAGGAAAATTTGTGAGCCATCTCTTTGGCTATGGTGCGCTTATTGCTGCAGCAACAATGGCAGCATTTTGTATGGGGTTGAATAGGAGCGATGCAATGGGGGCTACAATGGCATTTGCTACCCTGACATTGGCACGGTTATTTCACGGCTTTACCTGTCGGAGCGAGCGTTCGCTGGTAGATTTGAAATTTTCTACGAATCTATGGAGCATCGGTGCTTTTGCAGCGGGAACATTATTACTGGCTGCAGTGCTTTTTCTGCCGGGATTGCAGATACTTTTTGAGGTAACTCCATTAAGTGGAATGGAGTATGCAACTATTCTGGGACTGGCAATATTACCAACCATAGTTATTCAAGGGTATAAGTTCATAACTAGCCAAAAAACAAGGAATTTGTTAAAATAAGAGAAAGAAACACGATACAAAACTTGCATTTGGAGAAAAGAGGCGATGATATGAATACAAAGCGGGAATTTTGGCAGCGAAATGTGGTTGCAGTGGTTGGTATGTTGATTTTTTCAGCGGGTATTAATCTTTTTATCGTACCGGCAAATCTTTATAATGGTGGTGTTTTGGGAATTAGTCAGGTGATTCGTACGGTATTGGTGCGTTATTTTCATTTGGCATCCGGAACAACGGATATTGCGGGTATTATTAACATGCTTTTGAATATTCCATTGTTTGTACTTGCCTATGTATTTGTCGGTAAGAAATTTTTCTTTCGGACATTGGTTTGTGTGGTGAGTCAAACATTGTTTCTTAGTTTGATTCCGATACCGGCGGTACCAATTGTAAGAGATTCTCTTACCGCAAGCATAATTGGTGGAATTTTTGGAGGAACAGGAATTGGGATAGCATTGCAATCCGGTGGATCAAGCGGTGGTTTGGATATTGTTGGTATGATTTTTACCAAACGGTTTAAGGGATTCAGTGTTGGTAAAGTGTCACTGTCGGTAAATGCAGTTATTTATATTGTTTGTGCAGTATTGTTCGGACTTCCTACGGCAGTATATAGCATTATATATTCGGCAGTAAGTATGTTGATGACAGATCGGGCTCATACGCAGAATATTAACACGGAAGTGGTTATATTTACCAAAAAGAAGCCTTTGAAGATTATTGATTACATTGTCAATGAATATCACCGCGATGCGACCTGGTGGGAAGCAAAAGGCGGTTATACGGAAGAAAATACATATATGGTTATTGTTGTTTTGTCCAAATATGAATGTGCTCATTTAAAGCGGGAATTAAAAGAAGTGGATGAGCATGCATTTGTAATTGTAAAAGATGGGATGTCTGTGGTTGGAAAATATGAAAAGCATTTACAAGGGTAAAAGTTGTTGCTTTCATACTGGAAGCTTATTTTCAAACTTGACAGAACTAAACCTAAGCGATACAATGTATTTAGTAATACTAAACAGTTAAGAGGTGAGGGCATACGGCGAGTTTTGAACAACAGTTAAAAAAGGGTGTATTAGAGATGCTGGTTCTTGAACTTTTGGCAAAAAAGAGTATGTATGGGTATGAGATGATACAAACCTTAAAAGGGACGAGCGAGGATTTTTTTGCTTTAAAAGAAGGAACGCTATATCCGATTTTATACCGCTTGGAGGACAATGATTTTGCAAAAAGCAGCTGGTCTGAGCCGAAAGATGGCAAGGCACCCAAGAAATATTATGAAATAACAAAGAAGGGGAGAGAGAGACTTTTGTTTCAAAAGGAGCATTGGACTTTGTTTGAAAAGAAAGTGGATGAATTATTAAGGGGGAACGGCAAATGACAGAACAACAATTTTTACGACAGATAAAGCGACTCCTGCATTGTAAAGCGGACAAAAAACGAGAGATACTGCGACAGCTTGAGTCAGACATTGCGAGTGCGAAAGAAGGCGGAAAGAGCTGGGAGGAGATAAGGCAGGAGTGGGGAACACCGGAGCAGTTTGTTAGTGAATTTAATGAAGATGGACGGAGCATACAAAAAGGGAAAAGAATCCTGATTGGCAGCGTGGCAGTGCTTGTTTTATTTGCTTGTGTGGCGGCAGGTGTTTGGTTTGCACACTCGCACGAAAAAAACAGCGGGCAGCAGTTGACAAAGAATGTTGAAACTCAGAAAATCGAGAAAATTCCTGATGTTGTACGAGAGGTAATTACCGATTTTTCGGATGGCGCATATGAAAAATTTATCGCTCGGTGTGATGCGAAAATGCAGGCGGCATTTTCTAAGAAAAATTGGGAAGATGCACAAAAAATAGCTTCATCACAGATGATTGAAAAAGCAGAAAATGAGAAGTTATTAAGTGTGACACAAACCACTCAGGCAGGACAGAATTTGAAGGTTTATCAAGTGGCTGTAGACTATGGCAAGCGTCAGATTGTGTATACGATTTCTCTGGATACAGAAAATTTAATTGCCGGATTTTATTTTAAATAACGGGGGTGTTTGTATGGAATGGCATGGAGCAGTAGCAATTTATGTGATTGGTACGCTGGCACTTATTATAAGTGCAGTTCATACGGCGGTAACAAGTCAGGAAAAAGGAATCTTAATGAATGGTTTTGAACTGGAAAAAAATCTGGATGAGAAAAAATACAGGCAGGTAAAAACACTGCTTCTTGCGCTGCAGTGTTTCCTGTTAATTTTATATGTTGTTTTATTTATTTTCTTCCGTCACTATCTGGTGGCACTAATCGGTTTGTTTTTCTGCGCAATTCTGCCATTTGCGCTTACGCTTCTGGCGGTTCCGAAAAATCAGGATTAATACTAGGTGCGGTTGAAATAGTCGATTCCATCGTTTGGTTTAAAGTAAGTTCGGATGTAGCCGTCTGTGGAAACAAAAACAATTTCATTGGCAGCAGCTAAATAATAAACATCATCACCGTCTTCGGCTTCCGCTTTATGGAGAGCATTTTGGTCTTTTATTACCCGATTTGCTCCGCGCAGATACTCGGCAGCGGATGAATAAGGAAACTCGGCACCATGTTTCAAAAAGTGTTCCATGAGGAGGTGGTTTGAGCGAAAAGTAAGACTGCTTTCTTTTTTGTTCTGCACGGTAACTTTGCAGTATAATTTTTTCTTGAAAAATTTGCGGAAACTCTTTTTCGGTTTCCACTGGATGGTTGCCGTAATTTTACATTGACCGGCTTTTTTTGCGGTCAGTTTTCCTTTAGAAGTGACCGATACTATACTCTTTTTTGAACTCTTGAAAGATTTTTTGCGGATAATTCCGCCGGAAATTTTGAGTGTTGTTTTTTGTCCTGCGGTAAGCGTCAGACGACGTTTCATGGCGGG
>OHBV01001121.1_pt1 | contig 10724 bp, 13 predicted proteins | sample 1577451 | NCBI WGS metagenome assembly OHBV01 (sample SAMEA3879605, study PRJEB24766) | human gut metagenome | biome: human-associated habitat; feature: feces | place: USA | collected 1985/1987 | reverse complement strand
TATTTATTAAGCAGTTAAATCTATATGAATGTAAGTACTCAATTTAGGACATACCCCTTTGAAAGGGCACTGTAAAGTGTCCTAAACCGATTATTGTTAAAATTTAATTCTGATTTTAACATTAGCCATTGGCCAATGAGATTTTAGAGGGGATTAAGTTCTGATAATCCCTACAGCCATTAAAGATTTTATGGAAAAATGTCCCGATGAATACCCAGGCTGAACTCCCTTGCAACTTCACGGTTCCTATCACGCTATGATAAGTGGTAGCCATTTCAGCCCACCATCACTTCCATAATGTAGAGCGGTGTTTCGCCGGGTGGTCAACTTACAGATCGCTCATTCCGCTAAATTATTATCTAACAGTGCCGTTCAATTTGAATTCGAATAGATAAATATAGTTTGCTGTTTTAACAACAGCATCGGCACAACCTTTAGCGCAGATCAAACTACTCACTGCCTGTCCCCAAGTTCCCTCAATAAATCATTTAAAATATAATCGTCACTCATCAAATGAAGTCCATACTTGCTATCATGCAACATAGAACAAGTGCGCGTATCATAGAAGATGACGACGCACCAATCCGACCTTTTCCAAACGTCTACGCATTTCCATCGGAGAGATACTCATTTCCTTGGCGGAGGCTTCTATGGCCATCACCGCAAAATGGATCTTATCTCCTATTTCTGCTTGTCGAGTATCCATGAGTCTTATATTTATCCTTCTTTATCTACAAAAAAAATCACATTTACGATTTCCCCACACCTATCCCGATAATAATTCTTCACTTATCGCAGTTGTTCGCTCTCTTTCCGTTCCCGATTCCGTTCAATCAGCCCATTACCACACGGATCACGTCCAACAGAGGAACCAACACCGTATCTAGAATTTCTTCCCGAACACTATGTTCAAGAACGTCTTCACCAATATCTTGAAATCGAACCACCACGAGCGGTGCTCCAGATAGAACAGGTCGTAACGCAGACGGCGGATCATCTTCTCCAGCGTATCCGTATAGCCGTTGTAGAGCGTGGCATACGAAGTCACGCCCGGACGGATCTGGAACAGGAAGCGATAGCGGGGATCACGCTCCATGATCTGGTCGATGTAGAACTTACGCTCGGGACGGGGACCGATAAAGGACATGTCGCCCACGAAGACATTCCATAACTGGGGCAGCTCGTCCAAGTGATGTACCCGGAGGAATTTTCCGACACGGGTCATCCGGGGATCTGCCCCACCCTTGTAAAGGGCCGGACCGAACTTCTCCGCGTCCAGACGCATACTACGGAACTTATAGATGTTGAACGGGCGACCGAAGCGACCGATACGCTCTTGCCTAAAGATCGCCGGGCCTCCATCCTCCCGTTTTACGGCGATATAACAAAGTAAAAACAGCGGGGAGAATACGATCAAGGCCAAAAACGCCAGCGCACAATCCCCCATACGTTTTACATTACGTTGGAACATACCCATCCCATCCGGGATGAATCGCTCCGGTTCCGCTCCCTCACTTTTTCCTAATGGTGTAGTTTTCTCTTTTTCCATACTTACCATAATCCACTTTTCTTTCTGACATCAGGATCTTTTACACCTCCTGACCTTAAAAAAACTCATACGCTCTCACTCAATAAAGGCAATCCCTCCACCTCGCCGGCATGCCATTCCCTGTAGTCCACCAAGGAAAATCCGGGGACGGTCAATAGCTTGTAATCCGACTCGTCTCTTCTCAATATATGCTTGCGAGTATATGAGCGGAGCGAGCGATCCGTAACGGACACCATCACCACCGGGAACGGGTAGCCGAGCAAACGCATTGGCGTAATCTCGCTGTCCGGGAATACATGGCGCAACTGATAGGCCGAGCACTCAAATGCCACCCAGTAAGGCCCCGTGCAATACAGGTGAATCGAGTTTTGGTTCGCACGCTCGCGGCTCATGATATCATTTAAATGCTCGTTCAGCAACCGCACCAAACGAACGCCGGAAGGAAGGGAAGACATTGATTTTTGATTTATGATTTTTGAATTATTCATTATTCATTGTTCATCATGTCTCAGCCATCGATCGTAATCGTCCAAGCGACGGATTAAAGTCTGTTTGCTTTTCTTGGGCGAGGACTCACACCGCCAAGGATCCACCACCTCATGCGCCATCTGCCGGTAAAGGGCGCTGTCCGTGCAACCGTAGAGCGTCACCAGCAACAAGGCACGGGATTGCGGAGCTTTCACCACCGGGAGCATACCACGCATCGTGTCATGCAAACGTGTGAACTCCTCCTCATCGCCCAACAACTTGTAGGCAGAAAGAAGCAATGAGTAGATCTTGCAACGCATCACGTCCGTCTCCGCACGGAGCGAACCGTAGGATCTCAACACCTCACGGGCCAAACGAGTATCCTCCTCTGATACGTTGCCGGAGGCATGGTAACGTCCCAAGGCATCGTGCAAGCCTTCCCGCAGGCGGTCGTTGTCCAGATGGGTATAGACGTGCTTGCCCTTGGTGTTCAGCTCGATCAGCTCGTACTCGCCCGGCTTCACCTCCAACAAGGGGACCCACATGCAATCGAGGATACGAGCCATCACATCTTTATGACCGCCACCCGGCTGGATCACCACCTCCGCCTCCATACCGGTAAAATAACCGGACGTGATACGCACACGGTCGCCCTTCAGCAAGCGGTCGCTGTCCGGTACGTACACCGGAAGCTCGTTGGAATAAGATTCCGCCACCCAACGTAAATTCCCCATCTCGTCATCCGACAGATAAGGGAAATGAGTCATGCCTCCGGAAGAGACCCGGGGAAGGAAATTGTATAGGGGAAGCGTGCGCTTCATCTGGAAGATCTCCTCAACCGAGGACCGAACAAACACGTAGTTGAACAGCAGGGGTCGTTTCGTGTTGACCATCTTTCCGTCCACCTTCCTCACCTCCACATAGGAGGGGGCGAAATACTCGAACAACGTCTCCCCACGACGCTTGCGCCGGGAAAGCTCGGCATCCAAGCTTTTAGCGGGGCTGATCCTGTCGCGTCGTGCCACACCCGTAGTAGGAAGCGTGAGCACGTACCAGCGTACAGTCTTCAGGTCATGACGCTTGCCAACTCGCGCCGTACCCCTCTCCGAGCGACCGTCTCTCAAAACATTCATCATTATGATTATCTTTTCCTAAGATTATAGCAGGATCTCCACTCAAGCCTCACGACAATTCAAAGCCCTACCAAGAGAACCATATTTACTCTTGATAAACAACACTTTATGTCTTTAAAAATGGCTTTTCTGAAAATCACCATCGCTTGAAATATTAAGCTACTTGGGAAGTAGCTTAAAAGGTTGGAAAATGGTTATTACCCAGTTGTAGAGACGGAGCGTGCTCCGTCTCCCACCGTCTGACAGTAATTTAGAATACCATTTTGAGGGGATGAGACGGGGCACGCCCCGTCTCTACAAGAATGTATGTTCGATTTTTAGGAGGGACGTGATGATGTAGGAAATACGAGATCATTTCGTCTCTATTGCCATGTCTATGCACTAGGAATAAGAACGAAGATTTAAGGAGAATCAAGGCCGGAGCACAAACTAAAACTAATGATTGCTTGTTATTTGCTATTTTTTGCTACATTTGCACCGTGAAATGAACGCTACTCCCCAAGTAGCCTCATCCCACCTCTGGCATATAATTATATACATTCTCAAAGCAAGACTTATTTACCACCGTCATTTTATCCAAGGAGAAACTTCTCAGATAAATCTGGGTTGTCTTGATGGACTTATGCCCCAATAACTCGCTGATCATCTCAATGGGGACATTTTGCTCCTTCAATGCCATGGCGAAGGAATGACGGATCGTGTAGGAAGTCACATCCGAGGCTATTCCGGCAACCTCTTTCAACGTCTTCAAGTTCCGGTTAAACCGGGACAAGGCCGCATTATATTCGAGATATTCCTCATGGCCGTTCTTCGTCCCACTTAAAAAGGGAAATAAATAGCCGGAGCCTCCACCCCTCTCACCTGCCAACTCCTTATACATAGCCTCCGCCGTATCCAAGACCTCCAACCGCATAGAGGTCCCGGTCTTCTGGCGATTGTAATCCAATATGCCGTTCTTGATATTACCACTATTCAAATGGGCGAAATCAACGAACGACATCCCCCCATATTGAAACATCAAACAAAGGGCCAGCTGTGTCTTCCTCAACTTCTCTCCTTTTACAGGGACAGTCATCAGGCGATTCAAATCACCCAGAGGCAAGGATTTCTTGCGCTGGCTTTCCACACCCGTAAAAACCCCCTTGAATAATGAAGGGATAAACGCCGCCTCGCCATTCTCCACCGCCTTGTTATAGATACAACGCAAACGGCGGATATACGTGGAGACCGTATTACGCATGCAGCCTTTCTCCAACAAATAAGCCTCGTACCGGCGAAGAGTATCCTTATTTATATATGTATATGGGATACGATCCGTCCCGCTATACCGTATAAAAGAGTTCATCGCATCCTGATAACTTTTCGCCGAGGAATACCGTCCTTCCTTTTGTAACAGACTTATATACTCTCGCATCCCTTCCACCAAATCTTTCTCATCCATATCTCTCTATTTTAAATTCCAACTGAAAACAAACACGCAAAGTTAGACATCTTGACGATTACTAACTCTCAAACAAGCATTTACAATTAAAACATCTTCATATATTTTTTTCACTGTAAAGAGTCATTTATTTCATAGTTATGACTTTTTATTTCATAGTTATGACTTTTCCAAATCATAACTATGAAATTTTCAATACAAAAAAACATATAAAAACGTGGATCTAAATCTATCGTCCGGAAATGCCACAACTACGAATTTCTCACTTCAGACAGGATAGAAATTTCAAATTAAAAGTTAAAGCACAGATTGTCGAAAAAATAAAAATCCTAAAATATGAACGTTTTCAAACTTTTTAGAGGCTCTCTATGTTTATTATGAGATAAAAATAAAAACCTATGCGATTTAAACTAATAGGCCTCATCTGTCTTATAATGCAGTGTAATTTATCTTGCACTCAACACATTATAAACAAAGAAACCGTCCAGACTTTGGATTTACACCGCTATATGGGGAAATGGTTTGAAATAGCACGCTTTGATCATCGCTTTGAGCATAATCTCGTAGGGGCTACCGTGGAATACTCATTTCTCCCGAATGGAGATATAGAAGTTGTTAACAGCGGATATTGGGGTAATTTTTCCGGTTCCTTCAAACGAGCGAAAGGTATAGCCAAAATAACAGATCCTACGTGTCCTAGTAAATTAAAAGTGTGTTTCTTTATGCGGTTCTACGCCGAGTACAACATTATGGAAATTGACGAGGATAATTACTCATACGCTCTCGTAGGCAGTAATACCTCAGACTATTTATGGCTACTTAGTCGTACGCCTACACTCCCAGAAGAGGCTATTCTCTTTTTATTGACTAAGGCCAAAGAAAGAGGATATAACACATCAATGCTCAAATGGGTCAAACAAAAACATGAAAATCAAAAATAATTTCTTCAAATTTCGCTATAAGCATTGAAAATATTCAACTTATGGCTAATTTTGTTGTTATAATATAAAAAGCGTTGTTTTATGAAAAAAATATTACAAGAGTTTAAGCAGTTCGCCATGCGAGGTAACGTAGTGGACATGGCGGTAGGTATCATTATCGGTGGTGCCTTTGGAAAGATCGTATCTTCTATCGTAGCGGATCTGATCATGCCGGCGGTAGGTTTACTTGTAGGTGGCGTCAATTTCACGGATTTAAAAATCACCTTGAAGCATGCTGTAATGGAGGGAGACAAGGTGATCTCTCCGGCGGTCTCCATTAACTACGGAAATTTCATACAAGTGACACTGGATTTCATAATCATAGCTTTCGCCGTCTTTTTACTTGTCAAAGGTGTTAATGCTTTAAGCAAGAAGAAGGAAGAGGCCCCGAAAGCTCCGGCCGCTCCCCCTGCGGATATCCAATTACTTACCGAGATTAGGGATTTACTGAAAAATAACAAATAAACACCAACCTTATTGGTTGACTTGCTGTTTCATAACTACAAAAAATAATGTTTTAACTCATAAAAAGTAGTAGTTATGAAAAATGTATTATTCGGTTTAGCCGTAGGTGTAGTTGTTGGTTACGTACTTCGCAGGATGGAAGATCAAGGACAGTTCGAATGTCTGGAGAACGAACTCCACGGTCTTACAGATAAGGCGAAGAAAAAAGTAAAGGACGTGGTAGACACGGGTAAAAATCAAGTCGAATACGTCAAAGACAGAGTAGAACATATGGTTGAAAAACCTAAAAGTAATTAATCGACCTCCCTGTTATTAGGGCAAGAAAAAGAAGCTATCACAAAAAAAGTCAATGATAGCTTTTTTTTTTCATTTTAGATGTAACGTTTTTTCAACTCCATTCGTCTTATAAGAAAAGAGTATAAATTAATTACACTTCATATGAGAACAAGAATGATGGCCTTATTTGCGTTGATCGCTTTTTGCGTGATGCCTATCGAGGCGAAGAAAGTAAAAGGGAATGGGGATATTATCACGAAAGAAATCTCCGTCAGAGACTATTCAGCGATAAAAGTCGGCTCAACCGCCATGGGGTATAGCGACAGTTGGTTCAGCCTATTCAGCCGTGGGGGAAATCCGTCGTACGTTTTCGGATATACGCAAGGAGAATCAGCGTCCTTACGAATCACGATCGACGAGAACTTATATCCTTATATAAACGTTCAAGTAAAAAACGAAGAACTTTCAATCTCCACAGAGAATGGTACACAATTAAGCCCTACCCGATTTAAAATAGAGGGCACTTCCAAGAAGCTGGAAAAAATCCAGATGTCCGGTTGTATGGATTTTGTCCTGAGAAGCGCTTTATCCGGAGATGATCTGGAAATTATAGCGACAAGGGGTAGCGACGTGAAAATGGAGAAACCGGTCAACGTATCTAATTGCATAATTGAGGCGACCAGCGGTAGCGATATCATCATCAACGATCTTACTACCCGAATAATACGAGGCCGTGCCAGCGGAGGTAGCGATCTCAAGCTTACGGGAAAAGCGGAGAACGGCGAATATTCCGCCTCAGGTGGCTCGGATATCAAGGCTTATGATCTTATCTTAAACCAGTTGGAATGTTCCGCCAGTGGTGGCTCCGATATTTATACGCACGTAACCGATTATATCAAGGCTTCGGCAAGCGGAGGTAGTGATGTACATTACAAAGGTTCGGCAAGATCGGATACATCCACTTCCGGAGGAAGCGATATTATAAAAGAGGGTAATTAACACCCTCTTTTTTACCCTCTTATACATTGAATTTTATAACAAAAGTACTTCCTTTTCCAACTGCGCTATCAACAGAAAGTGTTCCTCCATGAGCTTCCACGAAGTCTTTACTGATAGCCAACCCTAGGCCACTCCCTTGTACCTTCGTTCCCGGCACACGGAAATAGCGATCGAATATACTTTGATGATATCGGGGATCAATACCCTTACCGAAATCTTGCACATAGATCTCCACGCTATGATCTTGCTGGCGGGCACCGATTATGATACGGCCATTCTCCGGGGTATAATGAATTGCGTTCGACAATAGATTCGTCAAGACCCATGCGATTTTCTCGCTATCCACGAAAAGCTTGGAAATCTTCTCCGGGTATTCCACCTCTATATGGCAATTGAAGCGATCAGCTTGCACTTGGTTCGCCTTTATCGCATACTCGATCAATTCGATCGGTTTGGTTATTTTCGGATTCAATTGTAGCTTGCCAGCCTCCACCTGCGTCATTTTCAATAGCTCACTGGTTATTTCCAGTAATCGATTACTACTTTCCTTGATACTTTCCGCCAGTGCTTTTTGCTCGTCGTTCATGGCTCCCACACGGGCATCCTCCAACAATTTCAGGCTCATCATGATCGCCGATATCGGAGTTTTCAATTCATGGGAGATCGTCGAGATAAAAGTGGTCTTAGCGGAATCCAACTCCTTAAACTCCGTGATGTTCTTCAATAAGATCACGTCGCCCACATACACCTCCGCCTCGCCATTCTCCAACACACGGATCGGTATATATTGCACTTCCGTAAGGATAATTCCGAGGCAGACTTTCCGATCACGTTTTCCCGCTTGAGATTCAAGATCGTCAAAGCCTCGTTATTGGCGAAAAGAATCTTACGATCCCGATCCAAGCCTATGATTGGCTCCGTGATACTATTCACGATAGCCTCTATATATTTCTTTCCTTGGATAATATCCGCCAACGTACTTTTCCGGTATTCCGTAAGCCGTTCCGCCATCCGGTTAAAGGATTTCGCGACCCCCTCGAATTCATCATATTTAGCGAGATCCAAGCGTTTCTCGTAATTATGGTTAGCGATCTCCATGATACCGTCCATCAACATACGGATAGGGGTATTTATCGAACGGGGGAAACGTATTAAAAAAGCGAAAGCGACCACCATACAAGAGAGGCCAATCCCCCAAATCCAAAATAAAGCCTTTTGAGACGTAGACTCCGCCACTTGGCTTTTCCTGTAGATAGAAGCCATATTCAAACTCATGACTTGATTTAAGGCGAGACGTACACGACGGATATTCTCCTCATTACGCTCTTTCGCCAATTGCTCGTATTGAGCGACTAGATGTGAGGTGGCCACATTCTCATCGACCTCCGTGATATTCTTTTTCTGTAGCCCTAGGTTTTTCTCGAAATCTGCTTGAGCCGAAGGATCGCTATCGATTCGTTCCAGCGCATCCAGCATCCGGCGTGAATAGAGCAAAGAATTATAATTATCGGCCAATATGTTCCTTGTGTCGGCAGACATATCGGAGATGTTCTTTACCGATAGACCTCCCAGCAAAACGATCATGGCAAACAGCAGCCCGATTCCGTATCTTAGTTTTGTTTTAATCTTCAGACTCATAGGTGATGTATTTTAAGCGATTATTATTAAGTTTACGTTCAGCAAAGATAAAATATTTAGCAATGTCCGTTTCTCCTTGCATATCTTCAAGATGCTTTCGGGTATACATAAATGCAGAATATGAGACTAAAGCCCATACTCCTCAATCTTCCGATAAAGAGTAGTGAGGCCTATACCTAGAAGGCGGGAAGTTTCGGTTTTATTGCCTTTTGTGTATTTGAGCACTTTTTGGATATGCATTTTCTCTACGCCACTCAGGTCAAAACCGCTATAAGATTCCGTACTCGCCGCAGAGGAGGTTTGCATATTCAAAGGGAGGGCATCCAAGGTTAAGGTATCTCCATCGGCAATAATCAGACTACGCTCAATTGCATTACGCAACTCACGTACGTTACCTTTCCAAGCTCGTTTTTTCAGGGCATCTATATATTCGGGCGAAATTGTTCGGATATTCTTTCCCATCTTGGAGGAAAAAGCGGAAACAAAGGCTTTTATATGGAGAGGGATATCCTCGACCCGTTCACGAAGCGCGGGAAGATGGATCTGGAAAACGGAAAGCCGATAAAATAGATCTTCCCGGAAATGCCCTTGCTCGATCTCTTTCTCTAAATCACGGTTGGTAGCGGCAATAATTCGTACATCCACTTTCGTTGGTTTCGTATCGCCGATCTTGATAAACTCCCCGGTCTCAAGGATACGGAGCAATTTCGCTTGCAAGTCGAAAGCCATTTCCCCGATCTCATCCAAGAAGATCGTACCTCCGGAAGCTTCCTCAAACAAGCCTTTTGTCTCTTTCAAAGCACCGGTAAAAGCCCCCGCTTTATGACCGAACATCTCGCTTTCCAATAAATCCCGACTAAAAGAGGAACAATTGATAGCGACAAAAGACTTCCCTTTCCGGGAACTATGTTGATGGATGGATTGAGCAAAGACCTCTTTTCCCGTACCGGTCTCACCAGTCAACAGAACCGGAACCTCCGTAGCCGAGACTTTCTGAGCCAACGCTATCGCCGCTTGGATAGCGGGTGATTTACCGACAATCGTATCAAACGAATATTGCCTCCCGACGGACGTAGCTTCCTTCTTTTGCTGTTGATAAGCGGCAGAAGCTTTCTGATCAGATCGAACAGCTGGAGCAGGAAAAAGCCTCTATTGAACAGCAGGTGAAGTTGGAGATGCAGGACGCCGCCTATGGTACAGCACCGGGCTACAAGGTGTCCTGGGTATCCTCCGAAAGTAAACGGGTAGACTCCCAGCGTTTGAAGAAAGAACAGCCCGATATTTTCAATCGGTACAGCAAGAATGTAAGCAGCCGCAGGTTTACCATTATCCATGCAGCATAATTTTTGTACGCCTATAGGCACACAAAATTTTCGCTTCAGCTATTTTTGTTTAATAGAAAAGCACAATACTGTTTACACAATAATAATTGTATGCTAAGATAAGAATATGAGGTGATGCACGATGGTTCTGCGCAAAAGTTATTTGGACAAGATCATTCCTTTTATCGATCAGGATCTGATCAAAGTTCTGGTTGGAATCCGGCGCTGTGGAAAAACAGTCCTTCTCGGTCAGATCAAGGACGTGCTCCTCCAGCGCAACATTCCCGCACAGAACATTATTCAGGCCAATTTTGAGTCCATGCGCTTCCGCAACACCCGTACTGCAGAAACGCTTTACGACTACATCGCAGAAAAAGCGGAAGGCTGCACCGGCAAAATCTATATTCTTCTGGATGAGATTCAGGAGGTGGAGCGCTGGCAGATTGCAATCAA
>OHBV01001098.1_pt1 | contig 10851 bp, 6 predicted proteins | sample 1577451 | NCBI WGS metagenome assembly OHBV01 (sample SAMEA3879605, study PRJEB24766) | human gut metagenome | biome: human-associated habitat; feature: feces | place: USA | collected 1985/1987 | reverse complement strand
GACGGCTCTGTTCCAGATCAGCGATCACGTCCTCAAAACTTTCATTTTCTTTGGTAATGCGTGTTTTGGCATCTTCGATCAGATCAGAAGGAAGTCCGATCTTGCTGGAAATGGCAAAGGCATTACTTTTGCCCGGAATACCGATCAGCAGACGGTAAGTCGGACGAAGACTTTCTACATCGAATTCACAACAGGCATTTTCAACGCCCGGTGTGGAAAGTGCGAAGACTTTCAGTTCGCTGTAGTGTGTCGTTGCCATGGTACGGATGCCTCTCTGGTGCAGATAGCTTAAGATGGCGATCGCAAGAGCAGCACCTTCGGTAGGGTCGGTTCCTGCATTCAACTCATCGAACAGTACCAGAGAATGTTCGTCTACATGCTTTAAGAACGAAACGATATTCGTCATATGAGAAGAGAAGGTACTGAGGCTCTGCTCGATACTCTGCTCATCTCCGATATCTGCGTATACTTCCGAAAAAATAGACAGTTCGGAACGATCCAGTGCCGGAATATGCAGTCCCGCCTGCCCCATCAGGGTAAACAGTCCCACCGTCTTCAGAGACACGGTCTTACCACCGGTATTGGGACCGGTGATCACCAACAGGTCAAAATCTTTACCCAGACGGACATCAATGGGAACCGCCTTTTTCTTATCTAACAGTGGATGACGGCCCTTACGGATCTGGATGTAATGCTCAGTATTGAAAATAGGCTCTGTGGCATTCTGTTCCATGGCAAGTTTTGCCTTGGCAAAGATAAAGTCCAGCGTAGTCATGATCTTCTGATCCGCGGCAAGCTCTGAGGTATGAACAGCAGCCTGGCTGCTCAGATCACCCAGAATAACTTCAATCTCCTCCTGCTCCTGCAGATCCAGTTCTTTTAACTGGTTGTTCAGGTTCACGACAGCAGCCGGCTCGATGAAAAAGGTGGAACCGGTGGAGGACTGGTCATGCACCATACCGCTCACCTGGCTCTTATATTCGGCTTTTACGGGGATACAGTAGCGGTTATCACGCATGGTAATGACTGCATCCTGCAAAAAGGTACGGTAAGCGCCGTTTACCATGGAAGTCAGCTGGCTATGGATTTTTTCATTGGTGGACAGCTTGGAGCGGCGGATACTTTTTAATTTAGGACTGGCATCATCTGCCATCTCCTCTTCCGATAAAATACAGCGGTTGATCTCATTGGCAAGCTGTGTCATAGGGGTGAGTCCCTCAAAGTAGGCATCCAGGCTGTCATTTGGGAGGTCTTCCCGTTCTTTTTTTCCATAGGTTTTGATCCGGCTGACATTATCCAAAAAGGATGCCAGCTTCAACAATTCGGACATGGACAAAGAACTGCCGATTTCCAGAGAACGGATGGAAAAACCTAAGTCTCTGTTACTTCCAAATGAGGTGCTGCCGATACGGAAGAGACGGGCTAAAGCGTCTTTTGTCTCCCGCTGTGCGGTTCTGATAGTGGAAAGATCAGTGGAAGGCACCAGATCGCGGCAAAGCTTTTTACCGGGCTCAGAGTCGGCCTTTTCCGTAAGGAGGTCGATGATCTTATTATATTCTAAAGTGGTGAGTACTTTTGTGTTCATGTGGGGCTCCTTAATATTGAAATTCGAAATATGGATTATCGCAGTACAAGCTCGAAAATGCTACGCATTTCCTCGCTGTCGGGCTTTCGCCCTATCAAAATCGGATCTGTCAATTCCGCCTGCAAGCAGTCGAATTGACATCTCTCGATTTTGGTACTGCTCAATGTTGGTTTACATAATAATACGATTTCTTCGTGCTGAGCACTCTCGAAATCGTTATATCCATTCGCAATCCGGACTATCGTCCTTCTTGCTCATGTCTGTTTGCTCCCCTCATAGAAATCCTGCTTTGCCTGCAAGCAGTCACGCAGGATTTTATGGGTGAGCTTATTATACCATATTTATTGCCTTTTTTGGTACAGTTTTGTATAATTGAGATATTAGAGTCCTAAGAAAAAGCCGGTGTATCTGTAGGCAGCAGAGGAGGCATATTTATGGCGGATTCGCAAGAAAATAAGCAGAAGGAACAAAATGACGTTTCTGAGAAAAATTTTATGATAGAAAAAATCAAGGAACGTCCGGTAAATAAGAAAAAGCTGTTGCGCCGGACTTTGATCACGGTTTCCATGGCGGTGATCTTCGGTCTGGTGGCCTGTTTCACTTTCTTGGTTTTGGAACCGGTGATCAGTAATTGGTTGTACCCGGAAGAGGAACCACAGGTGGTGGTATTCCCCGAAGATCAGGATGAGATGTCTCCGGAGCAGATGTTGGCAGAGAATATGCAGCAGGAGAATCAGAACAGTCAGTCTTCTTCTGTTCCTGGTGAGGTTATGGAACAGGAGCAGATCCGGGAACTGTTATCCGGAATCATATTGGATCTGGATAATTACAAACAGATTTACAGTGCTCTTACCCAGTATGTAGCAGAGATGAACCGTTCCATGGTTACTGTGACAGGAGTGTCATCCGGTGTGGACTGGTTCAACAATGTAAATGAGAGCAAGAACCAGTCATCCGGTGTGATCATAGCGCAAAATGGCAAGCAATTACTGATTTTAACCGATTATTCTCCGGTAAAACAAGCAGATGACATTATTGTCACATTTAATAATGGCACTCAGGCAGATGCATCTTTGAAGGAAAAAGATGAGACTACAGGTCTGGCGGTGATCGCCGTAGAACTGGATACTCTGAATGAAGATTTTCTGAAGAATGATATTACGATCGCTACTTTGGGATCTTCTAATATCAAAGATATTGCCGGACTTCCGGTGGTGGCTTTGGGGCGTCCCATGGGTACTAACGGCTCACTGGGATATGGCATCATTACTTCTTCTGCCAGTGAGTCGGCGGCATCGGATACCACTTATCGGATTCTGCAGACGAATATTGTAGGCAGTCAGAATGCAGGCGGTGTATTATTCAATCTTCAGGGACAGGTCATTGGTATCATTACCAATGGCAAATCTGCCACAGATATGAAAAATATGGTTTGTGCTTACGGTATTACGGAATTGAAGCGTCATATCGAGAAAATGTCCAATGGAGAAAAATTCGCCTATCTGGGTCTTAAGGGCGTGGATGTTACGGAGGAAGCCAACAGCGAACTTGGGGTTCCTTATGGAGCTTATATTAAAGAGGTAGAAATGGACTCTCCTGCAATGCTGGCGGGAATCCAGCAGGGAGATGTCATCACAGGATTCGGTGAACGCGTGATCATCAGCTTTGACGAGTATACGAACTCTCTGCTCAGTATGAAACCGGGAGATAGTGTAGAACTGACGATTATGCGGCAGTCACAGCAGGAATATAAAGAGATGAAATTCGACATCACATTAACGGTGTTGAAATAGATTGACAGAAAGGTTTGGACAACAATATGAAATTCATTAAAGAGTTAAAAGAAGGCGACAGAGTATTTGATATTTATCTGTGCAAACATAAACAGGAGGCTGTTACCAAGAACGGTAAACCCTATGAAAGCGTGATTTTACAGGATAAGACCGGAACTATCGACGCCAAGGTATGGGAGCCGAACAATCCGGGCATCGGTGATTATGATGATCTGGATTACATAGAGGTATACGGTGATGTGACAAATTTCCAGGGGCAGCTTCAGATCAGCGTGAAGCGTATCCGTGTCTGCCATGAAGGAGAATATAATCCATCCGATTATCTGCCGGTGAGCTCCAAAGGCATCGACACTATGTACAATGAATTAAAGACTCTGATCGGAAGCATTAAGAACACCTATTTGCACCAGCTGTTGCAGGATCTGTTTATTGACGATGCAGATTTCGCAAAGAAATTCTGCAACTCTTCTGCAGCCAAGACAGTGCATCACGGTTTCGTAGGCGGACTGTTGGAGCATACTCTGAGTGTTACCAAATTATGTGACTACTACTGTTCTGCTTATCCTATTTTACAGAGAGATCTGCTTCTGACAGCGGCTATGTGTCATGATATCGGAAAAGTAAAAGAGATTTCTGCATTTCCGGTGAATGATTATACCGATGACGGTCAGTTATTGGGGCATATCGTGATGGGCGCACAGATGGTTGGGGAACGTGCCGCTAAGATCGACGGATTCCCTCACAATCTGCTGGCAGAATTACAGCATTGTATTCTGGCGCATCACGGTAAACTGGAATACGGCTCCCCAAAGGTGCCGGCGCTGATCGAGGCAGTGGCTCTGAATTATGCGGATGATACGGATGCTAAAATGGAGACCTTTAAGGAAATTCTGGAAAATAACAGTGAAAACAGTGGCTGGCTGGGTTACAACAGATTGTTTGAATCCAATCTGCGCGCTACCAAAATGGAATAAATAACAGAATAAATACTACAAATTCTATGAACAGACAGGAAAGAGAGGAAACATATGGAAATCAGTGCATGTGTAAAATATGTGGGTGTAAACGATCATCAGGTAGATCTGTTTGAGGGACAGTATAAGGTTCCGAACGGAATGTCTTACAATTCCTATGTGATCCTGGATGATAAAATCGCCGTTATGGACACAGTGGATGGATTTTTCACCGAAGAATGGCTGAACAATGTGGAACAGGTTCTTGATGGGAAAATGCCCGATTATCTTGTTATACAGCATATGGAACCGGATCATTCCGCCAGTATTCCGGCTTTTCTGAAAAAATATCCCAAAGCCACAGTGGTATCCACAGCTAAGGGATTTCAGTTCATGGAACAGTTTTTCCCGGAGTTTTTCGCCGGTCAGGGACTACCCGCGGAACAACGCATTGTTGCGGCAAATGATGGCGTCCTGGAGCTTGGACAGCACAGCCTGCATTTTGTCTATGCACCCATGGTACATTGGCCGGAAGTCATTATGACTTATGAAGCAACAGAGAAAATACTGTTTGCCGCAGATGGCTTTGGCAAATTCGGTGCGCTGGATGCAGAGGAAGAATGGGCGGACGAAGCCCGCCGCTACTATATCGGTATTGTCGGAAAATATGGTCCCCAGGTACAGGCTGTTCTGAAAAAAGCGGCAGGACTGGACATTCAGACCATCTGCTCTCTTCACGGTCCGGTACTTAAGGAGAATCTGGGATTCTATCTGGAAAAATATGATAGGTGGTCTTCCTATCAGCCGGAAGAATCCGGAGTGGTGATTGCCTATGCTTCTGTCTACGGCAATACCAGAAATGCTGCAGAATACCTCGCGGATGTTTTGCAGGAAAAAGGACAGAAAACAGTACTATATGATCTGGCAAGATGCGATAAGGCAAAAGCTGTTGCCGATGCTTTCCGTTATGACAGACTGGTGCTGGCGGGTATTACTTATAATGGAGACCTTTTCCCCTGCATGCGCAGTTTTATCGAAGGTCTGACCGAGCGTAATTACCAGAATCGTAAGGTGGCAATCATTGAGAACGGCACCTGGGCACCCATGGCAGGCAAACTGATCCTTGGAATGTTTGAAAAAAGCAAGAATCTGACATTTACGGAGACTACGGTAAGTATCAAGTCTGCCATGAATGAGCAGAACAAGGGCGAGATCGGGAAACTCGCTGAGGAACTTTGCTGAGAAAATTTTTCACACGCAAATATAAGCCTGCGTAAGCTATTTTAGAATATGGCAATAAAGTACAAAAAAGTTTGCAGGTTACGGAAAGGCATAAGGATATTTATGGAATTTAAAAAGAACGATTGTGTAACGGTGACCATAGAGGATATGGGAAGTGACGGAGAAGGAATCGGTAAAGTAGACGGTTTTACCCTCTTTATCAAAGATGCCGTTATCGGCGATCAGGTGGAAGCCAAGATCATAAAAAGTAAAAAGCACTACGCTTATGCCAGATTAGAGAAGGTGTTACAGCCTTCTCCTTTTCGTGTGGAACCGAAATGTGCATACCACAGACAGTGCGGCGGCTGCCAGCTGCAGGCACTCTCCTACTCCGAGCAGCTGCATTTCAAGGAACAGAAGATCCGCAATAATCTGATCCGGATCGGTGGGTTCGATGCGGAATACATTGATGAACGCATGCAGCCCATTGTAGGCATGGAGGAACCCTTCCACTATCGTAATAAAGCGCAGTACCCCATAGGAACTGATAGAGACGGTAATGTCATCACCGGTTTCTATGCCGGACGCACCCATACTATCATTGCCAATACAGACTGCGCTCTCGGTGCTTCCGAGAATCAGCAGATCCTCGAAACTATACTCTCCTATATGCGGAAAAATAAAGTGACCGCCTATGACGAAGTCACAGGAAAAGGCTTGGTACGTCATGTATTGATCCGGAAAGGATTCACCAGTGGACAGTTGATGGTATGTTTGGTCATTAATAAGAAAATGACAAAAATGTCATACTCTACTGCCGGAGTACAGAAGAATACGAATGAGTTTTTACCAAATCAGGGAGAATTATTGGCTGCACTGGCAGAAATCCAAGGTATGACAAGTGTGTCAGTCAGTATCAATACCGAGAAAACCAATGTGATCATGGGTACCGAGATCCATAATCTCTGGGGTGAGAGCACCATTGAGGATACGATCCACGTAAGAGACATGCAAAAAGAAAATTACCCTTATACCGGGGATGCATTAACCTTCAAGATCTCTCCCCTCTCCTTCTATCAGGTAAACCCTGTTCAGACTGAAAAACTCTATAGCCTGGCACTGGAATATGCGGGACTGACCGGAAAAGAGACCGTTTGGGATCTCTACTGTGGTATCGGAACCATCTCTCTCTTCCTGGCGGGTAAAGCCAAAAAGGTGTGCGGCGTGGAGATCATCCCCCAGGCTATCGATGATGCCAGAGAGAATGCAAAGAGAAACCATATTGAAAATGCTGAGTTTTTCGTGGGCAAAGCAGAGGAAGTCCTGCCGGAATTCTACAAAAAGGCATCCACAGAAGCATCTTCCGATGAAATGCTCCATCCGGATGTCATTGTCGTAGATCCACCCCGAAAAGGCTGTGATGATGCCTGCTTAAACACTATGCTCCGCATGCAGCCCGAACGCATCGTATACGTCAGCTGCGACTCCGCCACCCTTGCCAGAGACCTGAAGATCCTCTGCGATGGTGGATATGAGATCCGGAAGGTCCAGGGCGTGGACCAGTTTGGGATGACTGTGCATGTTGAGACGGTAGTACTGCTTTCCCACAAAAAGCCAGACGGACATATCAACGTAAAAGTTGAGTTTGGCGAGGGTGAGGGAAAAGTTCCACTTGATAATATTGCTAAAAGAGCTGAAACATACAAGCCCAAGGAGCGAGTGACCTACAAAATGATAAAGGAGTACATAGAAGCTAAATACGGTTTCAAAGTACATACCGCATATATCGCAGAGGTAAAAAGAGATTTGGGCTTGCCGATGTATGATACTCCTAATGCAGTGGAGGAATTGAAGCAACCGAGGAAGCATCCGACGGTGGAGAAAGTGGAAGCAATTAAAGATGCCCTCAAGCATTTTGAGGTTATCTAAAATCATGAGCGTACCATTAGAAATAATGGTATACTTATGATATGGGAGGCGAATATTATGATTATACCTGTAAGCGTTAAAAATCAGAGTATTGATTCTTCTGGAATCACAAGTGATTACAAAGCTGCTATAAGTGAATATATTTGGAATGGTTTTGAAGCTAATGCTAAAAAAGTTAGTATAGAATATACACTTAACGAAGCGTTTGGAGTTAAGGAATTAATTATAAAGGATAATGGTGATGGAATAAATTACGATGAATTGGGGGAGACCTTTGGTGCTTTTCTGGCATCAAAGAAGAATTTACTGTCATTACAAATAAAATCCAAGGCAAATAAAGGGAAAGGACGATTCTCTTTTATTGCTTTTTCAAGTAATGCAGAGTGGCATACTGTCTATAAAGATAACAATGTTTATAAAGAATATGATATTAATATGTCCAGTGATAAAAAAGAGGTGATTGACTGTTCTGAACCACAGTTATCTGACAGACAAGAAACCGGAACAGAAGTGAAATTTACCAATATAAATACATTAACTGCGGAGAATATGGGCTTTGAAATAATAGAGCCAGCATTACTTAAAGATTTTGCTTGGTTTTTGTACCTATATAAAAATAAGAATGTAGAAATAGTAGTTAATGATGAAAAGATTGATTATGAAAAGTATATAAACACAGAGTTGAGCGAAAAATCTATGGTTACAATTGAAGGATATAGATTTGAGATTAACTTAGTTGTATGGCAGGAATCAATCTCTGAAAAATTCTGTTGTTATTATTTTGATGACAAAAACGTGTTGAAAGGAAATCGAACTACAACTTTTAATCGGAATACGGTTAACTTTAATCATAGTGTGTTTGTGAAGTCAGAATTTTTTGATGATAAGGAAAATGTTATAGGTGATCACGATGATACCCAAATTAATATGTTCGAATATCCAGATGAGAAAAAGATTCTGAAAAAATTGCATAAAGAGATTCAAATGCTTATTGAGAAAAAAATCAGTGTATATTTATCAGATAAAGCAGAAGAAGCAGTTGAAGCAATGATAACAGAAAGAAAAACGTTCCCGGAATTTCCAGATGATGTATATGGACAAATGCGTAAGAATGATTTGAAGAGGGTAACAAAAGAAATTTTTAAATTGGAGCCACTAATTTTTCATAAATTAAAACAAATTCAAGAAAAATCGTTATTAGGTTTTTTGAATTTGCTTTTGAGTTCTGAAGAGAGAGAAAATGTTTTAACTATAATAGAGCAGGTTGTGGAATTATCACCTCAGCAGAGAACTGATTTTTCAATGATATTAAAAAAGACATCCTTGGAGAATATCATTGATACTATCAAGTTTATTGAGGATAGGTATAAAGTAATAGAATTATTAAAAAGTATTGTGTATGATTTGACAAAGTTTGCAAATGAACGTGATCATGTGCAGAAGATTGTAGAACGACATTTTTGGCTTTTTGGTGAACAGTACAATTTGGCAAGCGCTGATCAGAGAATGCAAAAGGCATTGGAGCAGTATAGGAATATTTTGTATGGAGAAGAGGATGTTACAGCAAAATTAAATTCAGATGCGGAAAATGAACGACGTATGGACATTTTTTTGTGTAATACGCGAAATATCGAAACAACATTTGAAACAACGCTGGAAGAAAATATTGTTGTTGAATTGAAAGCACCGAGAGTTCTGTTAACGAAAAAAGTATTACGCCAAGTAGAAGATTATATGGATTACGTTAGAAGACAGCCTCAATTCAATAGTGAATTACGGAAATGGAAGTTTATTGCCGTATGTAAAGAAGTAGATGATTATGTTAAAAGCCAATATAAAGCATTTGAAGATAAAGGAAAAGTTGGGTTAGTATTCCAAGTTGATAATTGTGAAGTATATGCACTTACTTGGGATGATATATTTAAGAGTTTTGAAATAAAGCATAAGCCGATGTTAGAACGATTGAAGTATGATAGAGAGCGGGTGGCAAATGAATTAATGGCAGAAGTAAGTGATACTGAAGGGCGAGAAAAAGCGGATACTCTTACGAAAATTGCTGTTGCAAAAGTGTTGTAAAATATTAGTTGATAATTGAAAAAGGAGAGCTAATAAATAATCTGTAAATGAAAGGATGGAGTTGATAAGATGAATGCATCTTTTTATAACGAAATCAAAAAAATTTTAATCTCGGCGAGAAATAAAGTTTATCAAACAGCCAATTTTGCAATGGTTGAAGCCTACTGGAATATAGGAAAATCAATCATTGAAGAACAGGGTGGCAATGAAAAGGCGGAGTATGGTACAGGTTTGTTAAAAGAGTTGTCAAAGCAAATGACGCAGGATTTTGGCAAAGGATTTACCGTTGCCAATTTGAAAAATATGCGGCAGTTTTATTTGACATTTCCAAATGGCTACGCACTGCGTAGCGAATTAAGTTGGACGCATTATCGGCTCTTGATGCGAGTGGAGAATGAAAATGCACGAGAATTTTATATGCAGGAAGCTGTAAAATCCCAATGGAGTACCAGACAACTTGAGCGTCAGATAAATTCTTTCTTTTATGAAAGGCTATTGTCCAGTAAAAATAAAGAGCAAGTTGCAGAGGAAATACAGACATTAGAACCGGCGAAAAAACCAGAAGATGTCATCCGCGACCCATATGTGTTGGAGTTTCTTGGACTGAAATCTAATGATGATTTTTATGAAAGCGATTTAGAACAAGCGTTAATTACACATTTGCAGAAATTTCTTTTGGAACTTGGTAGAGGGTTTTCATTTGTCGCAAGGCAGAAAAGAATAACCTTTGATGGACGTCATTTTAGAATTGACCTTGTATTTTATAATTATATTTTAAAATGTTTTGTTCTGATAGATTTAAAAGTTGGGGACTTAACACATCAGGACTTAGGGCAAATGCAGATGTATGTTCATTATTATGAGCGGGAACTTATGAATGAAGGAGACAATCCGCCGATTGGTATCGTATTGTGTGCAGATAAAAGTGAGTCTGTAGTTAAGTATACGTTACCTGAAAATGAAACACAGATTTTTGCTTCAAAATACAAATTGTATTTACCAAGCGAGGAAGAATTGCTGCGTGAATTAAAACAGGAATATCAAGCATTGGAATCTATTAAGGCATTGGAGGAAAATAGTGGTAGTGAAGATTAGATTTTGCATCAAGGTGGTGCAAAATTTATATCAGTTATGTATTTGTGGGAAAGGGGATGCATGAACAGTATTCGTACTGTAGAAATATTGCTTATATTTCCGTGATTTTGTGGGGATATGTTTTAATTTGATACTCACGTCGAGACGGTTGTCTTGCTTTCCAAGGGTGAGGTCGACTCGAAAAAGATTCGGGTTGAGT
>OHBV01001096.1_pt1 | contig 10869 bp, 9 predicted proteins | sample 1577451 | NCBI WGS metagenome assembly OHBV01 (sample SAMEA3879605, study PRJEB24766) | human gut metagenome | biome: human-associated habitat; feature: feces | place: USA | collected 1985/1987 | reverse complement strand
TCCCCTACGACACCCAGTATGTCTACACCAGCCTGTACTTCCGCAACACCGGCCGCACCACTACTATGCAGCACGGCGCAGCCGGTCAGCAGACCGTGACCACCCGCGACCGCTATGTGGACGGTGAGCTGGAGAACAGCACCGTTGTGGATACCACCACTACGGTGGAGCCCACCGACCACGTCATCAAGACCTACGGCGCAGGCGCACCGGTGTCCCCCCTGACCGGCGCGGACGGCACCACCAACGCCCCTACCTCTTATAGCAAAGTGCTCACCGGCAAGGCCACCGGCTACTATTCCCGTGGCGGCAAGGGCTCTTCCGGTCTGGGACTGGGCTACGGCACCGTGGCTGTGGATCCGGACGTGATCCCCTACGGCACCAAGCTCTACATCACTTCCACCGACGGCAAGTTCGTCTACGGCTACGCCGTAGCCACCGATACCGGCATCGCCGTCCAGAAGGGGCAGATCCTTGTAGACCTGTTCTACGAGACCTACGCCGAAAGCGTTATCAACGGCGCCATTCAGGTCAACGTCTACGTTGTGGGCTGAGCCGTAAACAAAACACAATAACCACGCAAAGAGACCGCTGTACAAACTGTGCAGCGGTCTCTTTTGATGTGAGCGGAAGAACTTTTTTATTTCGGAGCACCGGAGCGTCTGCGGACGTTCCGGTGCTCCTTTTTCACAGGAAGGGACCCTAGCCGAAACCCTTTCTTCTTTTTTCGCAACGCTTTCGCCGGAACCGTTTGTCAAATGAGCAGTTTACACGATGTCGAGCTGCAAATTTTGGATGGTATGCCCACAACATACAGAGAATGCCAGAAAATTTGTGTTAATTGTATTTGATTTTCGGACAAAAAGTCTTGCAAAAATGGTAAAAACCTTTTAATATAAAAGAGTACAAAGCTGCGAAAGCCGCTTTCGGCTTCCGCACGGGGAGGAGCAGTCTATGAAACCGACCGAAGAAAAGATTCAGAGCAATACATCGGATCTGCCGGTGTACCTGTTCAAGCAGGGCAATAACTGCGAGGCTTACCGCTACTTCGGCGCACATCTGGAAACACGGGTCGGGGAGTCCGGCGTTGTGTTCCGTGTATGGGCACCGCACGCCGCAGCCATCAGCGTTGTGGGCGACTTCAACAGCTGGAAGCCCGGCAGCCATCCCATGCGCAAGGTGGATGGCGATTCCGTGTGGGAATTGTTCATTCCCGGCATGAAGGAATACGATGTTTATAAATATTGCGTGACCACCCGCGCAGGCGACCTTGTCTACAAGGCCGATCCTTACGCTTTCCACGCCGAGACCCGTCCGTCCAACGGCAGCAAGGTCTACGACCTGTCCGGCTTTGTATGGCACGATGCCGCATGGCAGGCCGCACAGAAAAAGGCGGACGTGATCAACGGCCCGATGAATATCTACGAGATGCACGCCGGCAGCTGGAAGCTGAAGGAGGGCGGCAAGCCCTACAACTACTCCGAGCTGGCGGACGAGCTGATCCCGTACATCAAGGATATGGGCTACACCCATGTAGAGCTGCTGCCGGTGATGGAATATCCGTTTGACGGCAGCTGGGGCTATCAGGTCACCGGCTATTTTGCTCCCACCAGCCGCTACGGCACCCCCAAGGACTTTATGGCCTTTGTGGATAAGATGCACGCCGCAGGCATTGGCGTCATCATGGACTGGGTGCCCGCCCACTTCCCCAAGGATCAGTTCGGACTGTACAATTTTGACGGCGAGGCCTGCTACGAGGACCCCAACCCCAAGCGCGGTGAGCACAAGGAGTGGGGCACCATGGTGTTCGACTTCGGCCGCAACGAGGTGCAGAGCTTCCTCATTTCCAGCGCACTGTACTGGCTGGAGCAGTACCACATTGATGGTCTGCGGGTGGACGCCGTGGCTTCCATGCTCTATCTGGACTACAACCGCAAGCAGGGCGAATGGGAGCCCAATAAGGACGGCGGCAAGGAGAACCTTGAAGCCATCGCCTTCCTGCGCAAGCTGAACAACACCGTGCTGGGCCGTCACCCCCACAAGTACATGATCGCCGAGGAGTCCACCGCGTGGCCCATGGTCACAAAGCCCGCTTCGGACGGCGGTTTAGGCTTCAACTTCAAGTGGAACATGGGCTGGATGAACGATATGCTCAGCTACATGAAGACCGACCCGCTGTTCCGCGCCGGCAACCACAACAAGGTGACTTTCAGCTTCTTCTACGCTTTCAGCGAGAACTTTGTGCTGCCCATCAGCCACGATGAGGTAGTGCACGGCAAGGGCAGCCTGCTGAACAAGATGCCCGGCGAGTATGACGACAAGTTTGCCAATCTGCGCACCTTCTTCGGCTACATGATGGCGCACCCGGGCAAGAAGCTGCTGTTCATGGGACAGGAGTTCGGCCAGTTCGCCGAGTGGAACGAGACAAAGCAGCTGGACTGGATGCTGCTGGACTACGACAAGCACGCCGAACTGCAGAACTACGTCCGCACCCTGAACGCCTTCTATAAAGAGCACCCTGCCCTCTGGCAGATCGATTACAGCTGGGAGGGCTTCCAGTGGATCGTGCCGGACGACTCGCAGCAGAGCGTCATCGCTTTCCTGCGCAAGGATGCCGCCGGTAAGCAGATCCTTGTCATCTGCAACTTCAACCCCGTCCTGCGCGAGGGCTACACCCTCGGCGCACCGGTGTCCGGCACCTATAAAGAGATCCTGAACAGCGACGATGCCACTTTCGGCGGCTCCGGCACCGTGCACAACAAGCCGGTGCGTACCCACAAAAAGCCGCAGCACGGCTTTGAGCAGAGCATCACCGTTACCCTGCCGCCCATGAGCACCCTGTACTTTGAGGTGCCCACAAAGCGCACCCGCAAGGCAGCAGAGGACAGCACGGACAAACCGGCAAAAAAGACCGCCAAAAAATCCACCGTCAAGGGCGCCGTGGAAAAGGCTGTAAAAAAGACGACCCGCAAGGCCAAAGCCGAGCCGGACGCCGACAAGCCGGTAAAAAAGACCCGTACCACCAAGGCCAAGGCCGCTGAAACGGCGGATGAAAAACCGGAAAAAGCCAAAAAGACCGCTGCCAAGTCCAAAGCAAAGCCCGAGACGGCAGCGGAAAAGCCGGTAAAGAAAACCGCCGCCAAGGCAAAGACCGCGGCAAAAGCAAAACCTGAGACCGAAGCAGAAACCAAACCCGCAAAGCGCACCCGCAAAGCAAAAGCACCCAAGGAGTAAGGATGCCCACACGGATGCACGCACGAACATTCTGATCTGTTGACTATCATTTCCAAAACGGAAATGCTAAAGGGGAGAATAAAGCTATGGCAAAAGAAATCGTGGCAATGATCCTTGCCGGTGGACGTGGCTCGCGCTTATACGCGCTGACACAAAAGACGGCAAAACCTGCGGTGTCCTTCGGCGGTAAGTACCGCATCGTGGACTTCCCGCTGTCCAACTGCGTCAACTCCGATATCGACACGGTCGGTATCGCAACGCAGTACCAGCCCCAGAAGCTGAACGAGTACATCGGTAACGGTCAGCCTTGGGATCTGGACCGTCTGCACGGCGGTGTGCACACCCTGCCCCCTTACGAGCAGGCAAACGGCACCGACTGGTACAAGGGCACTGCAAACGCCATCTACCAGAACATCGGCTTCATCGACAGCTATGATCCCGAGTACGTCATCATCCTGTCCGGCGACCAGATCTGCAAGCAGGACTACGCCGACTTCCTGCGCTTCCACAAGGAAAAGGGCGCAGAGTTCTCCGTGGCCGTTATGGAAGTGGACTGGAAGGAAGCTTCCCGCTTCGGCCTGATGGTGGCAGACGAGAACGATAAGATCACCGAGTTCCAGGAGAAGCCCCCGGTTCCCAAGTCCAACCTGGCTTCCATGGGCATCTACATCTTTAACTGGGATGTGCTGAAGAAGTACCTGGAAGAGGACGAGGCTGATCCCAACTCCAAGAACGACTTTGGCATGAACATCATCCCCGCTCTGCTGCGGGATGGCCGCAAGATGTATGCTTACCACTTCAACGGCTACTGGCGTGACGTGGGCACCATCGACAGCCTGTGGGAAGCCAACATGGAAGTGCTGGACCCCGAAAACTCCGGCATTGATATCTTCGACAAGAAGTGGAAGATCTACAGCCGCAACCCCGTGCTGCCCGCCCAGAAGATCGGCCCCCGCGCTGTGGTGCAGGATTCGCTGGTCACTGAGGGCTGCCAGATCTACGGCTGCGTCAAGCACTCTGTGCTGAGCGCAGGCATCGTCGTGGAAGAGGGCGCAACGGTCGAGGATGCCGTCCTGATGGATGGCGTCGTGGTCAAGGCAGGCGCAGTGGTCAAGCGCTGCATCCTCGCTGAGAACGTCGTGGTGGGCGCAGGTGCCAAAATCGGCGGCGACGGCCCCATCGCACATGTCGGCACCGGTCTGACCATTGGCGCAGGCGCTACCGTCAAAGAGGGCGCCAAAGTATTTGATTCCGTCAAGGAGGGCGAGGAAGTATGCTGAGCCAGAACAACAATGCGTTGGGCATCATTTTCCCCAACAGCTATGATAACACCGTGCCTGAGCTGGTGACCGAGCGCGCAATGGCCTCGATCCCCTTCGCAGGCCGTTACCGCATGGTGGACTTTGTCCTGTCCAGCATGGCCAACTGCGGCATCTCCAACGTGTCTGTCGTGGTGCGCAAGAACTACCACTCCCTGATGGACCATCTGGGTACCGGCCGCGAGTGGGATATGGCCCGCCGTCACGGCGGTCTGAACATCGTCCCTCCCTTCGCTGAGAAGGGCGTGCGCATCTACTCCGGCCGCGTCGAGGCTCTTGGCTCCATCCTGAGCTTCCTCGAGAACCAGAAGGAGCGCTATGTGGTCATGAGCGATGCCAACATCGCCATCAACTATGACTTCAACGCCCTGCTGGCTGCCCATCAGGCCAGCGGCGCAGACGTCACCGTGGCCTACCAGAAGACCGAGATCCCCGAGGGCCGCAAGAACGACAACTACACCCTGACCGTCGATGCCGATGGCCGTGTGACCGAGCTGCTGTTCAACGATTACCGCCCCGGCAAGCAGAACCTCGATCTGGACATCTATGTCATGGAGCGCCAGACCCTCATCAAGCTGGTCAAGGACGCTACCGCCCGCGGCCTCATCTACTTCGAGCGCGACATCCTGGCTCACAACGTCAACATCCTGAACATCCATGCTCTGGAGTACACCGGCTATGTGGCTCATGTCTGCGACATGAAGAGCTACTTCGACGAGAACCTGAAGCTCATTGATGAGAAGAATCTGAACGCCCTCTTCCCCAAGAAGAACCCTGTTTACACCAAGATCCGCGACGACAACCCCACCCGTTACGTCACCGGTTCCAGCGTCAGCAACTCTCTGCTGGCTGACGGCTGCGTCATCGAAGGCACCGTGGAGAACTGCGTGCTGTTCCGCGGCGTCAAGGTCAAGAAGGGTGCCGTCGTCAAGAACTGCGTCCTGATGCAGGATACCGTGGTGGAGCCTGGCGCTGAGCTGGACTGCGTCGTGACGGACAAGAACGTCCGCATCACCGCAGAGAAGAAGCTGAGCGGCACCAAGAGCTTCCCTGTTTACGTTCAGAAGAACCATATCGTCTGAACCGTTTGAGAATCTCCCATAGGGGCGGCTCCCTCCCCGGTAGCCCCTCTTAAAGAGGGGCGGGGGTACTGTGTGTACCCCCGCCCGCTCTTTTTGCCGCAGCGGGAGGAAATATGAATCCCTTTTATCAGGAAGGAGCGAATCTTATGAAGATCCTGTATGCTGCTTCGGAAGCAACCCCCTTTGCAAAATCCGGCGGTCTGGCCGATGTGGCCGGCTCCCTGCCCAAAGCGCTGGTCAAGGACGGCGTGGATGCCCGCGTCATCATGCCGCTGTATGGCGACCTGAAGTTCCGCGATAAGCTGGAATACGTTACCAACTACTCGGTCCCCGTGGGCTGGCGCAGCCAGTACTGCGGCCTGTTCAAGGCTGAGGTCAATGGTGTGACCTACTACTTCCTCGACAACGAGTATTACTTCAAGCGCCGCGGCCTCTACGGTTTCTACGACGACGGCGAGCGCTTCGCCTTCTTCTCCCGCGCAGTGCTGGAGACCCTGTTCTACATCGACTTTACCCCCGACATCATCAACTGCAACGACTGGCAGACCGCTCTGGTGCCGGTGTACCTGAACCTGTACTATCGTCATCTGGACAAGTTCAACCGCATCAAGACCGTGTTCACCATCCACAACATTGCCTATCAGGGCAAGTACGGCACCGATATTCTGGAGGACACCTGCGGCATCGGCCACCGGGACCAGCATATCGTGGAGTACGACGGCTGCGCCAACTTCATGAAGGGCGCTTTCGAGACTGCCGACAAGATCACCACCGTCAGCCCCACCTACGCACAGGAGATCCTCGACCCGTGGTTCAGCTACGGTCTGGACGCTCTGCTGCGTGAAAAACAGTACAAGCTGTGCGGCATCCTGAACGGCATCGACATGGACGCCAACGACCCCGCCACCGACAAGAACATCCCCTTCAATTACAGCATCAAGACCTTTGAGACCGGCAAGGCCAAGTGCAAGGAAGCTTTGCAGGACAGGTTCGGTCTGAACAAAGACGGCAGTCCCGTCTTTGGCATGGTCAGCCGCATGGTGGGCATGAAGGGCTTTGACCTCGTGCAGAGCATCGCTGACGGTCTGGTGGACCGCGGCATCCAGCTGGTCATTCTGGGCAGCGGCGAGAGCCAGTACGAGAACTTCTTCTCCGACCTGTGCGGCCGTCACCCGGGCCGCGTAGGCACCTACATCGGCTTCGAGCCTGCCCTGTCGCAGGAGATCTATGCCGGCGCAGATGCCTTCATCATGCCGTCCAAGAGTGAGCCCTGCGGTCTGGCCCAGATGGTCGCCTGCCGTTACGGTACGCCTCCCATCATCCGCGAGACCGGTGGTCTGCGTGACTCCATCCACGACTGCACCCTCGGCGAGGGCAATGGCTTCACCTTCGCGGGCTACAGCGCCCACGAGCTGTACGATGCCTGCTGCCGCGCACAGGACCGCTACTACAGCAAGGAAGACTGGCATAACCTCGTCAAGTACGACATGGAGTGCGACTTCAGCTGGGATGTCTCTGCCAAGAGCTATGAGGGCCTCTACAATGAGACCGCAAACCTCTGGTAAGCCGAAAAATTAAAATTCTTTTTCACCCCGCCGGGTTCGGTCACACGAGCCCGGCGGGGCTTTTTGCGTGGGGGAACTCCCTCCGTCATCGCTGCGCGATGCCACCTCCCTCTAGGAGGGAGGCTGTCTGCGAAGCAGACTGGGGGAGTTTGCCCGCCGGGGCTTTTTGTGCCTTTCAGCAAAATCGACCCAAAGGGAAACGCTTTTTCTTTCTCAAACGGGGCAGAATGATAAATGACACGGAGAAGATGAGCGGTTGAACCGAAAAACTTTTGGTTAGAAATGACGAACTTCCCCGCGTTTATAGAATTTTGCTAAAAAGCAGTGGAAAATTGATTGAATTTTACAGCCGTTTTGAGTATAATGGGGAGTAAAGAGTCTTTGTTCAAAGTTTGACGTGCAGACCGGGCAAAAAAGACAGAGCGGCCCGGAGCACACGCAGAGGGAGGGGAGCCGGACCGTGAAGGGCTGGTACAAGGCACTGGAAGATCTGGTCTGGCTGACCCAGCTGGGGCTGAATATGCTGCTGCCGCTGGTGATGTGTCTGGGCGGCTGCTGGTGGGCCGTCAGCCATTGGGGCTGGCCCATGTGGGTGTATCTGCCCGCTGTGCTGCTGGGGCTTGCCGCCGGGGCGCAGAACTTCTGGGTCTTCGTCAAAGAGCGGCTCGACCGCTCCAAAAAGGACAAGCCCCGCCGGACAGGCTTTAACTCGCATTTATGAGATAAGGGAGAGCTACATCTATGAAATTACAGCCGGAATCCAAAAAGGAGCTGCTCCGCATCGCGGGCGGCACGGCATTCTGCACCGCGATCATGTGGGTGCTTTTCGCGGCGCTGCATCTGGTGGGCTGGGTGAAGTTCGACGATACGGTCGTCCTCGGCAGCCTCGTGGGCGCAGCCGTCGCTATCGGCAACTTTGCGGGCATCTGCTTCGTGGTCCAAAAAATCATCGACGAGCCGGATGAAAAGCGCCGCAAGGCAACATTACAGCTTTCCTACAACAGCCGGATGCTGCTGCAGGCGCTGTGGGTGGTGGTGGCCGTCGCGGCCCCCTGCTTCCAGCCCTTTGCCAGTGTGCTGCCGCTGTTTTTCCCCCGTGTCACCATTTATTACCTGCAAATAACGGGCAAGTACAAACCGCTCACGCCGAAGGCAGAGCCGGTGGACGTCTCGGTGGAGGACGACCCCGAACCTGCCGACGCGCAGCAGTCCGCACCCGATGAAAAAGGGGGTGAAACGTAACAAATGGAACTGAACGGCGCAAAGATCCTGTATACCATCCATACCAATATCCCTGTGCTGGGCGATTTCAAGATCACCCAGACTCTTGTGAGCACATGGATCGTCATGGCGCTGCTCTCGGCTCTGGCCTTCTGGCTGGGGCGTGACCTCAAACTGGAAAACGTCTCCAAACGGCAGGCCGCCGCCGAGTTCATCGTGGAACGGCTGGACCAGTTCGTCCACGACAACATGGGCTGGCACTTCGATCAGTTCATCCCGCTGGTGGGTGCGATCTTCGCACTCAGCATCGGCTGCAACCTGATCAGTGTGGTGGGCCTGTGGAGCCCCACGGCAGACCTGAACACCGAGGCGGCCTGGGCCATCGTGGTGTTCATCATCATCATGTACTACAAGATAAAGACCAACGGCATCCTCGCCTATCTGAAGGGCCTGCTGGACCCCATCTTCCTGATGGCGCCCATCAATGTGCTGTCGGAGGTGTCCACCCCTGTCAGCATGGCTTTCCGTCACTTCGGCAACATCCTGTCCGGTACCGTTATCTCCACCCTGCTGTACTGGGCGCTGGCGAGCCTGAGCCACGTCATTTTTGGCTGGCTGCCCGGATTCCTGAGCCAGCTCCAGCTGTTCCAGATCGGCATCCCGGCCTTCACGGGCCTGTATTTCGACTGGTTCGGCGGCTGCATTCAGGCGTTCATCTTCTGTACCCTGACCACCATCTTCATCAAACGTGCTGCCGGTGAGGAGTAAGCCCCCCGCCCCGGCATCCCCCAAAAACAAACATTTTCAGGAGGACACAAACTATGACTGACTTTCAATTCCTTGCTCGTGGTATCGCTCTGGCTGGCTGCGGCATCGGCGCAGGCTGCGCACTGATCGCAGGTATCGGCCCTGGTATCGGCGAAGGCAACGCTGCCGCTGCTGCCTGTGAGGCTGTCGGTCGTCAGCCCGAGTGCAAGAGCGACGTGACCAGCACCCTCATCCTCGGCGTCGCACTGTCTGAGACCACCGGTATCTACGGCTTCGTCACCGGCCTGCTGCTCATCTTCCTCGCACCCGGCATGTTCATGAACTACCTGCAGTAAGCGCTCCTTTCAGAGCTTGATTTCAAGAGAAAGGGGAGACGCTTATGCAACTTTATCAGGCATTGATCACGCTGGATGGCTGGACGTTTCTGGCCCAGATCTGCAACCTGATGATCCAGCTGGTGATCTTCAAAAAGCTGCTGCTGAACCCGGTCAAAAAAGTCATCGCCGAGCGCAAGGCCAAGGCGGACAGCCAGATCGCGGACGCCGAAAAGCTGCGCACTGAGGCCGAGGCCATGAAGGCGGAGTACGAGCAGAACCTGCAGAATGCCCGCACCGAGGCCAACCAGATCGTGGCCGCCGCCCAGAAAACGGCTGCTGCCCGCAGCGAAGAGGCGGTCAACGAGGTCAAGGACGAGATCGGCGGTATGGCGATGGAGATCGCCTCCAAGGTGGTCGAGCGCGAGATCAAAGAGGCTGACCATCAGGACCTGATCGACGAATTTATCAAAAACGTGGGTGAAGCATCATGACCGAGACTGCAAGGATGTACGGCGGAAGCCTGTACGACCTGGCCGCGGAGGAAGGGCTGGACGAGCGCATTCTGGGCGAACTGGATGGCGTGACCGCCCTGCTGAACGGGGACGCCGAGTATCTGCATCTGCTCAGCATCCCCAGCATCCCCAAGAAAGAGCGCTGTGCGCTGTTGGACGAAGCCTTCCGCGGGCAGGTCCACCTCTATGTGCTCAACTTTATGAAGCTGCTGTGCGAAAAAGGCGCTCTGCGGGAGCTGCCGGGCTGCGCCCGGGCTTACCGCCTGCGCTACAATGAGGCTCACGGCATTCTGGAAGCGACTGCTGTTTCCGCTGTGCCTCTCACGGCAGAGCAGACCAGACGCCTGCACGAAAAGCTGGAAAAAGTCACCGGCAGGCACATCGACCTCAAAACGAAGGTCGAGCCTGCTGTGCTGGGCGGCATCCGGCTGGACATCGAAGGCACCGAGCTGGACGGCACCGTCCGCAGCCGCCTCGCCGGCCTGCGCAGCAGCATCGCAGCAGCGACGCTGTAAATCATACGAAGCCCTCCGGCCAACGCAAGGCCCGGCAGCTTTCAGAGCCGTAAGGCGATGAGATGCGGCAAGACCGGCCTGCCAAGGGCTCTCCCCACGGGAGAGCTGGCAAAGCCATCAGGCTTTGACTGAGAGGGCTATCCACCCGAAAGTTTACAAAGAATTGAGTGGTGAAGACACAACAATGCAACTGAAACCTGAAGAGATCTCCAAGATCATCCGTGCTCAGATCAAGCATTACGAAAATGTCATCGAGCAGAGCGAGGTCGGCACGGTCATTCTGGTGGGCGACGGCATCGCCCGGGCCAGCGGTCTGGAAAAGTGCATGGCAGGCGA
>OHBV01001092.1_pt1 | contig 10879 bp, 10 predicted proteins | sample 1577451 | NCBI WGS metagenome assembly OHBV01 (sample SAMEA3879605, study PRJEB24766) | human gut metagenome | biome: human-associated habitat; feature: feces | place: USA | collected 1985/1987 | reverse complement strand
GTATCAAAAATTCGGGCGTTTGTATAGGCTTTTTTGAGAAACTCCGAACTTTCTTGCCATTTTGTTACCTGAAATGTGGTCTGTGCAACCGCAAAAATGGGCTTTTGGGGGTCAGAAGGGCCTTTCCAGGCCTTCAGCTCGTCCAGATCGCTGAACACAAATACCTCTCCCCGGGTATGGCCCACGATGCCCTGCACCTCGGGGTGGGCAGCATCACCGGCCACCAGAAGCACCGCGCCCTCGGCCTCGGCCCGGGCGGCAATGCTCTGGATCTTCTTCACAAAGGGGCAGGTGGCATCGTGGTAAACAAGGCCGCGCTGCTCCAAAGTATCATAGATGGTGCGGGGCACGCCGTGGCTGCGGATGATGACCTCGTACCCGGTGGGGATATCGTCCACGGTATCGGCCACCAGCGCACCGCGCCTTTCCATATCGGCCACTGCCTGCGGGTTATGGATCAGCGGGCCCAGCGTTGCCACCTTATGGCCCTCGTTCAGCAGATTGTAGGTCAGCTCCACCGCGCGGTTCACGCCAAAGCAGAAGCCAGCGGTCTTGGCAAGACGAATTTCCATAGCGTTTCTCCTTCTCTAAACCTCTCAGCCTCGCATTCGCTCGGCAGCTCCCCTAATAGGGGAGCCAAGTTTACGCTGTTGTTTTCTTGCCCTCCCTACCAGGGAAGGTGACGGAGAGGTTCTCACTTCAGCTGTTCCCAGGCATCCAGCAGTGCCTGCTTATTGGCCCGGAGCACCTTCATATCCCGGCGGCTCTCCATGGCGAACTGGGCGGCGGGCATCGGCTCACCGTAGATGACGTTCACCCGGCAGAACAGCCGCATCTTCCCGTCCGGCGTATCGTAGCGGATGCGCACCGGCACCACATCCACCCCGGCCTGCGCCGCAATGACGAACAGGCCGCTCTTGGGCGGCAGGAGCCTGCCCTCTTTTTCGCGGGTGCCCTCCGGGAAGATGAGCAAAGTCTCCCCCGCCCGGCAGGCCTCCACGGTCCGGTCAATGATCTCCAGCTCCTCCTTGGTGCCGCGCACGCAGAGCGCGCCGCAGCAGCGGAAGAACCAGGTGAGCAGGGCGTTGATCTCAAACAGCTCCTTTTTGGCAAAAACGAGCATCCGCCTGCCCCAGAACCGGCTGATGACGATGAACACCGGGTCAATGGCTGAAACGTGGTTGGGGGCAATGATGCAGCCTTTGGTCTGCACCTTGCGCAGGTTCTCGCGTCCAACGGTATGGACCCGGAAGCCGATGTGGAACACCAGCCAGGCCAGCGGCAGCAGTATGTAATATAGTACCATTTAATTAACCTTTTCTGCAATAATCTTTTTCATCGCCGCAAGGCTCTGCTCAAAGTTGAGGTCAGAGGTATCCAGCAACACTGCATCCTCGGCCTGCTTCAGGGGGGCGGCGGCACGGTGGGTGTCCTGATAGTCCCGCTGCTTCACATCGGCCAGCACATCCTCAAAGGCGACCTCCATCCCCTTCTGCTGGTATTCCAGCCAGCGCCGTCTGGCCCGTGCTTCGGGGGCAGCGGTCAGAAAGATCTTGACAGTAGCATCCGGCAGCACCACAGTGCCGATATCCCGGCCATCCATCAGGACGTTCTGGGTCTTGGTCATGCCGCGCTGCAGCTCCAGCAGGAAGGCGCGGACTTCCGGGTTGGCACCCACAGCAGAGGCGGCCATGCCGGCCTCCTCCGTGCGGATGGCGGTGCTCACGTCCTCACCGTTCAGATAGATATGCTGCTCCCCGTCAATGCAGTCCACCCGCAGGCCGATCTCCGGCAGCAGAGTGTTGACCGCCGCATTGTCCTTCGGGTCCACGCCCTTGCGCAGGGCATACAGGCCGATGGTGCGGAACATGGCACCGGTATCTACATAGATGTAGCCCATCTCTGCGGCCAGCCGCCGCGCCAGGGTGGATTTGCCTGCCCCCGCAGGGCCGTCGATTGCAACTGAAACCATTTGGGATTCTCCTTTATTTATATAAAGTATTTTATCATCGGTCAAGCTCTGCTCTGTCCAACCTCTCAGAGGTGATTTGCAAAGCTCTGCGCCGTACAGAAAGCGATCTGCAGGTTGTAGCCGCCGGTATAGGCATCCACATCCAGCACCTCACCTGCAAAGTAAAGGCCCAGCGCCTTCTTGCTCTGCATGGTCCTGGGGTCCACCTCCCGCACGGACACGCCGCCGGAAGTGATGACCGCATGGGCCAGGTCGCCCCGGGCATCGATGGGCACGTTCCAGTGCTTCATCAGGCGCACCAGCTCCCGCTTCTGCTCCCGGGTGATCTGGTTGGCCTTTGTGGCAGGGTCAATGCCCCAGCGTGCCACCATGACCGGCTGCATACTGGCAGGCAGCAGCTTGACCAGCGCCCCCTGGGCGGCATGGTTGGCCAGCAGGGCAAAATCCCGGGTGATGCGGTCATAGAGCTGCTCCTCGCTCAGGGCGGGCTTCAGGTCGATCTCGGCGTGGTACTTATGTTTTTTCATGTCGCCCAGATGGCTGGACGCGCTCAGGGTCAGCGGGCCGCTGATGCCAAAGTGGGTGAACAGCATCTCGCCCTGCTCCTCAAAGATGTCCTTGCCGTCCTCAAAAAGGGTCAGGGTCACATTTTTCAGGGCAAGACCCATCATCTTTTTGCAGTCCGGGTCATGGCTGACCAGACTGACCAGACTGGGCACCGGCTCCACAAGGGTGTGCCCGGCCTGCCGGGCCAGCCGGTAGCCGTCACCGGTGGAGCCGGTGGTGGGGTAGCTCACACCGCCGGTGGCCACCAGCACAGCATCGGCCCGGTATTCTTTCCCGGAAGTCCCCCGCACACCGACACAGCGCAGGGCAGGCCCGGCCTTTTTCTTTTTGGAATGGCGCGGATTTTCCGGCACGGCAGGGGCGGCTTCCGGCTCCGGGGGCAGCTCTTCCAGAAGCAGCTTTTTTGCCCCGTCATAGACGATCTCCGCGTCCTGTGCGTAGCGGAGCAGTGCCTGCCGGATCTCTTCGGCTTTGTCGGACACCGGGAACACCCGGCGGCCGCGCTCCACCTTCAGCTCCACGCCCAGGCTCTCAAACAGCTCCATGGTCCTGGCGGGCGGGAACGCCCCCAGCGAGGAGAACAGAAAGCGCGGATTGGTGCGGACATGGTGCAGAAACTCCTCCGCAGTGCAGTCGTTGGTCACATTGCAGCGCCCCTTGCCCGTAACCAGGATCTTCTGCCCGGGCTTGTCGGTATGCTCCAGCACCGTTACCTGATGCCCCTGCCGCACAGCGGCCCCCGCCGCCATCAGCCCGGCCGCACCGGCCCCCACGATCAACACCTTTGCCATTCTGGTTCCTCCCGCAATTCACTGCCTGTCGAAATTTGTTCTAGTTTATCATACCAGAATCGGCCTGCAATTGCAATCTGCATTCCTTTGGAAAAGCGCAGAAAAGCGGCAGACGGTCGTGTCTGCCGCTTTGGGTCACTGCATCAGTTTTGCGGGGTCAAGATAACTGTCGTCCTGCTTCACTTCCAGATGGATATGGCTTTCCTCGGCGCATTCACAGCTGACGCTGCCCACTTTGCCCAATGTCTGCCCGGCACTGACCGTCTCGCCCTCCTTCACCGCCGGGCTGGCCACGCCACAGAGCCGCCAGACACGGCCCGCACTGTCCTTGATTGCCACAGTGGGGCCCCAGCTGCCATCGGAACCGGCCAGCACTACCGTGCCCGCCGTGGGGCTTTGGACGGCAGCATCCTTTGCGCAGGCATAGTCGATGCCGTTGTGGGTGCGCCAGTCGCCCAGGGTCTTGTTGTAGACCAGCTCATCGCCGCTGTATCCATTGAGCACCCTGCCAGAGACCGGCTGCGTGGAAGCAGGCGCTGCCGAACTGCTGGCAGGCGAGGATGCACCTTGCAGCGCGGATGGTTCGCGCACCGAGCCAGAGCCAGCCTGCGGCGCAGAGGAGGCCGAAGATGCACTCCGCGATGCCGAGGAGGCCGCCTTGGGCACATTGCTTACACTGTTTGCGGCGGGTTCGGTCGGCCATTCCCATGTTGTTTCGTCCTCCTGTGGCGTGGTGGTGGAAAGCCCCTCATCGATGCCGGGGGCCGTGGATGTGCTGTCCGGTGTCTTCAGGCCCGAAAGGTTCTTGTCCAGCTCGTCGCGCACGGTGCGCACCGCCCAGACCCCCGCCGCCGCTGCCGCCACCAGACAGGCCAGCAGTGCCAGTGCAAACCCTTTGTCCCGCAGAAATTTCCTGATCTGTTCCATGTTCGTTACTCCAATCCGTCATGGTTTCGCTTGATTTTCTGATTGCAGTATGCGATTCCGGAACCGGGTTTATACACATTTTATAAAAAGAAAACCCTCTCCGTCAAAGCCTGAGGCCTTGACGGAGAGGGCTGAAATACACAGATCAGCTGCGGCGGCGGTTGTTGCCCATCAGGCGGACAACATACAGGAAGATGTTGATGAAGTCCAGATACAGGGTCAGCGCGCCATAGATGGAAGCCTTTTCGGCCATCTCAGCATCAGCGGAGTAGTAGCTGTACATCTGCTGCAGCTTCTGGGTATCGTAAGCGGTCAGCAGCATGAACACCACCAGACCGATGCCGCAGTAGAGCACCGAGCCGCCAAAGCCGAAGCCGAACAGCATCCCCACAAAGCCGGTGATGATCATGGCAACCAGAGCCATCATCAGGCGGGGGCCCCAGCCGGTCAGGTCCTTATGGGTGGTGGTGCCGTAAACAGCCATCAGCCCGAAGTAAAGGGACGTTGCCAGCAGCGCCATGATCAGGGTGCTTGCCGAGAAAACGAGGAAATAGTAGCTCAGCACCATGCCGTTGAGCAGTGCATAACCGAAAAAGGTCGCGCGGGCAGCTCCCACCGACATGGTCTGCACCCGGGAGCTCAGCACGAACACCAGCGCCAGCTCCGCAATGGTCAGCACAAGATAGAGCGAATCGACCAGATAGATGAGCGAGGTCGTCGCAGTGAGATAGGCCATGGCGAAGGTGATGAGCAGGCCGCAGGCCATCCAGCGGTAGGTGCGGGTCATATAGTCCGATGCGCTCATCGTGGGCTCCGCATAGCCGCGGTCATAATTTCTGTAATCCATTGTGGAACTCCTCCAGTCTTTTTGCCGGGGCGGGCATTCCGCCTTGCTCCGGTCTACGTTTTATAGTATACTGCATAGAAATGAACGTTTCGTGAAAAAGGCTGTGATATTGTATGTCTCTTGGACTTTATCTGCATATTCCCTACTGTTTTTCCAAATGCCGGTACTGTGATTTCTATTCTGCCCCCGGCCAGCGCGGTGTGCCCACCCAGTATGTGGATGCCCTTCTGCGGGAGCTTGCCCGGTTTGCGCCGGATTCTCCTCTTCACCCGGACACGATCTATTTTGGCGGCGGCACCCCCAGCCTGCTCTCCCCTGCCGATGCCGCCCGGCTCATTGCGGCGGCAGCTCCGGCACCCGGGGCGGAGATCACGCTGGAGGCCAACCCCGAGACCGTGACCGAGCAGACCCTGTGCGGTTTCCGGGAAACTGGGGTGAACCGCATCTCCTTCGGGGTACAGTCGGCCCGTGACAGCCAGCTGAAAACGCTGGGCCGTCCCCACACCGCCCGGCAGGCCCGGGCTGCCTTTGCGGCGGCACGGCGGGCAGGCTTTACCAACATCAGCGGCGACATCATGCTGGCCCTGCCCCATTATACGCAGGCCGAGTTTGACGAGACACTGGAGCTCATTGCGGAGGGCGGGGCAACGCACATCTCCGCTTACCTCTTAAAGATCGAACCGGATTCCGCCTTTGGCAGGCACCCGCCCGAGGGCCTGCCCTCCCCCGACGAAGCGGCAGACTTTTACCTCTACGCCGTGGAGCACCTGGAGCACCACGGATACCGGCAGTATGAGATTTCGAACTTTGCAAAGCCCGGCTATGAGGGCAGGCACAACCTCATCTACTGGGACTGCGGGGATTACCTCGGCCTTGGCCCAGCGGCGCACTCCTGCATGGGCGGCAGACGATTCTATTACCCCGCCGACACCGAGGCCTTCCTGAACGACAAAGCAGCCCCCGTTATGGACGGAGGCTGCGGCGCAGAGGACTATCTCATTTTACAGCTGCGGCTGCGCAAGGGGCTGGATCTTGCCGCCTATAAGGCCCGCTACGGGAAAGAGTTTTCCACCGCCCAGCTCGCCTTTGTGAAAAACTGTGTGAAGTCCGGCTATGCCACCTTCGATGGCAGCACCCTTGCCCTCACCCCCGCCGGTCTCATTGTGCAGAACAGCATTCTGGCAGAGCTGCTGTAAGCGGCTGTCCGGGCGTTCCCTAAGCAAGTGTCCGCTGGGGTGGGACCCTGTTGCCGCAGGCAATAGGGCGGGCGATGGAATGGCCCGTTTCACTTGCGTGGGAATGACCGGACAGCCGCCCCCTGCTTACGTCAGATCAATGACCCTCCACCCCAGCTCCCGGATGGCTTCCCGGTCATGGGTAGCCAACAAAACAGCCCGTTCGCCGCGGCGCTCTTTCAGGAGCGCTGCGGCTTTTTTCATAGTCTCCGGGTCCATGCCGGTGAAGGGTTCGTCCAGCAGCAGGGTATCGCACCCGGCCCAGAGGGCGCGGAGCAGGGCCGCACGGCGCTTCTGCCCGCCGGAAAGCTTCCGGGCAGGCAGGGCAAGCGCCTGCTCATCATATCCAAATCGTTGAAAATCCGACACGATTTGCGTTTTGTATTGTGTTTTTCCCTCCGGAAGCACCAGTTCCACGTTCTGCACGGCGGTCAACTGCGGGCAGAGCCGATCCTCCTGAAAGACAGCGCCGACCCGGCCCACGCCCTGCACCGTGCCGGAATCCGGCGCTTCCAGCCCCATCAGGATGCGGAGCAGGGTGGTCTTGCCCCAGCCGCTGGGTGCCCAGAGAACGGCAGGCTCCGCAAGGGTCAGATCCAGATCCTCAAAGAGCTTTTTTTCTCCAAAGCGTTTTGTTAATCCGCAAATTTCCAGTTTGTTAATCATTTTCTGCCACATCCTCTCCCAACACGCGGGCCACTGCCTTGTCCAGCAGGGCCAAGAACAACTTCTCAAAGCCTGCGCTCAGCAGGATGATGACGAACGTCCAGGCGAACAGCTCCCCGGTAGAGAGTGTGATCTTTGCCCGGTAGAGGGCATCTCCGATGCTGCCATCGGGCAGGCCGATGACCTCGGCGGCCACACCGCTCTTCCAGCAGATGCCCAGCGCCACGCTGCACCCCTGCCGGAAGGCCGGCATGGTGGCGGGCAGCCAGATGGCTTTGACCCGCCGGGCCAGCGGCAGGTGGAACACCTGTGCCATCTCCAGCAGCTGCACGTCCGCGCTCTCGATGCCGGTGCGCACGGCACTGTACAGCACGGGCAGGACCATCAGAAAGCTGATGAGGATGGAGAGCGACCGCCCGCTGACCCACACCAGCGCCAGAATGATGAAGCTGGCCACCGGCGTGGCCTTGACCAGCTGGATGACCGGGGCCAGCAGCGTGTCCACCCAGGCCCAGCGCTCGGCGGCGGCCGCCAGCAGAACGCTGACCACCACGCCCAGCGCAAAACCCAGCAGGATATGCCCGGCGCTGAACCCCACCCGCTGCCAGAAATCGGCCTGCGGCAGCAGCTCCATCAGGGTGCCCGCCGCCTGAATGGGTGACACCAGAAAGACCTCCTGCCCGATGGCCATGGCCGCCGCCTGCCAGACGGCCAGCCAGAACACCGCCGCTGCCAGCAGCCCTGTTCGGCGTTTTTTTGTCTGTTTCATTTTACCTGCTCCGTTCTCACTCAAAAAGAGCCGTGCGGCTGCACGGCTCTCCTTTTTATCGGTTTACTGAAAGCTGCGCTGGACGCTTTTCCAGAACACCTGACCGGGCGTGGCCTTGGTGTAGTAGAAGTTTGCATCCGGCAGCTTGCCGCCCACTGCAGCGTGGGAAGCATCATACAGCACCTTGAGGTAGGCGTTGACATCGGCCTTCATCTCGTCCCCCACACGGTAAACGATGTTGCACTGGGGCAGCGCCTTCTGGGCAATGGCCTTTTTGGCCACCACGCCGGTCTCCTCGCAGAGAGCCGCCGTACCGGCAATATCTGTCTGGGCGGCCTTGATGCTCTTCTCGTAATCCCGCAGGAAATTTGCCACGATGTCCGGGTTCTCTTTGGCGTACTCGGTGCGGACAACGGTGACCCCCGTGATGAGCTGGGTGTCACAGACCTTGTTCCACTCCTTGGTCAGGTCCAGCACCACCCGCAGGCTGCTGTCCTTCAGCTGGGCGGCGGTCACATAGGGCTGGGGCAGAACGGCAATGGCATCCTTTTTGGAGGCGGCCATCTGGGCAGTCACCTCGGATGCCTCGCTGTAATACTCGATCTTCACATCCTTATCGGGGTCCAGGCCATTCTTGGTGAGCAGGTAGCGCAGAACATACTCCGGCGTGGTGCCCTTGCCGGTGGACAAGATGGTGCGGCCCTTCAGGTCGGCAAAGCTGTGGACACTGTCGCCCTTTTCCACCACATACAGCACGCCCAGCGTGTTCACGGCCATCACCTGAATGCCGCCATTGGTCTTCTGGTAGAGGGTCGCGGCCAGATTGGCAGGGATGGCGGCCATATCCAGCTCACCCTTGATGAGCTTGGGCACGATCTCGTCCGCTGCACCGTAGAGCTGCAAGTCGTAGTGCTGGCTGGCCTTGCCGCTGCGCTCCATATCCAGCAGATTGACCAGGCCCATGGTGGTGGGGCCCTTCAGGCCCGCAATGCGCACGCCGCTTTTTGTTTTGGCGGCAAAAGCCCCGCAGGCCAGCAGGCTGATCATCAGCGCAGCCGACAGCAGCAGGGAGGTCAGTTTTTTCATCATGGTTCAGATTCCTTCCTCTCTTTGTTGTTCCAACCAGAAGCAAAATTTGCAAATTTTGCAAAATCATTTGCTTTACGCGCTCAAGTTTACTATAATGGAGCTAAAAATACCGTTGCCCATGCAACGGAATTGCAGAAGGGCGGTGAGGGCCCGGGGAAAACCTCACGGAACTGACATGGAAAACTATCTGCCGCTGTTACAATCCACCTCTCTTTTTGCCGGGATCTCTGCCGGGGAACTGCGCCCCCTGCTCAGTGAGCTGGGGGCCTGCATCCGCAGTTATGGCCGGGGCGAGGCGCTGGTGCAGGCCGGGGCCCCCAGCCGCCGGGTCGGCGTTGTGCTGACCGGAAGCATTGAAGCCTACCGCCCGGCACCGGGCGGGGCACGGATCCCCATCACCCACATGGGGCCGGGGGGCGTGTTTGGCGACGTGCTGGGCGGTTCCAGCCTGGACAGCCCGGTCACGGTGGTGGCATCCGCCCCCTGCGAGGTCCTGCTTTTCCCCTACGAGAAGCTGCTCCAGCCGGACGGCTCCGCTGCCCGCCAGCGCCTGCTGCAGAATCTGGTGCGGACCATCAGCGATAAATATTTCCTGCTCTCCCGCCGGGTGGACCTGCTGGTGATGAAGACCCTGCGTGCCAAGGTCTGCGCCTACCTGCTCAGCGAGGCCGAGCAGCAGGGCAGCATGACCTTTACCATCCCCTTCTCCCGCATCCAGCTGGCCGATTACCTCAACTGTGACCGCAGCGCCCTTTCCCGGGAGTTGAGCCTGATGCAGCGGGACGGCCTGCTGGATACCTACCGTTCCAGCTTCAAGCTGTTGGAGCCGGAGGCTCTGCGGCAGATGATTCTATAAAAAGAAAGTGATTTATAACTATGTCTAAACCAATTCTCTGGATCGTGATCCCCTGTTACAACGAGGAGCAGGTGCTGCCCATTACAGCGCCGATGTTCCTGCAAAAGATCACCAGCCTCACCGAAAAAGGCATGATCAGCGACAAGAGCCGGGTGCTGTTCGTCAACGATGGCTCCCGCGATAAGACCTGGGAGCTCATCTGCAGCTTTGCAAAGCAGGATGCGCATTTCATCGGCATTTCCCAGAGCCGGAACCGGGGCCACCAGAACGCCGTGCTGGCGGGCCTGATGGAGGCCCGCGCCAACAACTGCGACATCACCATCTCCATTGACTGCGATGGTCAGGATGACATCAACGCCATGGACGAGATGGTGCAGAAATATCTGGACGGTGCCGAGGTGGTCTACGGCGTGCGCAGCCGCCGGGACACCGACACCTTCTTCAAGCGGTTCACTGCCGAGGGCTTCTACCACCTGATGAATGCCCTTGGCGCGGATATCGTGTTCAACCACGCCGACTACCGGCTCATCAGCGCCCGGGTGCTGGACAGCTTTGCCGACTACAAGGAGGTCAACATCTTCCTGCGCGGCATGGTGCCGCTGGTGGGCTTCAAGAGCGAGCAGGTGTTCTACGAGCGGCACGAGCGTCTGGCCGGTGAGAGCCACTATCCCCTGCGCAAAATGCTGGCGCTGGCCTTTGATGGCATCACCAGCCTTTCCAACAAGCCCATCCGGCTCATCACCGGGGCAGGCATCGTGGTCAGCCTCATCAGCTTCATCGGCGTGATCTGGGCCATCGTGCAGGCGGCCATGGGCAGCGTGGTGGCCGGCTGGGCCTCCACCATCTGCATCGTCTGCTTTGTGGGCGGCGTGCAGCTGGTCTGCCTGGGTGTCATCGGCGAATACATCGGCAAGATCTATATGGAAACAAAGGCCCGCCCGCGCTACATCATCTCGGAGCGCACCTGGGCCCCCTATGAAAGGAAGTATCACGGATGAGCAAACAGAGCTGGCGCGGCAGCACCCTGCTGAACCCGGAACCGCCGGTACTGGTGTCCTGCGGCGGGCTGGAAAAGCCCAATCTCATCACCATCGGCTGGACGGGCACCATCTGCACCCAGCCCAGCATGGTGTCCATCAGCGTTCGTCCGGAGCGCTACA
>OHBV01001082.1_pt1 | contig 11010 bp, 13 predicted proteins | sample 1577451 | NCBI WGS metagenome assembly OHBV01 (sample SAMEA3879605, study PRJEB24766) | human gut metagenome | biome: human-associated habitat; feature: feces | place: USA | collected 1985/1987 | reverse complement strand
TTGTGTGTTGTTGCCAATGCTGAGGGTAGAATAATGTGGGAATGGAATGGAGATAATGGATGGTGTAAAACAATATAGAAATGAGCATTAAGAAAATCAAGAAGTACAATCCACAGTCTTTTTTGGATGATTTAAAAAGCGTGCGTGAAGTGATGGTTTACGCTGAACATACTAATGCATATTATCGGATAAATAAAAAAGACTTATTAAGAGATGCAGAAAATAATGCCATAGCATACTATGTGACAGATAAAATCTTTGTCCGTGAGCGTGATGTTATGGTAATCATTTAATTAAAAACAAATCAGAAATGAGCGAAATAAAGTTTAGATATAAATTTAATTCAACCGCCTATGTTGTGGATGAAGAATATTTTCTTAAAATAGAACGAATGGCAAAAATGAATGGTGAGAAAATAGAAAAACTTGCCGAAAATGTAAACGCCGGTGATATGCATGAGTTGATGTTTGTGTATGAATTGAAAGAACGTCTTACCGTGTGCAAATCGGTAATTGCTCATCTTTTTGCAAGAAAAGAGACAAGATGGCACAGTTTTGATGAAAATTTAGATTATCCTAAAAAGAGCGGTGACTGGTTAAAGTATGTTAATTCCAAAATGGAAGATGGCAAAATCACCGTATTTACCCGTAAATTAGTTGGAAGGGAGGAGCATTATGAGCATCACGATGAATCAGGCGCTCTGTAAAGGCTGTAAAGCCTGCGAGCAGGTATGTCCGGGAAGCCTTATTAAAATGAATGAGGCAGGGAAAGCCTATATCAAGTACCCGAAGGACTGCTGGGGATGTTCCTCTTGTGTGAAAGAATGTCACTTCGGTGCGATTTCCCTCTACTTAGGAGCCGATATCGGCGGTATGGGAAGCAAAATGACAGTCGACAAAAAAGGAGATAAGCTGTACTGGCAGATACACAGACAGGATGGCGAAACCGAGCAGATTGTTCTAAATACGAAAGAGTCCAACAAATATTAACGAGGAGAGAAGAAAGGAAGGAAAACGATATGAGTGAATTATCACATCTGGATGAACTGGAGGCAGAGGCAATTTATATCATTCGCGAAGTTGCGGCGGAATGTGAAAAACCGGTTATGCTGTATTCGATTGGAAAAGACAGTTCGGTTATGTTACATCTGGCAATGAAAGCTTTTTATCCGGAGAAACCTCCATTTCCGTTTTTGCACGTAAACACGACATGGAAATTTAAAGAGATGATTGAGTTTCGTGACAGAAGAGCGAAAGAACTTGGCATTGAAATGCTTGAATATATCAATGAGGAAGGAGTAAAGCAGGGCATTAATCCATTTGACCATGGTTCTGCTTACACCGATATCATGAAGACACAGGCATTGAAACAGGCGCTTGATAAATATGGTTTTACCGCAGCATTTGGCGGCGGACGAAGAGATGAAGAAAAGTCCCGTGCGAAAGAGAGAATCTTTTCTTTTAGAAATGAGCATCATGCCTGGGATCCGAAAAACCAGCGTCCGGAGATGTGGAAATTATATAATTCACAGATTCAGAAACATCAGGAAGTGAGAGTGTTCCCACTTTCCAACTGGACAGAGACGGATATCTGGCAGTACATAAGACGGGAAAAAATTGAGATTCCTTCTTTGTATTTTGCAAAAGTCCGCCCGGTTGTTTACCGCGATGGCAACATTATTATGGTGGATGATGACCGCATGAAATTACGTCCGGGTGAAAAAATTGAGCATAAGAGTGTACGTTTCCGCACATTGGGATGCTATCCTCTGACCGGAGGATGCGAGTCGACAGCGACTACTTTGGATGAAATTATTGATGAGACACTTAGTGCCGTATCGTCAGAGAGAACGACACGAGTAATTGATAATGAGGCAGCAGGAAGTATGGAAAGAAGAAAGAGAGAGGGGTATTTCTAAGATGAGCGGATTATTAAAATTTATTACATGCGGAAGCGTGGACGACGGAAAATCAACCTTGATCGGTCATATCCTGTATGATTCAAAACTTCTTTATGCCGATCAGGAAAAGGCACTGGAACTTGACAGTAAAGTCGGAAGCCGCGGCGGTGCGATTGATTATTCGCTCTTGCTTGACGGATTGATGGCAGAGAGAGAGCAGGGAATTACGATTGACGTGGCATACCGCTATTTTACGACAGATAAGAGAAGTTTTATTGTAGCAGATACGCCGGGTCATGAAGAGTATACAAGAAACATGGCAGTAGGTGCTTCCTTTGCGGATTTGGCAGTTATTTTGATTGATGCCACACAGGGTGTTTTGATTCAGACAAGACGTCATGCGAGAATTTGTGCGTTGATGGGAATCAATTCGTTTGTATTTGCTGTCAACAAAATGGATTTGGTTGATTACAGTAAAGAGCGTTTTGATGAAATCGAAAAACAGATTCAAGAACTTGCCGGTGAACTGAATCTTCAGACAATTCAGATTATTCCGGTTTCCGCAACGGAAGGAGATAATGTAACAAAGAAATCCGATGCGATTGACTGGTATGAAGGACCGACTCTTCTTTCTTATTTGGAAGATGTGGATGTGGCAGAGGATTCTCATGAAAAAGGATTTTATATGCCGGTACAGCGTGTGTGCCGTCCGGACCATACCTTCCGTGGTTTCCAGGGACAGGTAGAAAATGGAAATATCCATGTGGGAGACGAGCTGACAACGCTGCCAAGCAATGAAAAGGCAAAAGTAAAAAGTATTTATGTTGGTGATAAGGATAGTAAAGAGGCGAAAAAAGGCCAGCCGGTTACCATTCAGTTAGACAGGGAAGTGGATGTTTCCCGCGGCTGTGTACTTACGGTAGATTCCGGTGTGAAAACGGCATCGACTCTGACTGCTACGATTTTGTGGATGGACGATGACGAATTGTTCCGTGGCAAAAACTTCTTCTTTAAACTCGGAACGAAAACAATTCCTTGTTCTGTGACAGAAATTTCTTATGCGGTAGATGTTAATACCGGTGAGAAAAAAGATGTAAAAAATCTTGCTAAAAATGAGATTGCAAGCTGCAAAATTTCACTGGCAGACCGCATTGTCATCGATGAATTTAAGAATCATAAAACGATGGGTGAATTCATTTTGATTGACCGTGTGACGAATATGACTTCTGCCTGCGGTGTCGTGGAAGAAGTGCATGAGAAAGAGCACAGTGTCTACGAAGGTCGTGTGGACCGAACTGTTCGTGCAGCAACCAATGGACAGAAGGCAATTACGGTTGAGTTTGTAAAAGATGACAAGAAGATAAACCGTGCGTTTGTGGAAGACGTCGAGAAAATTCTGAATCTGGATGGCAGACATACATATTTGTATGCCCCTGGAAAAAATGATGATATTGACTGTGTGATTAAACATTTACATCGTGCCGGTATTGTTGTATTATTGTTAGTTGATAAAAAGCAGGCAGATACCATTCAGAATAAGAGTGAATCGTACTTAAGCAACTGGCTTGACGAGGGCGCAGATGCGAAGTGGGCAGCGGATTATATCCGTGAGCAGTCCGTCTTTTTGGGTAATGAAGCAAAACGCGGTGATTACATTTAGAGGAGGACGCCATGAGATTTAATACAGCACTACTGCATCAGGTAGAAAAAGGGGATAAGGAGACCGGTGCTACACTGACTCCGATTTATCATTCCAGTGCTTTTTACCAGTCTTCGGCAGAACAGCATGAAAAGTTGTTTCATAATAAAGCAAACGGATTTTCTTATACGAGAATTAATAATCCGACGATTTTAGCTTTTGAAAATGAAATGACGGCATTGGAAGGTGGAATTGCATCGGTTGCCTGTGCATCCGGTATGGCGGCGATTACGAATGCGCTGTTAAATGTTGTCCGTGCGGGCGAGGAAATTTTAGCGAGTACAAGTTTGTACGGCGGATCCATCGATGTGTTTCATGATTTTGAGGCATTTGGTATTAAAACAGTATTTGTGGATATTCACGATGAGCAGGCGGTGGAAGCCGCCATCAATGAAAAGACCCGCGTGATTTTCGCAGAGACGATTGGTAATCCAAAACTTGACGTTGTGGATATTGAGAAGTTAGCAGAGACAGCACACAAACATAATCTGCCACTTGTGATGGATAACACGGTAGCAACGGCATATTTAGTACGCCCGATTGAAAAAGGAGCGGACATTGTAGTCAATTCGACCTCGAAATACATCAATGCCAACAGTGACGCCATCAGTGGTGTGATTACCGACAGCGGTGCCTTTCGCTGGGACAAGGAGAAATATCCGGGCATGGCAGAGTATGCGAAGTTTGGCAAATTTGCTTTTACGGCAAAACTGCGAAACGGTCTGTTCCGTAATACGGGAGCCTGTTTGTCTCCACAGACAGCGTTTTATAATCTCTTAGGTATGGAAACTCTGGGTCTGCGTATGGAGCGGGCCTGCGATAATGCGAAAAAACTGGCTGAATTTTTAAACACGTATCCGGATGTAACAGTAAATTATCCGGGACTTAGTGACAGTTTATGGCATGCACAGGCAGAGAAAGTTCTGCAAAATGGATATGGAGCAATTCTTACAATTCGAGTTGGCTCCAAAGAGCGTGCGTTTGATTTGATTAACACATTGACAATACCGAAAATAGTGTCGAATATTGGCGATACGAAAACGTTAATCATTCATCCGGAATCAACGCTGAATGCACACAGTACACAAAAAGAAAAAGAAGAGGCGGGCGTTTTTGATGATTTGATTCGCATTAGTGTCGGAATTGAAGATGTGGAGGATTTAATCGAAGATTTTAAGCACGCACTCAAGTAGAAAGAGCAGGAGGATAAGAAAATGACAGTCGACTACAGTACACTGAAAAAGGGCGGATTTATGCGCCAGAAACAAAAAAATTGTTTTTCTCTTCGATTGGCAGTCGTAGGAGGAAACTTAACCGCAGAGAATTTGAAAACAATTGCGGAAGTAGCAGACAAATATGGAGATGGACATGTTCACTTGACCTCCCGTCAGAGCGTGGAAATTCCATTTATCAAATTAGATGATATTGATGCCGTAAAAGAAGATTTGGCAAAAGGTGGCTGTAAGCCGGGTGTGTGCGGACCACGTGTTCGTACGATTACTTCCTGTCAGGGAAATCAGATTTGTCCAAGCGGCAACATTGACACATATGATATTGCAAAAAAACTGGATGAGAGATATTTCGCCAGAGAACTTCCACATAAGTTTAAATTTGGTGTGACCGGATGCCAGAACAACTGCTTAAAGGCAGAGGAAAATGATGTTGGTATCAAAGGCGCAACGAAAGTGCAGTGGAAAGAAGATGCCTGCATTTCCTGTGGTGTCTGTGTTAAGGCATGCCGCACCGGTGCGATTACTCTTGAGGATAATAAAATTAAAGTGGATGAGAGTAAATGTAATTACTGTGGACGCTGCGTGAAGGCCTGCCCGACGGATGCATGGGATGCAAAAAGCGGTTATCTTGTATCTTTTGGCGGACTGTTTGGTAACCGGATTCACAAAGGTGAGGAAATTTTACCGGTCATTGAATCCGAGGAAGATTTGTTCCGTGTAACAGACGCAGCAATTCAGTTTTTTGATGATAACGCAAATCCAAGCGAACGTTTCCGATTCACAATCGAGAGAGTTGGCGAAGATAAATTTATAGAAAAGATGAAGGAGGCATATCATGGCTGAGTTTGAAGTAGATGAAAGAGTAGATATTACGGATGTTGTCTGCCCGATGACATTTGTAAAGGCAAAAGTGGCAATGGAAGAGTTGGAAATCGGACAGGTGTTAGCGGTTACGATGAATGATGGAGAACCGGTTCAGAATGTGCCAAGAAGTTTTAAGGAAGAAGGACAGCAGATTCTGAAATTGATTGACAATGAAAATGGCACCTATGATTTGATTGTTAAAAAGGTAGAAGAATAGGAGGCAGGACATGGCAAAGCGAGTGAATGCAGAAGAGTTTGAAGCCGAAGTTCTTAAGGCGTCTCTTCCGGTTATCGTTGAATTTTATTCGGATAGCTGTATTCCATGTAAACAATTATCGCCGGTTTTAGGCGGAATTGAAGATGACTATGAGGATAAACTTATCGTCGTCAAAGTAAATGTGAATTTTGATGCCGAACTGGCACAAAAATATGAAGTAGCAGCTTCCCCAACCCTTTTGTTTTTCAAAGAGGGAAAAGAAGTAAACCGAATCCGAGGTCTTGTAAAGCGGAAAGAGTTAGAAGAAGCTGTAGAGGAAGTTTTATAAAGGAGGATATGAAAATGGTAGTAACCGTAGCTGGAGAAAAGAAAACATACGATGAGGGTTTGACAATCGCAAAACTCATTGAGGCTGAGAAAGTGGAAAACCCGGATTATGTAACCGTAACAGTAAACGATGAATTTGTGGAAAGCACAGATTTTGCTACAACGGCACTCAAAGAAAATGATGTCGTAGAATTTCTTTATTTCATGGGAGGAGGCGCAAATTAATGGCGTTTACAAATGAGCAGATGGAGCGCTATTCCCGGCATATTATTTTGCAGGAAGTGGGCGTGAAAGGACAGAAAAAGCTGTTAAACGGCAAAGTCCTCATTATCGGAGCCGGCGGACTTGGTGCTCCGGCAGCGATGTATCTGGCAGCAGCCGGTGTTGGAACCATTGGTATTGTCGATGCGGATGAGGTAGATTTGTCGAACTTGCAGCGTCAGATTATTCATGGCACGGCAGATGTAGGCAAAGCAAAAGTAAAATCGGCAAAAGAGACGATGAATGCGATGAACAGTGATGTGGTAGTAAATACATACCGCGAGTTTGTAACATCGGAAAATATTATGGATTTGATTGCGGATTATGATTTTATCATTGATGGTACAGATAACTTCCCGGCGAAATTTTTGATTAACGATGCCTGCGTAATGGCAAAGAAACCATTTTCCCATGCAGGAATCATCCGCTTTAAGGGCCAGCTTATGACCTATGTTCCGGGGGAAGGACCATGCTACCGCTGCGTCTTCAAGGATCCGCCTCCGAAGGATGCTGTTCCTACCTGTAAACAGGCCGGTGTTATCGGTGCTATGGGCGGTGTTATCGGAAGTTTGCAGGCGATGGAAGCAATTAAGTATCTGATTGGTGTTGGCGATTTGCTGACCGGAAAACTTTTGACTTATGATGCCCTTAAGATGGAATTTCACACGATTAAACTGCCAAAGGCAAATGGCACCTGCGCAGTCTGCGGTGATCATCCGACAATTACGGAGTTAATTGATTACGAGCAGGTAGAGTGTGACGGAAAGTAGGCGGAAAGGAAGAAAAGGATATGTTATTTTTGACAAAAAGTGATTATGAGAAAATGTTAGCTCACTGCAAAGAAGGTCTTCCGAATGAAGCCTGTGGTTTGATTGGCGGTGTTGTGGAAGGGGAAAAACAGTATGTGAAAAAGGTTTATCTCCTGACAAACATGGATGAGAGCAACGAGCATTTTTCCATGGATCCGAAAGAGCAGCTTGCGGCAGTCAAAGATATGCGTAAAAATGGCTATGTGCCGCTTGGCAATTTCCATTCTCATCCGGAGTCTCCATCGAGACCATCGGAGGAGGACAAACGGCTTGCTTATGATTCCAAGGCAAATTATCTGATTTTATCGTTGATGGAAGCAGACAATCCGGTATTGAATGCGTTCCGTGTCGATGAGGAAAAACAGGTGACAAAAGAGGAATTAGTAATTTCGTAATAAAAAGGAAAGAAGGTAGCGTCTGCCTTCTTTCTTCTATATCGAGGAGGTCGAAATGGCATTTTTCCCATTTATGATTCAGATGCAGGATAAGTTATGTGTTATCGGCGGCGGTGGCAAAGTGGCATACCGAAAAGTTTCTATGATGCTGTCGTTTGGGGCACGTGTTACAGTGATTGCACCAAAAATTTGCGATGAATTGCAGAAAATTGAATCGAAACAAGATGCCCTTTTATTGGTTCAAAGACCATTTGAGGATGGTGATATCGAAGGAGCCGATGTGGTGATTATGGCGACGAATGACAGTGAAGTCAATTCCCATATCGCTGCCATTTGTAAGGACAAACGGATTCTTGTCAATGTGGTGGATGTCAAAAAAGACTGCGGTTTTTATTTTCCGGCAATTATAAAGCAGGATGATGTAGTAGTTTCGGTTTCGACCGGTGGCAGTGCTCCGGCGTTAGCTTCTCAGATAAAAAAGAGTATTAAGAGCCATCTGCCGGATAACTGCGGAGATATGGCAAAGACGCTTCTTGAAAAAAGAAATGAGGTTTTGAAAACAGAGTCGGAGGAAGAAAAGCGGAAAGAGATTATGTTAGATATGGTGAAAAAAGAGTGGAAAAAATCAGTCATTCGGATTGGTACAAGAAAAAGTGAACTGGCAAAAATTCAGACCGGACTGGTTGTTTCAAAATTGCAGGAGGCATTTCCGGAGTATGAATACGAAATTGTGTATATGACAACCAAAGGCGATAAGGAAAAGGATTCGCCGATTCCTTCCTTTGGCGGAAAAGCTGTGTTTGTCGAAGAATTTGAACAGGCGCTTTTAGACGATACGATTGATTTGGCGGTGCACAGTGCAAAAGATATGCCAAACCCGTGCAAAGACGGTCTTACGGTTGCCGGGGTTTTGGAGCGTGCCTGTGTGCAGGATGTACTTATTTACAAAAAGGGAAATTCTTTTACAAAGGATTCTGTTTTTACCATTGGAACAGGGAGTCTGCGCAGACAGTGCCAGATTAAAAAGATGTATCCGAATGCCGTCTGCAAAAGTCTTCGAGGAAATATCGGCACAAGGCTCAATAAACTGCGGGCAGGCGAGTACGATGCGATTGTGTTGGCGGCTGCCGGAATTAGGCGGCAGGGTATTGACAACGATTCGGATTTTGTTTACGAGTATCTTTCTGTAAAGGAGATGCTTCCGGCGGCAGGTCAGGCAGTGATTGCGATGGAGACAAAAAAAGGAACGCTTGCTAATGAACTTGCCGAAAAAATTTCGGATGTTTATACAGCAGAGTGTCTGCGGACAGAGCGTGCGGTCCTCACGAAATTAAATGCCGGATGCCAGGAGCCAATTGGTGTTTTGTGTACCCTCGATGGACATAGGATGAATCTTTCTCTGATGGAAGAAAAAGAGGGAGAAGTAATCCGGCGGTCGGTGCAGGGGGACAGAGGAGATTGGCAAAATCTTGTAGAAAAATTGTGTCAGGAGAGGAAATCATAGTATGGTTTATTTAATCGGAGCGGGTCCCGGAAATCCGGAGTTAATTACGGTAAAAGGACTTCGTCTGCTGCAAAAATGCGATGCGGTCATATATGACAGGCTTTTGTCGGAGGAACTGCTTTCTGTGGTTCCTGAAAACTGCCATAAAATTTATGTGGGAAAGAAACCGATGAGCCACGCAAAGAAGCAGGAAGAGATTAATGAGATTCTGATTCAGACGGCAAAACAGTATAAAAATGTTGTCCGCTTAAAAGGCGGTGACCCATTTGTTTTTGGACGCGGCGGCGAGGAGGTTTTAGCACTGCAGAAAGCGAAAATTCCATTTGCTTTGGTGCCCGGGGTGACAAGTGCAGTGGCAGTGAGTGAGCTCGCCGGAATTCCTTTGACACACCGTAAGGAAAGCCGCAGTTTTCATGTGTTTACCGGTCACACAAAAGAGGGGGCAGAGCAATCTTTTTCCCATATTACGAAACAGGATGGCACGAGTGTATTTTTGATGAGTGTCGCAAATATCCGCATGATTGCAGACCGGCTGATGGAACAGGGACAGGATGAGTTAACACCCGTTGCGGTGATTTCCCACGGAACGATGCCGGATGAGAAACGTGTCTATGGAACACTTTCCGATATTGCGGATAAAGTAATTAAAAATAAAATTACTTCCCCGGCGGTTTTTGTTGTGGGACAGACGGCAAAATATCATTTTGTCAGTGAGGATTTTGGTGTGCTTGCCGGGATAAAAATCGGTACAACAGCAACGCAGAAACTGCATAATAAACTGCGTGAGATGATGGAGGACAAAGGGGCTTTTGTTTTTCCTCTTTGTGAAATGAAAGTTGTCTGTACAGATGGTGCAGAGAAACTTTTGGATGAATTATCTCAGATAAAAAAATATGACTGGATTGTTTTCACAAGCCAGAATGCGGTTCATTTATTTTTTGCTGAGGCAGATAAGAAACAAATTGACAGACGGGATTTTGCAAAGGTTCGTTTTGCGGTCGTTGGCAGCGGAACGAAAAAGGCACTGGAAACGTATGGATTTTATGCGGATTATATGCCAAAACAGTTTACGACAGAGGCACTTGCCAAAGGGCTTACAGATGTCGTGAAACCGGGAGAACATCTGCTTCTTCCAAGGGCTTTGCAGGCAAGTGAAGAACTTGTTTTAGAACTGCAAAAGAAGTCTGTTACGATTACGGAAATCCCTTTTTATGATGTCGAGGGGGCTTTTTCAGGGGATTTGTCCATGTGGAAGAATATGGACGTGGCTGCATTTTTCAGCGCATCCGGCGTTGAGGCGTTTGTTTCCCGGATGGGTAAGGACAAGATAGGAGAATGGGAGCGTGACCGCAAAAAAGAGCATGTTGCGGTTGCGGCGATTGGTGAAGTGACGAAAAAAAGACTGCAGGCGTATGGAATCGATGTGGATGTGGTTCCAGAGCAATGCGATTTAGAACATTTAGGCAGGGCGCTTGAGCAGTTTTATCAATAGAGAAAGGAAGTAAGGCTATGACACAGTCGGAACAGTTATTTGAAAAATCCGAACACTTTCTGCCCGGTGGTGTAAATTCGCCGGTTCGTGCATTCCGCAATGTGGGCGGGACGCCGGTATTTGTAAAAAGTGGAAAAGGTTCTCATATTTTGGATGAGGATGGGAATGATTATATTGATTATGTTTGTTCGTATGGTCCGGGAATTTTGGGACATGCATATCCGGCTGTGATTGAAGCGGTGAAACAGGCATGTGAACAGGGACTTACCTTTGGGGCACCGACGAAAAAAGAATATGAAATTGCGTCGTT
>OHBV01001079.1_pt1 | contig 11031 bp, 10 predicted proteins | sample 1577451 | NCBI WGS metagenome assembly OHBV01 (sample SAMEA3879605, study PRJEB24766) | human gut metagenome | biome: human-associated habitat; feature: feces | place: USA | collected 1985/1987 | reverse complement strand
CAGATAAACTTCCTGAACATATCTTTTGATCAAAGAAGCATGTCCTGATGTAAGTGCCGTTCCGAGAGATGCCACGGCATTTGTAAACCCAGCCTGATGCAAAGAGATAACATCCATATATCCCTCACAAAGCAAAAAATAAGTTTTTCTCGATGTCCTCGCTCTGTTAAGTCCATATAAATTCCTGCTTTTGTCGAACACTGCCGTCTCGGGAGAATTCAAATATTTCGGTTTTCCGTCCCCCATAACGCGGCCTCCGAACCCGATCACCCGGCTGTTTACATCCATGATCGGAAAGATGACACGATTCCAAAATTTATCATACACTCCCTGTCGTTCATCTGTATTGATCAGTCCGGCCTGCCGGATCAGATCTTCACTATACCCTTTTCCTCTCAAATATTGATACAGATCATCACTGTATTTTTTTGAATATCCAAGTCCAAACGCCGTGATCGTCTCTTCTGTCAAACCTCTGTCCGTCAAATATGTATGTGCTCCCACTCCTCTTTCGGACTTTAGCTGCACATAATAATATCTGGCAGCGATTTTATTTATCTCTAAAATAGACGCTTTTAAATCCGCCCTTTGTTTTGCTTCCTTCGAATATTCGGCCTCCGGAAGTGCAATTCCCGCTCTGTCTGCAAGAAATTTTACAGCCTCCATGAATGAAAAATTCTCATACTCCATCAAAAACGTAAATACATTTCCCCCTGCCCCGCATCCGAAGCAGTAATACATCTGCTTCTGTCTGCTGACAGAAAACGAAGGCGATTTTTCATTATGAAACGGACACAGTCCGAAATAGGAACTTCCCTTTTTCTGCAGACGGACATAACCGGATATGACATCTACGATATCATTTCGCGTTCTTACTTCCTCTATTAATTCATCCGGATAATACATGTTTACCCTCCATAAAAGATTGTCCTATATATTATATTCGACAAAACTTTTTGATTTCCTTTATTTTTTTAAATTTTCCATGCTTCGGGCACAAAATAATCCTGGAATTTTTTAACCGCATAAGAATCTGTCATTCCGGCAATGTAATCACAGATGATCTGTTCTTTCTCATCAGGACTTCTGTATGTTCGGCATAATATTCAAAAAGCTGTTCGATCATATGTACCGCCTTATCTTCTTCCCCTTTTGCGTTCGGATTCAAGTATACATTTTCAAACATAAATTTCCGCAGATCTTTCATCGCCCGTTCCGTTTCCGAAGACATTTTAATAACCGGCTGATCCATACTGTTCGTGATCACATCATGCACCAGAGTATTAAGCCGCTCTTTACACGAACTTCCAAGAGCCTGTCGCAAATCAGAAGGAATATCATCCTCTGTCAGAATTCCTCCTCTTATTGCATCATCCATATCGTGGTTGATATATGCAAGCTTATCGGAAATGCGGACAACCTGCCCTTCCAAAGTATGAGGATGTCCTGACGTCTGATGGTTCAGTATTCCGTCACGGACTTCCCATGTCAGGTTCAGTCCGCGCCCTTCTTTCTCAATCCGTTCTACAACACGAAGACTCTGCTTTTGATGCGCGAAATGATATACATGATTTAAAGCTCTTTCCCCCGCATGACCGAAAGGCGTATGACCAAGGTCATGCCCCAGAGCGATTGCTTCTGCAAGGTCTTCATTCAAACGCAATGCTTTTGCTATCGTACGCGCATTCTGGGACACTTCCAACGTATGTGTAAGCCGCGTTCTATAATGATCTCCTTTCGGAAGAAGAAAAACCTGCGTCTTTTGTTTCAGCCTTCGTGATATCTCCACATAACACAGGGATTTCCGGATTGTTGATCTTTAAAGTGAAAAGCCGGTCGGATATCACACGGTTCCTCTTTTCTTTTCCGTCCCTTCGAGTCTTTGCTTAATGCCGCATAAGAACTTAAATATTCAAGTTCACGAAGTTCAAGCTGCTCCCTGATGGTCATAATATCACCTTTCCTTTAATCTCTTTTCAATCGCATCTGTCACTGTCTTAAGCACTTTGATCCGTGCATAATACTTATCGTTTCCCTCCACAATAACCCACGGCGCATAGGCCGTAGACGTCCTCATGATCATCTCATCTGCCGCATGCTCGTAGAGATCCCATTTTTCACGGTTTCTTAAGTCTTCATCCGTAATCTTCCATCGTTTTCCGGATTTTCCATCCTTTCGCAAAATCTGCGTTTCTGCTCTTCTTTATCAATATGCATCCAAAATTTCAGAATAACCGCGCCTGCATTTGCCAGATCTTTCTCCATATCATTTATCTCTTTGTATGCGCGTTTCCACTCTTCTTCCGTACAAAATCCCTCGATCCTTTCTACCATCACCCGACCATACCATGTCCTGTCAAAAATCGCCACATGTCCGTCTTTTGGCATCGCCTTCCAAAATCTCCACAAGTAATGATGCGCTTTTTCAACCTCATTCGGAGAAGCTGTCGGATTTACCACATATCCCCGAGGATCCATTTTTTCTGTCAGACGCTTAATCGCACCTCCCTTTCCTGCGGCATCCCAACCTTCAAATCCGATCACTACCGGAATTCTCTTCCTATATAATTCTCCGTGAAGCCGTGCATCATGCCTCCTTTGCGTGTTTGTTCAAACAAGACATTCGCCTTCTGGCCGATATGCGCTTCGTAGAAAGCATGGAGCTTACGGTCGGATATGTCCAGCAATTGCTGGCTGCGGGCATGCTTGGTTTTCGGGTCGACGACGTGGTCGATCTTGAGTGCCTGCGTACCCGGCCGTTCCGAATAGCTGAACACGTGCAGCTGGCTGATGTCCAAGCTTTCGATAAAGGTGCGGGCCTCCTCGAAACAGGTATCCGTTTCACCCCGCGTACCGACGATCACATCGACGCCGATAAAGGCGTGCGGCATGACCTGTTTGCCGGAAAGACGGATGAGGCATCCCTTCGGATTAAGAAAGGACTGTTTGCCATAGCCAATGAAGTGCTGTTCCTGCGCGATCCGCGTGAGCCGGATAAATTCCACCCGCGCATTTCGGCTAGCCAGTCCTACTTGTATCGCGAGTTGAGCGCTTCTGACCAATATGCTTTTGACCAGTTATATTGGAACTTTTTCTATCACCGCCATAACGAGTTCTGGAAAGCGCAAGCCTTTAACCGCCTGACTCCGCTGGTAGGCAGTACGAACATGTTGGTTTGTGGCGAAGACTTAGGAATGATCCCGGAATCCGTCCCCGATGTGATGAACAAATTGCAGATATTCAGTCTGGAAATAGAACGTATGCCCAAGACTCCGCAACGTGAATTTTCGGACTTGTACAACCTGCCTTATCATTCGGTTTGTACGACATCCACCCACGATATGACACCGCTCCGTAGCTGGTGGAAAGAGGACCGTGCTAAAATACAGCGTTATTATAATAATGTTCTGGGATATGCCGGGGATGCGCCAGAGGAATGTACGGCGGATTTGGCGACGCAGATCGTTTCCAACCACCTGGCGACGGCTTCGATGCTGGCCATAATCCCCATACAGGACTGGTTTGCAATGGATGACTCCATCAAGCGGAAAGATTACGAAGCGGAACGCATCAACGTCCCGTCCGATTCAAACCATTATTGGCGATACAGGATGCACATCACGTTGGAGAAACTGATCGAGGCAGACTGCCTGAATAACAAGATTACGGAACTGATTAGGAATTCGGGAAGAAAATAAACAGCCAGTCGGTTCTACAGTCGCGGAGGAGCACGCTATTTTTTTCAGAAAATAAGTAAATAGAGTGTTCGTTCCTCCGTTATTTTTTTATATATTTGCCTTATTGTAAGTTATAACAGTAGGTTTAAACGAAAAAGTGTCCGTGGCTCCCTTCATATGAAGGGGATAGCCGGCTTTTTTGTGGCGCCGGCTATCCATTCCTTATTATAAAATATACAATGGGTACGAACTGAAGATTACTAATTTAAACTTTATAATATATGATGAACAAACTTTACTTTTATTGTCTTGCCCTATTTGTGGCACCGACTTTTTCAGCCTTCGGGCAAACTCAACCCTCGCAGGACGAGAATGGGTATTATTTAATAGAGAGTGCGGAACATCTGAAATGGTTCCGGGATCAGGTGAATGCTTCCGAGCACGAACAAGTGGACACCAACGGTGACGGTCAAATCAACATGGACGACGATACGGTTGTCCGGCTTAATGCCAAACTGACGGCCGACATCGATCTCGGTGGCGAATCTTGGACGCCGATCGGTGAGTATAACAACGGCGAGGAGCCTGATGAAGTCCGTTTCGGAGGCTACTTCGACGGGCAGGGACATGTCATCAAGGGACTGAACGTCCAGCCGATCGACGGGCGGCAGTCGTACGGGCTGTTCGGCTATGTCGCTTGGGGTGTGGTGAAGAACCTCGGCATAGTCGGCGGTACGGTCACTTCCAAAGCCGATGATGGGCAGGAATACACCGGTGCCATCAGCGGGATGCTCAGCTACGGACGTATTGAGAACTGCTTCAGCACTGCCACTGTCAGCGGGACGGCAGAGGGAAGCATTGGCGGATTGACCGGCGGTATGCGCAAGATCAGCAGCGTTTCGAACAGCTACAATGCCGGGACGGTCATCAATCCGGCAGGTATGGCAGGTGGCATTACCGGATACATAGGCAGCGATGCGAGCGTCTATAACTGTTACAATATGGGCAAGGTGACCGGTGGCGCGATTTCGGGTGATGACTACAGCGAAAGCACCCTCCGCTCAGGTGAGGAAGAACTGCCCTCCATCATTGACTGCTATTATCTGGAAGGTGCTGGCTCCGGCACGCTTGCCAAGGCACTTTCGGCTTCCGATTTCGTGACCACCATCAATGAAAAGCTCTTCACCGATCCGAATAACGGTGAGGATTTCCCCTGGGACGGCAAGGCGAACCTTACAGGCGATAGGTTGTCTGTTCCGACATTCGACAGCAGTTCTGTCGTGGAAGTTCCTCTCGATGATGATCCGACGGCTACGGAAACCATCGCGAAGGGAGAAAGCCACATACAGGCGATCGATGGACGTATCTGTATCACGACATCCGAACCGATGAAAGTGCGAGTAGTCAATATTGCCGGGCAGACGGTTCGTACCGTTTCTCTATCGGATGGCTATAGCGAAATGACCGGTTTGGCTGAAGGCGTCTATATTGTCGTCTTGGAAGACGGGACATGCGTGAAAGTCTTGTTACGGTAAGGACGACTGTCAGATATAAAACAAGAAGTCACAGAATTGAAGGAGAAAACGCTCCTCCGGTTCTGTGACTTTATTATGAAAAAGGATTTTGTCGTTATTTTTCCCCTGACATCTTGCAAACCCCGTTGAAGCGGGCGTTCGGTTCGATCTCCAGCGTTTGAGCGAATATATCGCCTTTGATGACGGCGGTCGCTTTCAGGACAAGTTTGGCACTGACGTGTATGGAACCTTCCACTTCCCCTAATATTTCGGCATTTGTGGAAACGATGTTTCCCGTGACGTTCCCTTTCGGGCCGATCACGATCTTGCCGCTACAACTTACATCTCCTTCGATTTTTCCATCCAGGCGGAAGTCTGTTTCCGTCACGATGTCGCCTTTAACGGTCGTACCGGCGGCAAGGGTATTATGCAGGCCGCCATTCGTGTTTTCTTCTTTTTGCTTTATTCCCATCATATATGTAGTTAGTTGCTTATCGCAAATATAAGACTATTTTTTGGCAGAAAGGTTTACTTTATTTACATTTACAGATAAAATAACGAATTATGACAACAAAGATAGAACTGGAGAAAATGAGATTCTATGCCTACCACGGCGTAATGCCGCAGGAGACGAAGGTGGGGAACGATTTCGTTGTGGATCTGATTCTTACGGCTCCATTGGAGCAGGCTGTGAAGAGTGACGAATTGGACGATACGATCAACTATGCGGCCGTCTATGCGGTTGTAAAAGAGCAGATGGATATCCCTTCCAAGCTGATAGAACATGTGGCAGGACGGATTTTGTATGCTCTGAAGGAGCGTTTCCCCCAGCTGGCAGCAGTCGAGTTGAAACTCTCTAAGCTGAATCCGCCCTTCGGAGGTGATGTCCATAGCGCATCGATCATCCTTGGTGAAACTTTCTCCTGAAATCAATCTTTTGCCGGGCTTAGTCCTTCGGCAAAAGATTTTTATAATTTAGCTGGTCCGTTATTTGGCGGGAGGGGCGTATGCTCCGTATCTTTGTAGCCTAAAGCACAAATAATATATTCACCATGGCATTTACCAACAACGTAATGATTGTCCGCCACGGATTGCTGGCGAAGTTAGTGAAACTTTGGAAGGAAAACCGTCTGCTCGAAGAGATAGACCGTCTGCCTATCGAGTTGAGTCCCCGTAAGTCGAAAGTCATCGGCCGTTGCTGTGTGCACAAGGAACGGGCTGTGTGGAAGTACAAGACATTGCCGCTGCTCGGATTCGATATGCAGGACGAGGTCGACGAGCTGACCCCTTTGTCTGAATACGCCAAACAAGCGTTGCTGCGTTCGGAAAACAAGAAAGAGAACCTGATGTGCGTGGTGGATGAAGCCTGTTCGTCCTGCGTACAGGTGAACTATGAGATTACGAACCTTTGCCGTGGCTGCGTGGCGCGCAGTTGTTATATGAACTGTCCGAAAGACGCGATCCGCTTCAAGAAGAACGGGCAGGCGGAGATCGACCATGATACCTGTATCAGTTGCGGCAAATGCCACCAGAACTGCCCCTATCATGCTATCGTGTATATCCCGATCCCTTGCGAGGAAGTTTGCCCGGTGAAGGCGATCAGCAAGGACGAGTACGGGGTGGAACATATCGACGAATCCAAATGTATCTATTGCGGCAAATGCGTGAACGCCTGTCCTTTTGGGGCGATATTCGAGATATCCCAGGTGTTTGACATCCTGCAACGCCTGCGCAACAAGGAACCGATGGTAGCCATTGTCGCCCCGTCCATCCTGGCCCAGTTTGCGGCTCCGGTGGAGAAGGTCTACGGTGCCATCAAGTCACTGGGCTTCCTTGAAGTTGTGGAAGTGGCGCAGGGAGCGATGGAGACGACCCGCCACGAAGCCGAAGAACTGAAAGAAAAGTTGGCGGAAGGCCAACCGTTTATGACGACCAGTTGTTGTCCGTCTTATATTCAGCTTGCCGAGAAACATATCCCGGACTTGAAAAAATATATTTCGACTACCGGTTCGCCGATGTACTACACCGCCCGGATCGTGAAGGAGAAATATCCGGATGCCAAGATCGTGTTCGTCGGCCCGTGCGTGGCGAAGCGGAAAGAAGTGAAGATGGACCCCTGTGTGGATTTTACGCTCACGTTCGAAGAGGTCGGTTCCGTGTTGGCCGGTATGGATATCAAGATCGAAGAGGCACAACCGTTCACCGTCTTGCGTAACTCCGTTCACCGTCTTGCGTAACTCCGTACGTGAGGCACATGGATTTGCACAAGCAGGCGGTGTGATCAATGCGGTGAAGGTCTACTTGAAAGAAGATCAGGATGCTAGCTTGAATACGATCCAGGTGGCCAACCTTACGAAGAAGAACGTCGCATTGTTGCGTGCATACGCTAAGACAGGCAAGGCTCCGGGACAATTTATCGAGGTGATGGCCTGTGAAGGCGGTTGTGTGACCGGTCCGTGTGTGCATGGCGACCGGTCTGCCGGGCAGAAACAGTTGCTTAAAGAGCTTACTAAATACTAAACGCAAATGATGAAGAAGATTGTTTTACTCTTTTCGCTGGCGGGAGCGTTATTGCTGACGGCATGCGGACCGCGGGAGATTCCTGCGAAAGGAGACTTTACCGTACGTGTGTTTGACGATACGCCCGTACGGTTTGCACCGGATATCTATCCGGAAGCCTATAATGCGCCGGGGGCGGACAGCATTTACCATCTGGTGAACGGGCGTATCATCCTGAAGAAAATAACGTTGCCCGAATACGAACGCAATGTGTCTGTCAAATTGAAGGTGACGATTGCCTCCAACGGCGACCGCTGGGATAAGTCCGGTTCCTGTTTCGTCCTGCCGAAAGAGTCGGGCATCAACCTGCTGAACATCGCTAAGGGAGAAAAGCAGTTCCCGGAAGTGGATAGTACGAAGCTGGAACACATGGTCGGGATCGTTGCGGGCGAAGATTATAAACCGACGGTCGAACTGATGCGTTTCATGACACCTTTCGGGGTAGGACATTTCAGTGCCCCCGACGACAGTCTGACGCATAACCGTAAGCCGGTCTATATCGACCATTGGGAAGATAGCGTCAGCTGGGAACAGGATATAACCGACCTGTATCCGCTTTTGGAAGGAGGAGCCTATGTTGGCATCTTTATCGACACCTGGACGACGGAAGGCTATATCGCCAGTATGACGGTCGATGTGGATGAATCCGGCCTGGCTTATGATCCGCTGACCCGCCGCCATGTGGAGCCGTTGATGAATACGGTCTACTACGAGGGGCAGACCTATCCGGATATCTTTGCCCGTCGGGACGTGTCGACGGATTTCGAGATTCCCGCCGGTGTGCGTAATGTCCGGCTGAAATATATCGTGACCGGTCATGGCGGCCATTCCGGTGGTGATGAATTTGTCGAGAAACGCAATATCGTTTCGATCGATGGGAAAGAAGTGTTGAACTTCATCCCCTGGCGTTCGGATTGTGCCTCTTTCCGCCGTTTCAACCCGGCAACGGGCGTGTGGTTGAAAGAGCGCCTGGCTTCTTATATTGCCAAAGACGGTTATTCGGAAAAGAAAGTGGAAGAACCGTTAGGATCATCCGACCTGTCACGTTCCAACTGGTGTCCGGGTTCGGATGTGATGCCTGAAGAGATTCTTTTGACAGATATCGCGCCGGGCAAGCATATCTTCACGGTCAGCATTCCCGAAGCAGCAGAGATAGACGGGAACAAGCTGAACCATTGGCTTGTGTCTGCTTATTTAGTATGGGAAAAATAATGTGCCGATATTTTATTGGCACATTATTCTATTGACACATTATAAAAATAGTATTATTATGGATTCATTGTTACCTTTTTTTCTGTTATGTTTTACCTCGTTTTTTACGCTGACAAATCCGTTAGGGACGATGCCTGTCTTTCTGACCATGACGAATGGCATGAGTGAGGAACAGCGTCGTGCCATTGTCCGCCGCGCTACAATCGTATCGTTCCTGACGCTGATGGTTTTCACTTTCTCCGGGCAGTTCCTGTTCAAGTTTTTCGGTATTTCGACAAACGGGTTCCGTATTGCGGGGGGCATTATCATCTTCACGATCGGTTTCGACATGTTGCAGGCACGCTATGCGAAAGCCAAGCTGAAAGAGGAGGAGGTGAAGACATATGTGAACGACATTTCCATTACGCCCCTTGCCATCCCGATGCTCTGCGGGCCGGGTGCGATCGCCAATGCCTTGATGCTGATGGACGATGCCGTGACATTGGCAAAGAAATGCATCTTGATCGGGACGATCGGATTGATCTATTTTATCACCTACCTGATCCTCCGCGCTTCCACACGTCTGAACCGTTACATGGGCGAGACGGGCAATAACGTCATGATGCGCCTGATGGGATTGATTCTGATGGTGATCGCCGTAGAGTGTTTCGTGAGCGGTTTCAAGCCGATCATGATCGACATTTTGCAGCACTCGAACCTGTAAAAAAGACAAGGGAAGGCATTGCTTTCCCTTGCAACTCCGGTACAGTCCGGTAAAGTCCGGTAAAGAGTGTTGTTTTTTGTATCTACCTGTTTAATATGATGTTATGTTTTAAAAGAAGAGAAAGCGGACAAATGCGGACAGAACGGACACTTGGAAATTATGGACATCCGATTTGTAACAGACGTGCATCCCAAAAGTGGTTTTGGGAATGGATTTTAGAGGTTGTTTTTTGATTATTAGTGTTTTAGTAAAATGTCGGAATTTTTATATATCGGGTGTCCGTTCTGTCCGTACTTGTCCGTTTGCCTGCAAAATTCTCTCTGTTCATAGTTCCGTGAATCTCTTTTTCCCCTGTAAATAGAACGCTAAGATCAGGCTTCCTTTTCGCAGCTCCGGAATGCCGGAAAGTTTTGTTTTGGCGAGATTCTCACGGCGGACCGGTTCGTAAGACGGTTTTAGCTCGTGGAACGCCTTCCGGGCCTCATACACGGCACGGGCGTTCGGGTAATGGCCGGTCAGCAGAAACTTGGCAGCGGCGATATAGTCCAGCCAGAAACGTGCATGCATCACGTGCTTCAAATCCTTTTCCGGTAAGTTCTTATATAGCATCAGCAGGTTGTTTCGGAAGTTGAGGAACGTCTTGCGCGGACTCTCGACATTCAGCGTGGCGCCTCCCACGTGGTACACGACCGACGATGGCGTACAGACCAGCCGGTAGCCGCGCGAACGTAGCCGCCAGCACAGATCGATTTCTTCCTGGTGGGCAAAGAACCCGGCATCGAGGCCGCCCACCTCTTTGTAAGTGGCCGTACGGACGAACAGGCAGGCTCCCGTGGCCCAAAGCAGGTCGGCAGGCGTGTCATATTGTCCGGCATCTTTCTCGACGACATGCAGGACGCGTCCGCGGCAATACGGATAGCCGTACCGGTCCATATATCCCCCTGCCGCTCCGGCATACTCGAAGTATTCTTTATTCCGTTGGGCGCGTATCTTGGGCTGGACGCCGGCAATCGTTTTGTCGGCGTCCAGCGCGGCGATAGGTGCATCCAGCCATCCCGGAGTGACTTCGACATCGCTGTTGAGCAAGACTGTGTATTCGTGTCCGATATGCTTCAATGCCTGGTTATATCCTTCGGCAAAGCCGTAATTCTTGTCCAGCCGGATGATGCCGACCGTCGGAAACTTTGTTTTCAGCATCTCGATGGAATCGTCCGTAGAGCCGTTGTCGGCAACGATTACATCTGCCCATTCGCCGGGTGTGCAAGCGACAACGGAGGGCAGGAATTCTTCCATCAGCGCGCGGCCGTTCCAGTTTAGGATGACGACGGCAAGACGTTTGTCCGGTTGAAAGTTGAAAGTTGAAAGT
>OHBV01001076.1_pt1 | contig 11043 bp, 8 predicted proteins | sample 1577451 | NCBI WGS metagenome assembly OHBV01 (sample SAMEA3879605, study PRJEB24766) | human gut metagenome | biome: human-associated habitat; feature: feces | place: USA | collected 1985/1987 | reverse complement strand
TTTCTATTTCTTTGCCTGTTGGCACTGACTTCCTGCGGTAAACGCACCGTAAATGCCCACGGAAAAATCATTGCCAGGGAAACGGATGAAAATGGCAGACTTATTTCTGTTGTAGCAGATACGGAAACCAACGGCACTATTCGTCTCATCCTCATGGAAAACACCCATCTGGATGTTCCTGTATCTTTTTCCGAAAAAGACTTCCTGACGGATGACAGCCTGTATCCCTTTATCTCCACAGTCTATGACGCACGCACTGGCAAAAACGATACTTATGAAAATAGAAAAATCCGCTGCTATGAGGCGGAATTGATTGATATGGATATTGAAAAAAATAATACTCCCGCCTCCACCATCACACTGTCTGATGGCACGGAACTGCGCGTATATCCTGACAGCGACCACACACTATACACCTTGGCAAACGGCACAGATCTTTTGTTGGAAAATCACCCCCAGACACCAGAGAATACCATGGCAGTTGGAAAGAAAAACATCGACCATCTGGAAGAAAACGCAAAAGCCGCTGTTCTTGCCTACTATGAAGAACGAGGACGCCTTTATGACATTATGGAAGAACTGGAAAAAGCTGCTGCTATCTACCAGCAAAGCCAGAACAAGGAAAACTTCTCCATGATGCGCATAGAGCAAAATGTTTATCCAACAGCCGCCAACGACAGGCTCATATTCTTCCAGACTTCCCTGCATCTGCCTTTGGCAGAGAAAACCTTTACCGAGCGTAATCTTTGCGAAGTCTTCGACCGCAAAACAGGAGCCATCACTGCTCTCATCGTTCCAGGTCCCGGCAAATTCTGTTTTTTTCCCGGCAGAGAAAGCGAATACATCATTCCCTGGTGCTGTATCTGCCAGATTGGTGATGATATCATCCTCGTCGAAGTCAAAGAAGAAAAATGTTTTCACAAAGACCACCTTCTCTGACACTGTCAAGGGCTATTAATTTTTATATTTTTCCCAGAAAAGAATATTTCCTGTCCTCCCTGAGAATCATTTCTAGTACCAGAAATAAGAGATGAGGAGGATATTTTGATGGCACTTAATAAAGTAGAAATCTGCGGGGTAAATACATCTAGTCTTCCGATCCTGAAGTCGGACGAAAAAGAAGCATTATTTCAAAAGATCAAAAAAGGAGATTCTGAAGCCCGCGAACAATATATCAAAGGAAATCTCCGCCTTGTGTTAAGTGTTATCAAACGATTTCAGAACAGCAATGAAAATGCCGATGATCTTTTTCAGATCGGGTGCATTGGTCTTATGAAAGCCGTCGATAATTTTGACGATACACTGAATGTCAAATTCTCGACATATGCAGTCCCGATGATCATCGGTGAGATCCGCCGCTATCTACGGGATTATAACAGTATCCGGGTAAGCCGTTCTCTGCGCGACATTGCCTATAAAGCCATTTATACCAAAGAAAATATGATCAAAAAGAATCTGAAGGAACCAACGATCGATGAAATTGCTGATGAGATCGGCATTGAAAAAGAAATGATCGTATATGCCCTGGATGCGATCCAGAGTCCTGTCAGCTTGTTTGAACCGGTATACTCCGAGGGTGGCGATACGCTGTATGTCATGGATCAGATCAGCGATCAGAAAAACAAAGAAGACCACTGGCTGGAAAACCTATCTCTCCGGGAAGCCATGAACCGGCTTAACCAGAGAGAAAAGCACATCATTGAAATGCGCTTCTATGAGGGTCGGACACAGATGGAAGTTGCTGATGAAATCGGCATCTCTCAGGCGCAGGTCAGCCGCCTTGAAAAAAATGCTCTGAAGACCATGAAAAATTATCTGAGATCCTGAAATTGCTTTATATGCAAAAAGCCTCCCTGCCGGACCAATTGCCGACAGAGAGGTTCTTCTTTATTTCAGTGCTTTCTCAATTTCTTCAATTACAATCTTCAGTGCTTTGATACGTGCATATTTCTTGTCAACGGATTCCAGAATATGCCACAGTGCAAACGTTGTACTCGTCTTCTTCAGCATCTCATCGACTGCTTCTTCATACTGATCCCATTTTTCACGGTTTCGCCAGTCTTCATCTGTGATCTTCCAGCGTTTCTCCGGATTATTCTGGCGGTCATTAAAACGCTCCAGCTGTGTATCTTTATCAATCTGCACCCAAAATTTGATGATCACTGCACCCCAGTCGTGGAGTTCCTTTTCAAATTCATTCATCTCATTGTAAGCACGTTTCCAGTCATTTTCACTGCAGAATCCTTCCAGCCGTTCTACCATGACACGGCCATACCACGTACGATCAAAGATTGCAATGTGCCCATCCTTCGGAAGTCTTGTCCAGAATCTCCAGAGATAATGCCGAGCCTTCTCATGTGGCTCCGGACTGGCGATTGGCTGTACCTCATATCCTCTAGGATCCAATGCCCCTGCAATTCGTTTGATATTGCCGCCTTTGCCGGCCGCATCCCATCCCTCATAGGTAATGATCACCGGAACCCGCTTACGGTACAGGCGATTATGCAGTTCTCCCAGTTTGGCCTGCAGCTTCTTCAGTTCCTTCTGGTACTCTTCTTCGTCAATTGTCTTGCCTTCCAGCTCTACGTCTTTCAGCTTAGGCATCTTGACCAGTGGAAAAACATTCTGAAGGATCGGTACCGAATGACTCTGGTTCTGCAATGCCACTTCAATACTGCTGACCAGTGTATCCATCACCTGCAGCTCTGCCCACTTCTTATCCTTTGCATCAATGATATACCACGGCGAACTGGACATATTGGTGTCTTTCATATAACGGTCAAATACATTCTCGCACTTCTTATAATGTTTGTTCTGCCATTTATCGAATCCTGTCACACGCCACTTGGTATCATCCTTGGAAAGCAGCTTCTTCATACGTTTTTCCTGTTCGTCCTTATCAATCTCCATAAAGAATTTCAGGACCAGATATCCATTGTCCGTAAGCTGCCTTTCAAAACGCCTGATGCTCTCGATACGCCGCTCATAAGCATCTCCTTCGAGTTCTCCATTCAATACTTCCTTCACCGTCTGTTCCATCCATCCGGAATCCAGGAATGTAAATTTGCCTTCTTCCGGGATCTGTTTCATATAACGATACAAAAACGGTCTGCGCAGTTCTTCTTCTGTCGGTGAAGACATCGTTGCTACTTTGAAAAAACGAGGATCAATATTCCTGATCACCTTACCGATCATACTGCCTTTGCCTGCTGCACTCCACCCCTCAAAAAGAACCAGTACCGGGAGCTTGTGCTCCTTGATCTTCATCTGAAGATCATAAAGTCTGTTTCTGGTTTTCTCAAGCTGTACTTTCATCTCATCTTTGTCCGGTTCTTCGCCCGGTGTCCATGATTTTAACATATTGAGCCCCCATTTCTTTTTGTTGACAGTATACCACGTCCGGAATAAAAATACAGTTAATTGTTGCACATATTGCACCATTTTTTTCTCACAGATTACCGAATATACAAAGAGACAGAACTCCAGATTATCAGGAAATTCTGTCTCTGTAATATTTTTTATGAAAGTTCCAGTTTACCAGTATACAGCTGATAATAAGTTCCTTTCTGTTTAATGAGGTCTTTGTGGTCACCTCTCTCAATGATCTTGCCATGTTCCAGAACAATAATCGCATCACTGTTTCGGATCGTAGAAAGTCTGTGCGCGATCACAAACACGGTACGGCCCTTCATCAGGTTGTCCATACCTTTCTGTACGATACTTTCTGTACGGGTATCGATACTGGAAGTTGCTTCATCCAGAATCAGTACCGGTGGGTCTGCAACTGCTGCCCGCGCAATGGACAGAAGCTGTCTCTGCCCCTGAGAGAGTTCTTCACCATCCCCGCTCAGCATCGTATCGTATCCTTTCGGGAGCATCTGTATAAACTGATCTGCATGTGCCAGTTTTGCTGCTGCATAGATTTCTTCATCCGTTGCATCCAGCTTGCCATAACGGATATTATCACGAATCGTACCGGTAAACAAATGTGTGTCCTGAAGAACGATTCCAAGAGAATGTCTCAGATCATCCTTTTTGATCTTGGTAATATTGATTCCATCATAACGGATCTTGCCTTCCTGGATATCATAAAAACGATTGATCAGATTGGTTATGGTTGTCTTACCGGCTCCGGTAGAGCCGACGAATGCCAGTTTCTGTCCGGGCTTCGCATACAGGCTGATATCGTGAAGAATTGTTTTGTCTTCATTATATCCAAAGGTTACATTCTCAAATCTTACATCACCTTTCAGCTCTGTATAGGATACGGAGCCATCTGCAGAATGCGGATGTTTCCATGCCCACATGCCGGTTCTCTCTTTGCATTCTACAATGTTGCCATTCTCATCTTTTCTTGCATTGACAAGTGTTACATAACCCTCATCCTCTTCCGGTTTCTCATCGATCAGATTGAAAATTCTTTCCGCACCGGCAAGCGCCATGACGATGGAATTAAACTGCTGTGCCACCTGCATGAACGGCTGAGTGAAGCTTTTGGTGAACTGCAGATAGGAAGCCATAACACCAAGTGTGATTCCTCCGATGCCTGCTACAGAAAGGATTCCTCCGAGAACCGCCGTCAGTACAAACTGCAGGTTTCCGATATTTCCGATAACTGGTCCCATCATATTACCGTATTTATTTGCCTGTGAGGCGCTCTCAAAAAGAACTTCATTGAGCTGATCAAACTCTTCTTTTGATTTTGCCTCATGATTAAATACCTTTACTACCCTCTGTCCGTTCATTCGTTCTTCCACGAATCCGGTCACATCTGCCAGAGACATCTGCTGATGTACAAAGTATTTTCCACTCTTTGCTCCGATCCTGCCGGTAACAGCAAGCATCACAAAAATGATCACTACTGCAAGTATCGTAAGAAGCGGACTCAGCACCAGCATGGAAATAAAAGTTACAACAATTGTAAACAATGCCATCAGTGCCTGTGGAATTGCCTGGCTGATCATCTGTCTCAATGTATCTGTATCATTGGTATAAAGACTCATGATCGAACCATTTGTATTCTGGTCGAAGTAACGGATTGGCAGTGTCTGCATATGTTCAAACATATCATCACGTACTCTTTTGAGTACACCCTGTCCAATATAAACCATCATTCTTGTGTAAATAAATGTTGCAATGACACCTGCCAGAAAGATTACGCCCAAAACAGTCAGGGCCTTATAAAGTCCTGCAAAATCCGGAGTTTTCTGTCCAACAAGTGGCAGGATAAAATCATCCAGAAGGTATCTCAGAGAAAGAGAGACTGCAGTTGTCGCCACAGCACTGATCAGAATACAGAAGAAAACAAGAATAAACTGGAATTTATATTTCTCTGTCACATATTTCATCAGACGTTTTGCCGTCTTTAAATCATTTTTTGTCATTTTCGGTTTTTTATTCTTATTCATCCTCTTCTCCTCCTTTCACCTGAGATTCATATACTTCCCTGTAGATCTCATTTGTCTGCAGCAGTTCTTCCGATGTTCCCACACCTGCGATCTTACCATCATCCAGCACAATGATCTGATCGGCATCTTCTATCGAAGAAACTCTCTGTGCAATGATGATCTTGGTCGTGTCCGGGATCTCTTCCCGGAATGCTTTACGGATCAATGCATCTGTTTTGGTATCTACTGCACTGGTGGAATCATCCAGAATCAGGATCTTTGGTTTCTTAAGCAGTGCACGTGCAATACATAGACGCTGTTTCTGTCCACCGGAAACGTTATTACCGCCCTGTACGATCATGGTCTCATAACCATTCGGGAACTCATTTACAAATCCATCTGCCTGCGCCAGACGGCAGACTCTCTTAACTTCCTCATCACTGGCCTTTTCATTGCCCCAGCGGATATTATCGTAGATCGTACCGGAAAATAATACATTTTTCTGCAGAACCATAGATACCTGGTCACGCAGAACTTCCAGATTATAGTCACGTACATCGACTCCGGCTACTTTTACTGCACCACCAGTGACATCATAAAGTCTCGGGATCATCTGTACCAGTGTAGATTTGGCACTTCCGGTACCGCCAATGATGCCAACTGTCTGTCCCGATTTAATATGAATGTTGATATCTTTCAGGGAAAGGTTTCCGCCTTCACCCGCATAGCTGAAATCTACATGTTCAAAGGTAATCTCGCCATTTCTGACTTCTTTCACCGCATCCGCTTTGTCCTGCATCTCCGGTACCTCATTAAGCACCTCCGTGATACGGTCTGTGGAAGCCCCTGCGATCATGATCATGACAAATACAAAAGTTACCATATTCAGAGACATCAGAATCTGAATCGCATATACGATCACACTTGTCAGTTCTCCAGTCTCCATGGTTCCAAATACAATGCTTCGTCCACCGATCAGCGCGATCAGAAGTACAACCGCGTACATCATGAACTGCAGGACCGGAGAGTTCCATGCAACGATTTTTTCTGCTTTTGTAAACAGGGTATATACATAATTGGACACACCGTGAAATTTGTTTATCTCGTAATCTTCTCTTACAAATGCCTTTACCACACGTGATGCATTGACATTTTCCTGCACAGAATTGTTCAGTTCATCATACTCGTCAAATACTCTGATAAAATGTGGATGCGCTTTCTTTGCTATAAACATCAGTGTTCCACCAAGAAGCGGGATTACGATCAGGAACAGAAGTGCAATCTTTACATTGATCAGCAGTGTCATGATCCAGGAAAGAAGAATCATGATCGGTGCTCTTGCCAGAAGACGGATACTCATCATATATGCCATCTGCACGTTCGTAATATCCGTCGTCATTCGTGTAACCAGACCTGATGTGGAGAAATGGTCAATGTTTTTGAAAGAAAAATCCTGCACCTTATAGAAAATATCATGGCGAAGATTTTTCGCATAACCAGCAGCCGCTACGGCTGCCATATTACCGGCCTGCACACCAAAAAACAATGCCAGCATCGCCATTGCAACAAGAATTATTCCGCGCTGTACAATATAACCAAGATCACCATTGGCTATTCCAACATCTATGATCTTTGCCATTTCCAGAGGAATGAGAACCTCCATCAGTACCTCCAGAATTACGAGAAACGGTGCCAGCAATGACTGTTTCTTATATTCCCGGATGGATTTAAAAAGTGTCTTATTCATCTTTTCTGTCTGCCTCCTTATCTGTCTTTTTTCTATTTCCGAATTTTCCTATTATACAAAATTTCGCCTTTGAAAGTCAATCGTTTTTTTTGTGACTTTTTGGACACAATTCAGGCAAAAAAAATGCCCCTCACAGGGACATTTTTTCTTTTTCGTATACTTCTCTTACTTCGTCTGCTTTTGCACGATGCGGAAAACAGATATTTCCAAGCTGTCTTACCGGCATCACACCCATGAGTGAGTTTGTCACAAAACACTCCTCATAATACATCAGCTCATCCGGATAAATGATCGTTTCTGTCACCTGAAATCTTTCCATAATATATTCACGCAGGATACCCGGCAACAGGCCGCAGGAAAGCTGCGGTGTATAGATCATATTTTTACGTACAAAAAAGACATTGCAGACAGTTCCTTCACTGATCTGTCCTTTGGTGTTGATAAATATCTTTTCATTGATACCGGCTGCTGCGGCTGCTCTTTTTTCCAGAACACAGTCACCATAATTAAATGTCTTATGATAAACCAGTGGAGAAGTCTCGTTTCGTCTTTGCTTAGATCCGTCATAAATCCTCTGGAATAGATTTCATCCATATATGGATTTTCTCTCATCTGAAAGAAGGTATTCTCAGCTGACATCACGATCTTAAGTGCTCCATGCATCTTCACCGACATTTCCTGTGTACTCAGATATTCTGCGATTTTTTCTTTTGTAAGTCCACGTTCTGCACAGGAACCCAATTTCAAAAAATCAGCTGATCCCTGCATTCTGTTCAGATGTTGTTCCAGAAGTAACGGTCTGCCTTGTTCCACTGCAACCGTTTCAAATACTCCCATTCCAAACAAAAATCCCTCATCCAGTCTAATATCCATATCTTTTTATCACTCCAGACTTTATTTCATAGCCTCCAGAACCGCTTTCGCTTTCTGAAGAGTCTCCTCATATTCAAATTCCAGGTCTGATTCAGCAGTGATGCCACCGCCAACTCCCAGATAATACATTCCATCTTTGTGCAATGCTGTACGGATCACTATATTAAAATCACAGTCTCCATCTAATGTCAGGTAACCGATGGAACCTGTGTACAGATTTCTGCGGTTGTTCTCCAGTTCATCAATGATCTCCATCGCACGATATTTCGGGGCTCCTGTAATAGAACCGCCAGGAAACGTTGCTTCAAGCAGATCCATTATCGTTTTGTTTTCCTGAAGTACTCCCTCGATGTCAGAAACCAGATGAAATACTGTTGCATATTCTTCCACCGTAAAAAGTTCCGTCACTTTGACACTTCCAGGTTTGCACACGCGGTTCAGATCATTCCGCTCGAGATCAACGATCATAAGAAGTTCACTCTTATCCTTCTCTGAATTTTTGAGTTCATTTCTCATAAGGAGATCCTCTTCCAGAGTCTCACCTCTTTTTCGCGTTCCCTTGATCGGACGTGTATTCACATGTCCCTTCTTCATCTTAAGGAATCGCTCCGGTGATGCACAGACAATCTGAAAATCACCGTAATCCATATAGCCGCCAAATGGTGACGGATTGTTTTCTCTCAAATCATAAAAAACATCCAGTGGTTTTTTGTTGCTCTTTACCTCAAGCTGCTGCGTCATATTTGTGATATAGATATCACCTTCGATGATATATCGAATCATCTCATCAACAGCCTGTTTGTATTCTTCTTTTTTAAAATTTGGTGTTATTTCTATATTAAATGATCCGTCTGCGACCTGTTCTTTTTCTAATAATACTTCTGTCAGACGCTTTTCAACAGATTCGATCAGTTTCTCTGCATCTTCTGTAACTCCATTGGCCACCAGAAATGTTTTCTTCTCATGACAATCCTCTATGATATACATGTCATAAAAAACAAGTACTGCATCCGGAATCGTTACCAGATTTTCCTTATGAGATGGTATTTCCATTAATTTCCGCCCGTATTCATACGAAAAATATCCGATTGCCCCTGATAGCATTGGAAGCCCGCTTTTATTCTGATCTTTATGCTCAGACAGATATTTTTTGAGATATTCCTCAAATGAGAGTTCCGATACCTTCTGCTCATTTATAAAAAATCCATGATCGTCTTTTACTAATTTGAGATATGGCCGCACTCCTATGATTGAATATCTTCCAAGCCCGTTCACAAGAGATGAATCCAGAAATACACAGTCCTTTTCATCCGAAAAATATTTGAACAGTTCTGCTGCTGATCTGTGTGGAGTCAATTTTTTTATCACGCGGTTTATATTATACATCTATTTTTCCTCTCTGTCCATTTTTCGAAACATTTCTATAAATTTTTCTTATATATTTCATAGATTTTTTATTCATTTTTGTTGAATTTCTCTGCGATACAGCAGAAATTTTCTAACAACTCATGACCATATTCCGTCAGGACTGCTTCCGGATGAAACTGTACGCCATAAAGAGGGATTTCTCTGTGCGAGATTCCCATTACCGCTCCATCTTCAGCCACTGCATCTACCCGGTATTCTTCCGGAATACTGTCTTCTCTCACAACCAGTGAATGATACCTGGTTACTTTAAATTTCTCCGGCAGTCCTTCAAATAATCCCGTTCCATTATTTCGGATCCCTGTCACCTTTCCATGCATTGGACGGCTCCCTTTCTCTACAACAGCTCCACAGCAATGTCCCAACACCTGATGTCCCAGACAGACACCTAAGATCGGGATCTTTCCCTGAAACCATTTCACTGTTTCTACACATCGCACAGCATCCCATGGACGTTTCGGTCCGGGCGAAAGAATGATTCCTTCCGGCTGCATCTTTTCTATTTCTTCTATATTAATCTGATCACTTCTCCTGACCATGATCTCCCTTCCTAACTCCTCAAAATACGCTTTCAGATTGTAAACAAACGAATCATAATTATCGATCATCAAAAACATGTTTTTCCTCCCTCTCCGTACAAAACACGTATAAAAAAAGAGAGAACTCGCGTGTGTATCCATACACACAGTCGTTATCCCTGTCGGTCCGTAATCTGTGAATTTTTGTCGTTTTATATAACAAATTACCCCTTTTATATCGAATACATCTATGCTATACTGTACGGGAAATGAATGATATGCAAAATAGGATCATATGCGTCAAGTGTTCAGCGAATGGGGAGTTGTCGCCGAAACGAAAAGTCCGTCTTACGGTATATGATCCGCACCCGTTGCAACAATATAAGAGGATATCTCATATTGTGTAGGGATACGTTTTTCGACATACGTTCTATCACAATTGGAGATATCTTTTTCGCTTTAACACACTATCAGCTCGACAAAAAAAAGACAATCTCCACAGTACACGATATCATGTTTAACAGGAGGTTGTTTTTTTAATGGTAGATAAACAGAAAGTAGAACAGGCAATCCGTCTCCTTCTTGAAGGAATCGGTGAAGACACAGAACGTGAAGGTCTCAAAGATACTCCAGACCGAATTGCACGTATGTGTATGGAAATTTATGGTGGACTGGATGAAGAAGCGGATCATCATCTTGCCAAACAGTTTGAAGTAGAAAATAACGAAATGGTACTGGAAAAAGATATTACTTTCTATTCTATGTGTGAACATCATCTGATGCCTTTTTATGGCAAAGCTCATGTAGCTTATATTCCAAATGGCAAAGTGACCGGTCTCAGTAAACTTGCCCGTACTGTTGATGTCTATGCAAGAAGACCGCAAATTCAGGAACGCCTGACTGTACAGATTGCCGATGCACTGGAACGTACTCTGAATCCTAAGGGGATCATGGTAATGCTGGAAGCGGAACACACCTGCATGACCATGCGTGGAATCAAAAAACCAGGAAGTAAAACGATTACTACCGTTACCCGTGGTGATTTCAAGACAGACCGTGAACTTCAGAAACAGTTTCTCTCCATGGTAAAAGA
>OHBV01001069.1_pt1 | contig 11100 bp, 9 predicted proteins | sample 1577451 | NCBI WGS metagenome assembly OHBV01 (sample SAMEA3879605, study PRJEB24766) | human gut metagenome | biome: human-associated habitat; feature: feces | place: USA | collected 1985/1987 | reverse complement strand
AATTACAAAGGTCAGGAATATCATGCCACACTCACCATGCCCGAAGGCGCACTGCTGGCGGGCAACAACTATACCTATACCGTCAAGGTACGCAACAAAGTCCTTGAAGTCAGCGAAGCCACCATTGCAAAGTGGAACGATATAGACGGTGGAGATGTGGGTGCTGACCTGTAGGATTTTAATAATTAATCGATTAGAATAAAGAATTATGAGACATAGATTATTTATCCCCGCAGCCACCGCACTGCTGTTCGCCCTCGCCGCCTGCACGCAGGACGAACTTGCTGACGATAACCGTCTGCCCGAAGGTGAATACCCCGTCGTCATCCGTGCCACCGGACTGTCCGTAGAAGCAACGCCGCTGGCAGCCCCTTCCACTCGTGCCGCTGTGGACGGCGATTGGCAGGGCGTCACTTCCGTGGCACTCAAGATGGGCGATGCGGTAAAGGAATACACCGTAACGGCTTCTACCGATTTCAAGAGTGCCACGCTTTCACGCGAGAACGATCCGTACTACTGGACCAGCCGCGACCCGATTACCGTATCGGCATGGTGGCCCTTCAACAATGCCGACATCACACAGATGCCTGCCGTGAAGGTGGCCGAAGACCAAAGCAAACTGGCTGACTTCCAAAACAGCGACTTCATCTCTGCTGAGAACCGGAAGGTGGAATTTAACAACCCGACTCTTGAATTTACCCACCGCACGGCACGCGTGACAATCGAACTGAAGCCCGGCACGGGATTCACGAGCGTCGCTGGTGCCACGGTGAGCCTCGTAAGCCTGTCCGCCGATAACGGCAACCCGACTGCCATCAAGACCTACAACGCAAGCGGCAACACCTACGAGGCACTGACCGCCCCGCAGACCGTTGCGGCAGGCAAGCCGTTCGTCAAGGTGGAACTCGGCGGCGGCACCTTCTACTTCCGTCCGCAGAACAACGTCGTATTAGAAGCGGGCAGCCGCTATAAATACACCGTCAAGGTGAACGCCACCGGCCTGACGTTAGAGGGTTGCACCATCGGCAGCTGGGTTGACGGCGGCGGCGAGAGCGGCGAGGCAGAGGATTTGGGCTACATCTACGACAGCAACACCAAGACCTACACGGTCTATAACGCCAACGGCCTACTGGCATGGAACAAAGCCATACAAAAAGATGAATCGATAAATTGCACCCTCACCGCCGACATCGACCTGACGGGTAGGGAATGGACACGTTTAGACACATGGCCAGGCTACTCCGGCGTCTTTAATGGGCAGGGACACAGCATTACGGGATTAAACTTTTCAGCAGCGAGGTTTGGACTTTTTCTTTTTTTAAATCAAAGTGGAGTGATAAAGAACCTACAACTCATAGATGTGAATCTGGATGGCAGTAGTGGAGGAGCTGCTGGAATGGTGGACCGAAATCATGGCCAAATCATTGCCTGCTCTGTGACGGGAAAACTTACTGTACATAGTGGTGGTATAGCCAATGCAAATTATGGCGATATCATCGCTTGCTGGTTCAACGGCACATTGAAAGATGAGGCTGGCTGTGGAACTATAGTGCGTTTCAACTACAAGAATATAACTTCCTGTTATTGGGGAGGCAATGCCGAGCAAGGAGTACTCCGTAATGAAGGAGGAACGGTAGTTGCCACGAAGGTAGACGGCGCGACCGTGAAATGGCAGACAGCCGTCGACGGCATGAACACCGCCCTCACCGGCAACGACTACCAGTGGACACTCGGCACCGGCGGTCTGCCCGTACTGAAAAGAAACAATAAAAACCCCTAAACAACACGCATCATGAAACGAACAAACATCCATATATTCGCAGCCCTCGCCCTGCTGTTCGCCCTCGCCGCCTGCACGCAGGACGAAGCAGGCTTCCTGTCTGAAGGGGCGGAAGGCACACCCATCGTCTTCACCGCCACGGGGCTGAACCCCGCCGCGACAGCCACCGCCGGCACCCGTGCCCCAGCGGATGGCAATTGGACGGGTGTGCAGAGCGTGGCAGTTCTGATGGACGGCACGGTGAAGACGTACAACGTGACGCCCTCCACCGTCGATCTCACCAGCGCCACGCTGACCTCCACCGACCCGTACTACTGGACCAACCACAACGACATCACCGTCACAGCGTGGTGGCCCTACACCGCTGGCGAGACAACCCCACCTGCGGTAAAGGTAAAAGCCAACCAAAGTACCCAGAAAGACTTTGAGGGCAGCGACCTCATCGTAGCCGACGGACAGACGGTGACCTACGGTAGCCCCACGCTCCGCTTCACCCACCGCACGGCGCGAGTGACCATCGTTCTGACGGACTACACCGAGGGGCTGGCATCCGTGCAGCTGACGGGACTCTCCACTGAAGGCGACAACCCGGATATAATCGTCCCGTATGACAAGGGCAGCAACACCTACACCGCCATCGTAGCCCCGCAAAGTGTGGCAGCTGGCACGGCTTTCGTTACCTGCACCTTCACTAACGGCAAGACCTTCGTTTATAAGATGAAGAATGCTACCGACTGGCAGGCGGGCGGTGAATATACCTACACAGTCTCCCTCGCTGCGGCAAAAGACCCAGGATATACCATAGAGGGCAACGGCAGCTACACCGTGACCTCCGCTGATGGTCTGATGAATGTAGCCGAATTAGTGAACGGAGGTAAGACCGACATTAACATTACCCTCGAAAAAAACATCGACCTCACAGGTAAAGACTGGACGCCGATAGGCACAGACTACGACAACTCATACAAAGGCACCTTCGACGGTGGCGGCCATACCATTACGGGGCTGACCTTTACGACAAATGACGAATATGCGGGTCTGTTCGGCTGGCTCAATAGAGCTGGTACGGTGAAGAACGTGGTGATGGAGGGCATACAGATAACAAGCAATCACATGTTTGGCAATACTGGCGGCGTGGCAGGATTTAGCTGGGGCACCATTGAAAACTGCTCGGTGTCGGGCAGCGTCAGCGGCACGGTGTATGTCGGCGGTGTGGTGGGTGCTCAAATAGACGGTTCCATCACCGGATGCAGTTCCTCTGCCACAGTGAAGGGAATGGTCGATGTCGGCGGCGTGGCAGGTCAGACGAATTCGAGTGCCACCCTGACCGCTTGCTATGCCACGGGCAACGTGACCTTAGAAATAGACCCCAAAAAGAATATCGCTGGCGGCGGTCTGGTGGGAATGAACGCAGGAAGCAGCCTCCTTGCCTGCTATGCCACGGGCAACGTAACCAGTACGGGTAGTAGCACTGGCTATGTACATATCGGCGGTTTTTTGGGAAATAACTACACCACCGTGACCGCCTGCTATTGGAAGAACAATCATGAACAAGGTATCGGCTACAATAAGAAAAGCACCGGAGCCACGAAGGTGGACGGCACTGACGTTACCTGGCAGAAAGCCGTTGCTACCATGAACACCGCCTTGCAGAACGCAGGCTCAGAGTGGCGTTACGAACTTAACGGAGCATTGCCTACCTTGAGGAAGCAGTAAACCGTCGGGCGGAAAAGTTCCGCCCGCAACGAACATGAACCGAAGTATAATCCCAATAAAGAAAGGAGGACGTGATGGAACACACGGAGAATCCACCATATATAGGTTTTGGCATCAAGGCATTGTCAATAATAATATAGACTCCAGTGTAAATATGGAAGCTGTAAGCCGGACATTGTCAAGATTGGTGCTCATTAAAGGCAACAAATCAAGTAATTAAATTAAAAACATGGGACTTTTTCACAGAGACAAGAAAAATAATGACGATGAGCCGGACAGTGTTCAAACCAATTCATTCTCTGATATTATGAATGGTTTGCAATACGCCGTAAACTGTGCACAAGATACATTGCAGAATCATCAGATACAAAATCTGACCAGACTTTTTGAAGGAACAAATGCAAATAACGCAAATACGTTCCAATCGAAAAAAATCATGGTTGGAGACAAGACTATTGATATTCCACTTATAGCCTTGATATCCCATCATTATCTTGCGATGGATAATGTGCAGATAAAGTTCAAGGCGAAGGTCGGAAGCGTGGAATCACAGATTCCAGAAAACAACTTATTGTTATCCAGCCCACAAAGAGCCAATCTCCAGATGCAGATGAGCAACATAAAACCGGATGCGGATGATGTCATGGAGGTTTGCGTCAATTTTAAGGTTCAGGAGACTCCGGAGAGCATTTCCCGAATTATTGACGATTTTGTAAAAAACATCTAACAATTTTAAAATTCAAATGTTATGGCAGAAGAAATATTAAACCAAGGGCAACAAGAAAATGCGGAAAACTTGAATGAAAATGTAAGCGGACAGGCGAAAGAAATTATCTCCGCTGCATTGGAAGAGACTCAAAACAGAGAAACTTCTCCGGTTCTTAAAGCAGATTCAAACGTGACTGACAAATTCAAGGGGCTTCCCATGCGGGAACTTATTGCAGCTCCACTTATTGCAGCAGCCGAAGCACAACAGGAATTGGCAGCGACAGCATGGAATTTCTACCAGCAAATTGCATTTGATGGTAAAAGCGGCAATAAAGCGCGTATATTGGAATTCGATGTCGAAAGACCGATACAGCAGAATGAAAAAATGACAACAATAAAACAAACGGTAAAGGCTCCGTTTATAGGATTGGTGCCTATTCCTGCCCTGCTTATAGATCGCGTGGATGTCGATTTCCAGATGGAGGTTACCGATACGTCAAACGTAAAAAGCACTACCAACGCAGAAGTAGAGGCAAAAGCCTCTGCAAAACGTTGGTTTATAAATGCGGAAATCAGCGGCAAAGTCACGACCGCCCGTGAGAACACCCGCATGACCAACCAAACGGCAAAATACCAGATACATGTTTCGGCCAGCCAGCAACCACAGACCGAAGGTCTGTCAAAACTGATGGATATAATGGCTTCCTGTATCGAGCCTATAAATACAGAAAGCAGTAAATAGAGTATAAACATATAGAACGGGATGGATAAAGTCCCGTTCAAATTTGATAATAATTATTATGAAAACATAATAAATGCATCAAACATCTAAAAACAGCCATATGAAAATTTGTACATGGAATTCCCAAGGAAATCCTCTTAATGATGCTATTAAATTAAATATATTGAATCATCTATTAACAACAGAACAATGTAATGTCGTTATGATACAAGAATGTGGTAATTTCATACTGCCTGCACAACATAGTGGTAGATACCACTATGTTGTGGTAGAACATGCAGGTGCTTATAATTGTAGATGTAATACTTGTATCATTGCGGATTTGAATTTTGTAGCATCAATACATTATCTGATATCAGGAACAGGCCGATCTGCAATTTGTTTAAATTATAATGGATGTAACATTTATACCCTTCATTGCGAATCTGGGTCTGGTGCTGTAGGAGATATAAGAGATTTAGTACGTCATGCAGTATCTCCTTTCATCATTGGCGGAGATATGAATTCAACGCCAAGCGAATTATCAGAATATTTAAGAATAATGACCACAGGTACCAGGAGTAGGCCGGGAAATAGTGCTAATTTTGCTTGTTGTGGTATGCCAACACATTTTTCAGGTCGAGAATTAGATTATTTCCTTATCGATAGCAGATTACAGCTAAGAACATGTGTACTAAGATATCATATGATGGGTGGGGATCACTATCCTGTGATATTGATATTTAGTTAACCAATTATATTTTTCATCAACAAACAGTGTCGCTGCGATATAAAATATTTTTCGGCTATGCCATACTTATGGCGGTCATCGGTAGCATGGCCGCCATTTTGATATATGAACGGCAGCGGATGCGCGAAATTGAGGCAGAGACGGCAAACATAAACCTTGTACGTCGTGGTATCAACACGGCTCATCGCCGTATTACGGGGCTCGCCACATTGGGTGAGGGTGTGGTAAATTGGAACAAAGCGGACTATCTGTACTATCGTAACCACCGACTTCAAGCCGACAGTTTGTTGAACTCGCTTAAACGACACTGCCGTGAATATGTACGCCCGGAACAGATAGACACTCTTCGTGCTCTGCTTGCCGAAAAGGAGACACACCTGCTGCACATAATGGAAATGTTTGAACGGCGAACTGAAGCGGACAGCGTGCTGGTAAACCAGTTGCCGGAAGTGGCGAGGCGTGCAACACATATCCGTACCATAGAACAAAAGAAAAAAGGGATTGCAGGATTCTTCGGGAAAAAAGAAGAAATACAAGTAATGCCATCCCAAAAAGAACTTCATGATTTCAGCGACAGCCTGATAGCAATACATCAAAGACAGGCGAACGAAATGGACATTTATGCCGACAGCCTGCGTATGCGCAACAGGGAATTGAACAGGACATTGAACAAGCTGATAAACGACCTTGACGAACAGGCACAGACTGCCTTCTCACAAAGAGAGTTAAAAATGGCAGAAGCAGAGAAAATGTCGTTCTTTTTAATGGCAGGAGTAATCGGCATGGCCATCATCCTGCTCATCATTTCGCACCTTATCATCATGCGTGACCTTAACCGCAGGGAAAGGGACAAGGCTGAACTGGAAGATACGGCAACACAAAACCGTACACTCTCCGACATGCGCAAGAAAATAATCATCACACTTTCCCATGACATACGAGGACCTCTCAATGCCATCAGTGGCAGTGCTGAACTGGCCATGGATACTCGTGACCGGAAACGCCGCAATGCCTATCTCGGAAACATCCTTGAATCATCCCGTCATATCACCCGGCTTGCCAACAGCCTGCTTGACCTCTCCCGTCTGGACGATGCTAAAGAAACCCTGAACGAAATTCCTTTCCATCTTGAATCCTTTCTGGAAAGTATCGCTGAAGAATACACACGCAAGGCGAACGACAAAGGATTGATGTTTGACAAGGCTTTTATGGGGTGCGGCATCACCGTCCTTGGCGATGCAGACCGCATAAGGCAGATAGTGGTCAACATTCTGGAGAATGCTGTAAAATTCACCCGTACAGGTTATATCAAATTTCTGGCAAGTTATGAAGAAGATACTCTTTCAGTAAAGGTCAAAGATACGGGGATAGGAATGGGCGAGAACACAACACAACGCATTTTTCAGCCCTTTGAACGGGCTGCTCCTGATTTGGATTCAGAAGGCTTCGGACTGGGACTTTCCATTACGAAAGGGCTGGTGAACCTGTTCGGAGGAAGACTCTCTGTTTCGAGCCAGATCGGTAAAGGCAGCGAATTCAAGGTGGAAATTCCGCTTAGGCAGACCAATGAGCCTGCAAGAGACAAGCCAGAAACTTATACGGGAAACCTCAGACTTCCTCGGCGGGTTCTTGTAGTCGATGACGATCCGATACAATTGCGCAACACAGTTGAAATGATGGAACGGAACGGTATCTCATGCCGAGCCTGTACCAATGCACAGGAAGTGGTCAAGGCATTGAGAACCGGAGAATACGACCTATTGCTGACCGATATACAGATGCGTGGTACGGGAGGTTTTGACCTGTTGCATCTGCTACGCCTTTCCAACATAGGAAATTCACGGACAATTCCCATAGCTGCAATGACCGCCCGTAACGACGGCGATGCAGACCGCTATATTCAAGCCGGATTTGCCGGCTGTATCCACAAACCGTTCTATACAAGGGACCTGCTCGAATTTCTCTCGTCACTCATTGGACAGGACAGAACAATGGATAATCATTCTCCAGATTTCGAGGCTCTGTATGTCACTACAGGAGACGAACGCTGGACTTTGGAGACTCTTATAGAGGAATCCAATAGGAACAGTTCTGACTTGCTGGATTCTTTGAGTCAGGAAAAGCTCGACCGGAAGCGGATATGGGAAACTCTGCACAGGATGTACCCGATGTGGGAGCAATTGGGAATAGCCCATGAGCTGGAATCGTACAGCTATGAAGAGTATGTGGAAGATACGGATGAGTCAGCATTCCGCAATGATGTGGAAAGAATTGTCAGAAGAATAGACCGGCTGATATCTGAGACAAAAAGCCGATTATCGTAAATGGACGGACATAATTAAATGAAAACATGAATGAAATACAGAATACTGATAGTTGAAGACAACATCATGCTTGCCGGGCAACAGAAAAAAAGGTTGGAAAAATCCGGTTATGAAGCAGAGATAACAATAGATGAACCTGGGGCACGAAAACTGCTCAAGAAAGAAAGTTTCGACCTTGTGCTGTCCGACGTACGCCTGCCGGAAGGGGACGGTATATCTTTGCTCGAATGGATGCGGAAGGAACGGATGGATATCCCTTTCATTATCATGACCGGATATGCCTCAGTACCGGATGCTGTACAAGCCATAAAACTGGGAGCCAAAGACTATCTGGCAAAACCGGTACAGATGGACGAATTGCAAAGACAACTGAAAGATATTTTCCGTCCCAAATCTGTGATATGCGACAAGAACAAGGATTTGCTCCCCAGAAACAGCCTTCAGATGCAGGAGGTCGAACATCTGGTCAGTACAGTCGCCCCATTTGACATTTCTGTGCTTATACTTGGTCCTAACGGTGCCGGAAAAGAATCGGTTGCACAGCGTATCCACTATATAGGAGAGCGGAAGGATATGCCGTTTGTCGCCGTGAATTGTGGAGTCATACCCAAGGAGCTTGCACCCTCCCTCTTTTTCGGGCACATAAAGGGAACATTTACCGGTGCCGACGCCAACAAGGACGGATATTTTGAAGTGGCAAAAGGCGGAACACTCTTTCTGGATGAAATAGGGATCTTGTCCCTGGACGTCCAAGCCATGCTGCTGCGGGTTTTGCAAGAAGGCACATACATCCCAATAGGTGGTAACAAAGAAAAGCGGGCTAATGTAAGAATTGTAGCCGCCACCAATGAAGATCTCCAACTTGCAATACAAGAAAAACGGTTCAGGGAAGACCTATACCACCGGCTATGCGAATTTGAGATTGTCCTGCCTTCCTTGCATGAATGCCCCGATGACATTCTGTCTTTGGCTCATCATTTCAGAAAAAAGTTTTCCGGAGAACTGAAAAGACCGACAGAAGGCTTCAGTTCTGAAGCGGAACAATTGCTTCTCTCTTACCGCTGGCCTGGGAACGTACGGGAACTGCATAACAGGATAAGAAGGGCGGTACTTATGGCTAAACAGCCGCTCATTGAAACCGCCGACCTGAATATCAAACTGGAAGCGGCGACCGAGGAAATCAATCTTTTTCCTGAAAACGATGCGGAAGAGAAACACTCGATAATACAGGCATTGAAAACCAGCCATGGGAGTCGCAAACAAGCAGCAGGCATACTGCATATTGATCCGTCCACACTATATCGGAAAATGAAAAAATATGGATTGAATGACAAATAACCGTCATTCCATATTTCTGTTTGGAATAAAATGCCTACATTTGCATATGATTGGAAATCCTTGTAATATAGGAATGACAGTCACAACATAAGGAGAAAATATCGGCATTGCTTTAAGCCTTGCCGAACATTACAACATAAGTCGCAAGACGTCTCAGGTAGAAATCTGGTAAATTGATATTGTAGAGGCTTTTGCGTGTAGCTTATGCTATGTCCTATAGCGTGAGCTCATGCATGATTCTACAATGGGCTTACCAGAGCCTCTACCTGATAGTGCGTGAGTTTCACGCTTTTCATTTAGAGGAAAAAAGGTATGGCCAAGTTACAGGTTCTGATAGCAATGACATTAGACGGTTCCATTCCGGCGGAAGACGACCCCTTATTACAATGGATGAGAGACGACAAGGACGGATTCTCATACGGGCGCGACAAATGTACCCGCCGGCTCTATCCGGGTTATCCGCTTGTGGATTTCATGTGCGAGAAAGACATGTCAGACCCATCCATCCTTTATCAAGCCGAGATACATGACGAAGAAAGCATAGAACTTTTGCGTGGTCTCTCAGTTTATCATCTCATAGATGAAATGATCATTTTCCTGTTTCCTTCCACTCGTCCGAACCATAAATCCGTCTCAAAACATCTGCCACGTGGAGAGTGGAAAACCGTAAAATCCAAAACATTCAAAAACGGAATTTGTCGCCTGGTTTATTGCAAGACATTGCAATAAGGCATTGCAACATATTGCATTTGCAATACTTCCATCAGTCTCATTTTTATGGGGCTGATTTTTTATTTTCCTATTACTCAATGACTTGTCATGCTTTTATGTGGCGATATGTTCCGTTGGTCTATGTTTTGGCCTATATCATAATGAAACCTGTTGCGCAACACGGTGTAAAAAATGGAATTATTACACTAAAAACAGAATTCATTATGATACAGATAAACAGGGAGACATTCCAGATGATGCTCCATCAGATAATGGAACGGTTTGACAGGATAGATGACAGGCTGAACCGCATGAACAGGCAGACGGCCGCTCTTGAGGGTGACAAGCTGCTTGACAACCAGGATATGTGCGAGCTCCTTGGTGTTACCAAGCGTACACTTGCACGCTACCGCCAGAAGAAACTCGTCACCTACTACATGATTGACGGACGTACCTATTACAAGGCTTCGGAAGTCCAGGACTTCCTGAGCAGGAAAGGAAAGGTACTTCCGGCAAAAATTAAAAAGGAACTCGGTATTCAATTCTAACAAAACGGCAGTATGGAAATTATATGTATAGACAAACGGACATTTGACGAACTGGTTGTCCGATTCAGCATGATAGAGAAAAAAGTCACTGGTATATGCAATCCGGCCAAAGATGCAGGACTGAAAAAATGGATGGACAATCAGGAGGTATGCGGGATTCTCCGCATATCAAAGAGAACGCTTCAGGTATATCGTGAGAAAGGGCTGTTGCCTTTCACCCGGGTCAAGAACAAGTTCTTCTACAAGCCGGAAGATGTGCAAAACATGTTGGAATCAAGTTATCACCCACAAAAAAGAAAGCCATGAGTTACGATCTTATAGACAGAAAGGACCAGCGGATTGATACTATTTTCAAAGGGCTGGAAAACATGGAGCGTATGATAGACGCAATAAGGACGGCTCCGAGACCCGCATTCCACAGTGATTATTTCCTCACGGACGAGGAACTTTGTAGCTAACACTTGAAAAGGGACCCGGGTAGCATTTGAAACGTGTACCACCCG
>OHBV01001063.1_pt1 | contig 11165 bp, 10 predicted proteins | sample 1577451 | NCBI WGS metagenome assembly OHBV01 (sample SAMEA3879605, study PRJEB24766) | human gut metagenome | biome: human-associated habitat; feature: feces | place: USA | collected 1985/1987 | reverse complement strand
ATGTGCAAGGCCGTGGATAAGGGCATGGAGCTGGGCGAGATTCATCTGGTGGAAAAGACCGGCGGCAAGAGCGGCCACTATATCCGGGCGGAGGGCGGCTATGTTTGATCGTTACCAGCGCGAGATCCATTATCTGCGCCTGTCGGTGACCGACCTGTGCAACCTGCGCTGCCGCTACTGTATGCCGGACGGCGTGGAAAAGCTGGAGCGGGAAGCCGTGCTGACCTACGAAGAGTTTCTGCGTCTGGCCGCGCTGTTTGCCCGGTGCGGCATCGACACCGTGCGGGTGACCGGCGGCGAGCCGCTGGTGCGCAAGAATGTGGCGCAGCTGGTGGCCGGGCTTAAAGAGACTCCGGGCATCCGCCGGGTCACCCTGACCACCAACGCGGTGCTGCTGGCAGAGCAGCTGCCCGCATTGCTGGACGCCGGGCTGGACAGTGTGAACATCAGCCTGGACACCCTGCGCCCGGAGGTGTTCCGGCAGATCACCGCCCAGGACGATTTTGCCGCCGTGCAGGCGGGCTTGCAGGCGGCGCTGCAAAGCGGTCTGCCCGTCAAGCTGAACTGCGTGCCGCAGGCGGGCGTCAACGAGGGTGAACTGGAAACACTCGCCGCGCTGGCAAAGGACAACGCCATGCAGGTGCGGTTCATTGAGATGATGCCCATCGGCTACGGCGCTGCCATGCCCTGCATCTCCGGCCCAGAACTGCGGGCGCGGTTTGCCCGGCGCTGGCCGGAGCTTGCACCCCTTTCCCCCGCGCAGGAGCACGCCTTGGGCGACGGCCCGGCGGTGTACTACACCGTGCCGGGCTGGCAGGGCAGCATCGGCTTTATTGCAGCGGTGCACGGCAAATTCTGCGCTTCCTGTAACCGTGTGCGGCTGACCAGTCAGGGCTTTTTGCGCCCCTGCCTTGCCAGCGAGACTGGGTGCGACCTGCGCGCCCTGCTGCGCAGCGGCGCGGACGACGCACAGCTGCTGACCGCCATCCGGGAGACCATCTGGGCAAAGCCCCGGGAACACCATTTTAACGACAGTTCCATGCCCGCTACCCGCGGGATGTATCGCATTGGAGGATAAATAACTATGGGTAAGCTTCTGGCAATCTGTACCAGCCCCAAGCGGGGCACCGTAAAAACCGAGGTGCCCAGCGCCGTTTTGACCCCGGAATGGGGCATCGTGGAGGACGCCCACGGCGGCAACTGGCACCGTCAGGTCAGTATGCTCAGCGCCGAAAAAATCGAGGCGTTCCGCAAGAAGATCTGGGTGGACTACGGCGCCTTCGGCGAAAACCTCGTCATCGAGGGCTTCGACTTCCGCAGCCTGCCCGTCACCAGCCGCTTCGCCATCGGCGACGTGGTGCTGGAGATGACCCAGATCGGCAAGGAGTGCCACAACGACTGCGTCATCAAGCAGCAGACCGGCGAGTGCATCATGCCCCGGGAGGGCGTATTTGCCCGGGTGCTGAAGGGCGGCGAGATTCATGTCGGCGACGAAGTGACCCTTCTGCCCCCGCCGGAAGATCCGCCGCTGCGCGCTGCGGTCATCACCCTTTCGGACAAGGGCAGCCGGGGCGAGCGGGAGGATAAGAGCGGCCCCCTCATCGTGGAGATGCTCACCGCCGCAGGCTATGTGGTGGAAGAGACGATGCTCCTGCCCGACGAGGCCAAGGCGCTGAAAGCACAGCTCATCCGTCTGGCCGATGGCCGTCAGGTGAACCTTATCCTGACCACCGGCGGCACCGGCTTCTCGCCCCGGGATATTACCCCCGAGGCTACCTATGCCGTGGCCGACCGCAACGCCCCCGGCATCGCCGAGGCCATGCGGTACCATAGCCTTTCCATCACCCCCCGCGGGATGCTGAGCCGCGCCGCCAGTGTATTGCGCGGCAAGACGCTCATCGTCAACCTGCCGGGCAGCCCGAAAGCCGTGAAGGAGAACCTCGAGTACATCCTGCCCAGCCTCGGGCACGGCGTCCGCATCGCCGCCGGTCTGGACGGCGAGTGCGCCCGCAAGTAACATTGCTGTCCCGCTCCGGTTTCGGGACGTGAACATATATGAGGGAATTTTAACCACTATAGAAGGAGAAAATTCATGAAAACCGATCTCATTTCCCGCCGCAGCTTTCTGTCCGTGGTCGGCGCAGTCGGCGCTGCTGCTGCCCTGACCGCCTGCGGCGGCTCTGCTTCCAGCACTGCCTCTTCCGCAGCTGCTTCCGAGGCTGCCGGCGAGAGCGTCGAGCTCATCGTCTTCGCCGCTGCCTCCCTGACCGAGACCCTGAACGCCATCGCCCAAGACTACTCTGCCGAGAACCCGGGCGTCACCTTCCGCTTCAACTTTGATTCCTCCGGCACCCTCAAGACCCAGATCCAGGAGGGCGCTGACTGCGACCTCTTCCTCTCTGCCGGTCAGAAGCAGATGAACCAGCTGGACATCACCGCTTCTGCCGACGTAAACACCGACGGTCTGGACTTCGTGGACCCCTCCACCCGTGTGGACCTGCTGGAAAACAAGGTCGTCCTCTGTGTGCCCGAGGGCAGCGACAAGGGCATCGACAGCTTTGATGCTCTGGCCGAGCACCTGAAGGCTCAGGACATTCTGTTCTGCATGGGCAACAGCGATGTGCCTGTGGGCCAGTACACCCAGAAGATCCTCGCTTACTATGACCTCGACGAAGAGGCTCTGGCTGCTGCCGGTGTCATCACCTACGGCTCCAACGTCAAGGAAGTCACCACCCAGATCAGCGAGGGCAGTGTTGACGCCGGTGTCGTCTACTGCACCGATGCTTACAGCGCCGGTCTGACCCCCGTGGACGAGGCCACCGCCGAGATGTGCGGTCAGGTCATTTACTCCGCCGCTGTGCTGAAGGCCACCCCCAACGCCGAGGCCGCCAGGGAGTTCCTGGCCTATCTGCAGACTGACCGTGCCGCCACCGTGTTCGAGGGCGTGGGCTTCACCGCAATGTAAGGTCAGCCTGACCGTGAGCAAAAGCCTCTCCCTTTGGGAGAGGTGTCACCGCAGGTGACGGAGAGGGCAAGGACGCTGACGGAGAAGCTCAGGCACGGCGATAGTATCGCTCTGATAAAGAGTCTACCTATCGCTGTGCACCGGAACTGTCTCAACGGGCTTGCCCTCTCAGTCTCGCTTCGCTCGCCAGCTCTCCCAAAGGGAGAGCCTTAAGGCCCCCAACATTCGAGGTATCATTTATGGATTGGTATCCCTTATGGAACAGCCTGCGCATCGCGCTCATCAGCTGCGCAGCAGTGTTCTTCCTCGGCATTTTTGCCGCTTATTATATCGCAAAGCTGCCCCGCACCGTCAAGGGCGTGCTGGACGTGGTGCTCACTCTGCCCATGGTGCTGCCGCCCACGGTGGTGGGCTATTTCCTGCTGCTGCTCTTCGGCGCAAAGCGGCCGCTGGGCATCTTCTTCCTGGAGCATTTCGGCGTCAAGCTGGTCATGAACTGGTACAGCGCCATCTTTGCGTCCATCGTAGTGGCCTTCCCGCTGATGTACCGCACCGCCCGGGGCGCCTTCGAGAGCTTTGACGAGACGCTGGCGTGGTCGGCCCAGACTCTGGGACAGTCCAACGCATGGATATTCTGGCGGGTGCGGATGCCCTGCTGCCGTCAGGGCATTCTGGCCGGTACGGTGCTGGCCTTTGCCCGGGCCTTGGGCGAGTACGGTGCTACCAGCATGATCGCGGGCTACACCCCGGGCAGGACGGCCACCATCGCCACCACGGTGTACCAGCTCTGGCGCACCAACGATGAGGCCGGTGCCATGCGGTGGGTGCTGGTGGACATCGTCATCTCTGCTGTGGTGCTGCTGGCTGTGAACCTCCTGGAGAAAAAGCAGAAAGCAGGTGGCCGCGCATGAGCCTGGAAGTACATATCGAGAAAAAGCTGAACGGCTTCACCCTCCGCTCCGACTTCACCGCCGGGAACACTGCCACGGCCATTCTGGGCGCGTCGGGCTGCGGCAAAAGCATGACACTGCGCTGCATCGCGGGCATCGTGAAGCCCGACAAGGGCCGCATCGTGCTGGACGGGCGGGTGCTGTTCGACAGCGAGCATCACATCGACCTGCCGCCCCAGCAGCGGGGCGTGGGCCTGCTCTTCCAGAACTACGCCCTCTTCCCGAATATGACCGTGGAGCAGAACATCCTCTGCGGCCTGAAAGCCGAAAGGGACAAAGCCGCCCGCAAGGCCCGCTGCGCCGGGATGCTGCGGGCCTTGCGGCTGGAAGAACTGGCCAGCCGCCGCCCGGCAGAGCTTTCCGGCGGACAGCAGCAGCGCACCGCGCTGGCCCGTATCCTTGTGGGCAAGCCGAAGATTTTGATGCTGGATGAGCCGTTCAGCGCGCTGGACAGCTACCTCCGCGAGGAGGTGGAGGGCGAAGTGGGCAGCCTGCTGGCGGGTTTCGACGGCACGGCTCTCCTCGTCACCCACAACCGGGACGAAGCTTACCGCCTGTGCCGGGAGATGATCGTCATGGACGGCGGACAGGTGCTCCGCACCGGCACCACGAAAGAGGTCTTTGCCGACCCCCGCAGCACCGCTGCGGCCCGGCTGACCGGCTGCAAGAACATCCTGCCCTGCACCCGGGTGGACGCCCACAGCGTCCGCCTCGCAGGCTGTGAGCAGGTGCTGCATCTGGCCGCTGAGGTGCCGGAGGGCTGCACCGCCGTGGGCATCCGCGCCCACGACTTCGCCCCCTGCGCCCCGGGCGCAGAGAACGCCCTGCCGGTGGAGCTTCTCTCGGCCAGCGAGAACCCCTTCGACTGGAACCTCATCTTCCAGCTGCCGGACGGCACCACCCGTCTGTGGTGGAAGGTGAGCAAGACGACCCTCTCCGTGGCCGAACCCGACGCCCCGGCCTGCCTCTCCGCCCCGCCGGAGTGCATCATGGCGCTGGTGGATCATAAGTAAACGTCAAAAGAGCCGGTGCAGATGCACCGGCTCTTGCTCTATTTTTATGACTCACCGAAGAATTTCTTGGCAATATCGGCGCTCTGCTTGGCGTCCTTGGCGTACCAGTCCGCGCCGATCTTCTCGGCGTACTCGGGCGTCAGGACAGCGCCGCCCACCATCACCCTGCAGTCGAGCTTTGCCGCATGGAGGGCCGCGATGGTCTCCTCCATGCTCTTGAGGGTGGTGGTCATCAGGGCCGAGAGCCCCACGAGGTGGACATCCTTCTCCCGGACAGTGTCCACCACCGTCTCCACCGGCACATCGCGGCCAAGGTCGATGACCTCGAAGCCGTAGTTCTCGAGGATGACGCGGACGATGTTCTTGCCGATGTCGTGGACATCGCCCTTGACGGTGGCGAGGACGATGCGGCCCTTGCTGGCCCCGGCCCCGCCCCGCTTGGCGATGGCGGTCTTGATCTCTTCAAAGGCGGCCTGTGCGGCGCTGGCGGCCTGTAGCAGCTGGGGCAGGAAGAGCTTGCCCTTCTCGTACTTTTCACCCACGACGTCCAGCGCCGGGATGAGGGCCTCGTCCACCAGCGTCAGGGGCTCGTTTTCGTCCAGCAGGGTGTGGGTGCGGGCGGCGGCTTCCCCCTTGAGGCCCTTTTCCACCGCCTGCATCAGCGCGGCAAAAGGGCCGTTGTGAGCTGCATCCGCCTCCGCCGGGGTATTTGACGTCTGAGACGCCTGGGCCGTCCGGGCCTGCTTCAACGCGGCGCTGGCAGGGACTTTATCGGCATAGCGGGCGATGTAGGCCATGCTCTGCTTGTCGCGGTTGGTGAGGACGTTGTAGGAGTAGACCGCCGCCATCATCTCTTCGCTGGAAGGATTCATGATGGCGAGGTCGAGGCCCGCGTACATGGCCATGGTGAGGAAGGTGGTATTCAGATAGGGGCGGCAGGGCAGGCCGAAGCTGATGTTGGACACGCCGAGGATGGTGCGGACGCCCAGCTCCTTCTTGCAGCGGGCCAGCGCCTCCACGGTGGCCAGAACGTCCTGCTGCTGGGCGCTGGCGGTGAGGGTCAGGCAGTCGATATAAATATCTTCCCGGGGGATGCCGTGGGCCAGCGCCGCGTCCACCACCCGCTTTGCGATCTCAAACCGGGCGTCGGCGCTGGGCTGGATGCCCCGCTCGTCGATGGCAAGGCCGACGACGGCCGCGCCGTACTTTTTGCAGAGGGGAAGGATGCGCTCCAGCACTTCGGTCTCGCCGTTCACCGAGTTGACGATGGGCTTGCCGTTGTAGACCCGCAGGCCCCGCTCGAGGGCGTCTGCATGGGAGGAATCCAGCTGCAAGGGCAGGCTGACGACGCTTTGTAAAGCCTTCACCACCTGCTCCATGACGGCAGGCTCGTCCACGCCGGGCGCGCCCACGTTGACGTCCAGCACCTGCGCTCCGGCCTCAGACTGGCTGACGGCCTGCTCGAGGATGTAGTTCATGTCGCCCTCGCGCAGGGCCTGCTGGAACCGCTTTTTGCCGGTGGGGTTGATGCGCTCGCCCACCACGGTGATGCCGTCCACGGTGACGAAGTCCATCGGCGAGCAGAGCACCGAGGGCATGGCGTGGGCGGGGCGGCCCGGCTTGCAGTCGGCGAAGACGCCGTTCAGCAGCTTGATGAAATCGGGGGTGGTGCCGCAGCAGCCGCCCGCCGCAAAGAGCTTCAGATCGCGGTAGGGCTTCATCTCCATGGCAAAGAGCTGGGGCGTGATGTCGTAGCCGCTGCCGTCGGCGCGGGGCAGGCCCGCATTCGGCTTGACAAAGACCGGGAAATCGCCGGGCAGGGCCTCGGCCAGCCGCTTCGCCATGGGGAAGATTTCTTTCGGGCCGAGGGAGCAGTTGATGCCCACGGCGTTGGCCCCGAGGCCCCGGGCCGTGACGGCGAAGCTCTCGACGGTGCAGCCGGTGAAGGTGCGCCCGCCTGCCTCAAAGCTCATGCTGGCGAGGATGGGCAGGCCGCAGTTCTCTTTCGCGGCCAGCAGGGCAGCTTTCAGCTCGTACAGGTCGGTGAAGGTCTCAAAAAAGACGAGATCGGCCCCGGCGGCGACACCCGCCCGGACGATGCGGCCATACTCGGCCACGGCGTCTTCAAAGGCCAGCGTGCCGTTGGGCTCCAGCAGTTCGCCCAGCGGGCCGACGTCCAGCGCGGCCAGTGCGCCGTAGGGGGCGCAGGCCCGCTTGCAGTTGGCGATGCCCGCCGCAATGATCTCTTCCAGCGTGTATTCGCTGCCCGCCAGCTTATGGGCCGACGCGCCGAAGGTGTTGGCATTGATGATGCGGCTGCCTGCGGCGGCGTACCGGCTGTGGATGCTCTCGATGAGCTGTGGGTCGGTGATGTTCAGTTCCTCAGGCCGTGCGCCCAGTTTCAGGCCCGCCGCCTGCAGCATGGTCCCCATGCCGCCGTCGAGGAGGATGGTATTCGGCTGGGTAAACAGTTCATTCGCTTGCACAGGTCTTGCCCCTCTTTCTATATTCGCACCGCGTGTTCAGCACGCAGTGTCCGCACCCGGCAAGGCGTCCTTTCACCGGGTGGTCGCTTAGGCCCAGCAGAGCGGTCACGCTCTTGCGGGGCGTCATCAGGTCATTTTCGGTCACGCAGAGCCCGGCCCGGCGGGCGGTGTCCAGTGCCGCCGCCACCAGCGGCTGCACCCCGATGGGCCAGTCGCCGTAGCCCGGCGAGAAACGGCCCGTGAGGTACTTGTCCTGCTCTGCGGCCCACTGCCGCAGCTCGGCCTCGGCGGCGTCCGCAGCCTGTTCGGCCAGCACAGAGCCGATGGCGTCCGACGCCACACCGGCGGCGATGTCGCCCACACCGGCCCGGCGTATCTGTCCGTCCACGCCGGGGCCGACCGTCACGGCCAGAAGCAGGGCCTCGCTGCACCCTTCCAGATGCCGGAAGATGTCCTCCCCCTTCAAAATACCGGCCTGCGTGAGGCTCTCCACGTCGGCCTCGAGCCAGACGGCCCGGGGCGTGGCGGCGGCGAGAAGGGGCGCAGCGCACTTTTCCAGAAGGGTGAGGGTGGCGCTGTCCGCCTCGCCCCGCGCGCCGAAATACCGCGCGGCCTGCCGGATGTCGATGGACTCCGGCTTTGCTAAATTCAGGGGTCTGCTGGGGCCGATGGGCATTTTCCGCCGCCTCCTTCTTTTGAATAAAGTATGATAAGTATACCGCACCGGTAGGCTAAAATCAACACAAAAGCCCCTCCCTCAGCATTTTTGCCGGGGGAGGGGCCTATGATATGATCTTTCCTTTCAGCCTCCCCTTGATAGGAGCAACAACGACGACCGCCGCCAGTGGCGGAAACAGGGAGTCGCTGTTGGGGCCGCGGCCAGCAAGACGCAAGCAAAGCGCTGCGGATGCTGGGTGCCGCAACCCGGGCAGCGGCACGGCGTCAGCCGTGACGGAGAGGTTTATCAGCGGATGTCCCTGACCGACACCGCCTGTTACTTCAAAAACTTGTGGACAGCGCGGGCGACGATGCCGCCCAGGATGCCGGAGACAAGGAACTCGGCCACGCCCTGCACGCCGACCAGCAGGACGACGAACATCAGGGGGTTGGCTGCGCCCTTGACGGACACGAGGTTCTGGACGTAATCGCAGCCGTAGAAGGCCAGCACGATGTAGCCCATGAAGAACAGGGTGTTGAGGGCCGGGGCGCACATGGCGCTGACAAGGTAGCTCCAGGTGCCGGGCTTATCAAAATTCTTGACAGCGTTGAAGATAAGGCCGACGCACACGCCCATCAGCACACGCATACCCACACAGAGGATGAAGGTGTTGACGGGGCTGACCTGGAACAGCGCACCGGTCATGGCGGAAGCGCCGGTGACGGCGTCATAGAAGCTCACGGCACCGAACACGCCGCCGAGGATAGCGCCTGCGGCGGGACCCATGGTGATGGCACCCACGGCGATCGGCAGGGTCAAAAAGCTCATGTAAAGCGGGCCTACAGGGACACTGCCCAGGCCGACGGCCTTCATGACCAGCTCAATGGCGACCAGCAGTGCCAGCCGGGTGAGGGTGCGAATGTCATTCTTTTTCATAATTCAGTTTTCCTCCTTGCTGCCGTTCCGCCCTGAATCGTCGGATACGGCGCAAACCTGCCCGTGAAATACACGGGGTCTTTTGTAGAATACAGTCTGAAATATACGGGATGTTTTGTCAGGGAACTCCCGGGGATAGCATTATAAATCAGTAGTGAAGCGGATGCCCGCATCGCGGCGGGCCGTTTCCAGCACACGGCTGACGGCCACCGAGGTGTCCAGCATCCGGCTGCAAAGCTCCATATCCTCGCTCTCGATGGCGCGGGCAAAGGCGTGGAACTCCGCCGCCTGCCGGGGACGGCCTGCGCTGAGGTTGAAGTGCTCTTCCTTGCCCTTATAGGGGTGGAAGGTGACGCCGCCGCAGAAGTTGGCGGTGGATTTCTGGAGCAGATACCCCTTGGTACCCTGAATGATGTACCGGGCCGGGGAACTGCTGTCCTTGGCATTGATGCTCACGGCCTTGAAGCTGCGATACTCCATCGTCAGCACGCCGCTGGTGTCGATGCCCCGGGTGATATTGGCCGCATAGTGGACCTTGTTGGGCGAACCGAAGAGGCCCACCACATAGCTGACATTGTAGACGCCCAGGTCCATCAGCGCGCCGCCGGCGCAGGCCGGGTCAAAGGACGGCCAGACCTTGCCGGCGCAGAAATCATGATACCGGCTGGAATACTGGCTGAAATTACACTGCACCATCGTGACGGCACCCACCTTGGGCAGCACCTCACGGATCTTGGCATAGTTGTCCTGATACTGCGTGGTGACCGCCTCGAAGAGGAAGAGCTTTTTGCTCCGGGCCAGCTCGGCCAGCTCTTCGGCCAGCGCCGCCGTGGGGGCCATCGGCTTTTCGACGATGACGTGGCGGCCCGCTTCCAGAGCGGCACGGGTATATTTTACGTGCAGGATATTCGGTACGGCGATATACACAACGTCCACCCAGCTCAGCAGTTCGTCGTAGCTGGTGGTGTGGCGCGGCACACCATACTGGTCGCAGAGGGCCTGTGCTGCACCGGCGCTCCGCTCCGTGCTGCAAAGAGCCTCGACCTTGAAGGGGCTTTCCGGCCCGGTGAGCCAGGGCAGGAACTCCCGGACGATCATGCCTGCGCCGAGAATGCCTAATTTCATCATAAGGTCTCTCCTTTCAGGGCTCAGCCCGCTTTGGCCTCATCGTCCCGGCGGGGACGGCGGTTATTGTGGCTGCGGCGGCGGGGGCTGCTGCCGTTGTTGTAAGGGTGTCTGCCTGCCGGGCGGGGACGGCGGCGCTCACCGTCGCTGCGCGGCTCGTGGTGACGCTCATGCTGCGGCGCATTGAGCTGGTAAAGGAGAGCCAGTCCCTTCAGCAGCAGCTCGGGGTCATAGGTGAGCGGGTGACGGCAGAGCGGGATGACATACTTTGCCAGACCGCCCGTGACCACCAGCGTGGCCGGACGGCCCAGTTCTTCCTCGATACGCTGCGTGATGCCGTCCAGCAGGACAGCCGTCCCCAGCACAGAGCCGGAGAGCATACACTTCTCGGTATCGACGCCGATCGCGCTTTTGGGCGAAGAAAGATGTACCTGCGGCAGCTGGGCGCACCGCTCCCCCAGCGCCCGCAGACCAGTGGAAAGTCCGGGGCAGATGACGCCGCCCCGGAAGACCTTATTCTCATCTATCACGTTGAACGTGGTGGCGGTGCCGAGGTCTACCGTGACCACCGGCAGGGGGAAATTCGCCGCCGCGTAGGCCGCATCCACAAGGCGGTCTTTGCCGACAGCGTGGGGGTCAGGCACCCCCATCGTGAGGCCGGTGCGGATGTCGGGCGAGACGATGACCGGCTTTTTTCCGGTGTAGTGGCGGGCGCACTCGGCCAGCGCCCCCGTGATCTGGGGGACGACGCTGGTGAGGACAGCGCCCTCGAAGCGGATGGGCTTTTCCGGGTGTCTCCGATGAGAGAACACCTTTTCCATCTCGGCACGGTACTCCGCCGCTGTGCGGGTGCGCACCGTGTCCATGTGGGCCACAAAGCATACACGTCCGTCCCGGATGCCCCCGAGGGCGACGGTGGTGTTGCCTATGTCAATGGCTAAAATCATAATTCAGTTCCTCGCAGGGTCGAACCTCTCCGCAAAAGGCTCCCCCCTCTGGGGGAGCTGGCGCGAAGCGCCTGAGAGGGCAAGG
>OHBV01001057.1_pt1 | contig 11238 bp, 10 predicted proteins | sample 1577451 | NCBI WGS metagenome assembly OHBV01 (sample SAMEA3879605, study PRJEB24766) | human gut metagenome | biome: human-associated habitat; feature: feces | place: USA | collected 1985/1987 | reverse complement strand
AGGAGGCACTTTACCTTGCAAAAGAGCTTGGAATTACCAAGTGGTATCAGGAGACAAATGGAATGACAGAAGTGGAGGCTACAGGAAAATTTGTAAAAGCCTTACACAATAGGAAGATAGAAGTGTATGCACTCCTTGGCGCTGTAGAATGGGGATATGAAGAGGATGGAGCAACGCTGTTGGCACATCTGGAAAAAATCGTTCAGTATAATGTACAATCTTCAGAAAAAGAGAAGTTTGACGGAGTTATGTTGGATATAGAACCGTATATATCGGATTCCTGGAAAGAGAATCCGGAAGAGTATATGGACAGATATATAAGCTGTATGAAAAAAGGATATAAATTCGCTCAAAAAAATCATCTCCGTACAGCGATTTGTATACCACGGCATTATGACAATCAGGGATTGACGTCAGGGCTTGAAGAACTAATAAAAGAGACTTGTGATGAAGTAGCGGTTATGAATTATAGCTGCGGTAATGAAATCGAGGCAATCAGAACAGAGGCTGCGCTTTCTGAAAAATACGGAAAGGAGTTACATTGCATATTGGAGTTTCAGGAGGTTGGAAAGCATGGTCTTACAGAAAATAAAACTTATCGGAATAAGGGAATCGACAATGCAAAAGAGACTTGGGAGAAACTTCAGAAGGAATATAAAAATATAAATGTGACCAGAGATTATCATTGGAGCAGACCCGTAAGAGAGATGTTGGAGGAAAAGAATGCAGATTAAAAAGGTGTTTCGTCAGGAAAGAAAATTTCTAATAAGCGGGGAACAGTATTATCGTTTTAGCCGTCAGTTTGCTGAACTATTTAAAGAAGATTCTCATAACGGTAAGGATGGATATATGGTACGTTCCCTGTACTTCGATACATTGGGAAACAAAGATTTTGAAGAAAAATTGGCGGGTGTTGAGTGTCGCAGGAAAATGCGTCTGCGGATTTACAGTCCTCAAAGTAGGACAGCACTTTTAGAGATGAAACAAAAACAGGGAAGTAATCAGTTGAAGCGTTCCCTGACTATTTCCAGAGAACATGCTGAAGAATTAATGAAGGGACATTATGAAGTACTTCTTGAATATAGTGATCCTTTCGCAACGGAATGTTATGGTGTTCTTAAGACGAATTGTTATATACCGAAAGTCATTGTTGAATATAAGAGAATGGCGTTTGTTTTCAAAGAAAATGACACAAGGATTACCTTTGACAGCAATATATCAGCGTCAAAATTAACTGGAAGATTTTTGGAAGAATATGCAGGCTGTTTTCCAGTTATACATCCAGGGTGTGTAGTAATGGAGGTGAAATATAACAATTTTCTGTTGGCTTATATAAAAAATATTTTGCAAATCAGTAATAAAAGTGAGACGGCAGTCAGTAAATATGCACTTGCCCGTCAGGCAGTTTTTAGATTTTAAGGAGGAGAGAGTTAAATGAGAAGTTTTTTAAATGAATTAATTCAGCAGGTAGAAGTTTTAAGTATGACAGAAATATTAACACAAATTCTTGTTGCTGCGGCGTTGGGATTTGTGATTTATCTTTCATACTATATGTCACATACAGGTACAATATACAGTCGGAAGTTTAATACAAGCCTCGTTGTACTTGCTGTTCTGACAACAGTAGTTATGACGGCAATCGGTAATAACGTGGCGTTATCGCTCGGTATGGTAGGTGCTTTGTCAATTGTCCGTTTTAGGACGGCTATCAAGGATTCGAGAGATACGGTATATATTTTCTGGACAGTAGTAGTTGGTCTTACATGTGGAGTTGGAGATTACATAACAGCGGGAATCGGTAGTGCAATTGTATTTCTGATACTTCTCGTTCTTGGCAGAATTAAGAATGAAAGTCGTATGCTTTTGATTGTTCGGGGAGCAAGAAGTACGGATAAAAGAATTATGTCTATTGTTAGTGAATATTTTTCACGGAGAATTGATCTGCGAGTTGAAAATACCACCGAACAGACAGTAGAACTGATTTATGAGATTCCGCTGAAAATATTTGAGAAAGCAAGCAACCGCGCAGAGAGTATTGCGGACTGCCTATATGAGATTGAACACGTGGAATATGTGAATGTAGTTGCTCAGGATGATGATATTAGTAACTAATAGTGTTAGTGTGTCATTCTTGAAACAGTCAAAGGAGGAATATTTTGAAAAACAAATATTGGGTACTGATTATAGCAGCACTTACAGTAATCGGTACGTTTTGGACTCAGACAGAACTGGGAGGGAAAAAATACAGAACACATCAACATAAAGAATATCTTTCAGTAGAAGATACAATCCCGGATGTACAGGAAGCCATAAATGCGGAACAAATATCAGAATCTCAGTATAACAGCGAGGCAGTAGACATAGAAAAATTAAAAACGCATTTGCCCGTGGTTAAAATAGAAACCTCTGAAGAAATTCCTGGAGTGCCATATTATGAAGAAGGATATTCACATAGAAAATATACGACTACGTCAGAAGGAGAAAGCGAACTTGCCGCAACGATGCAGATTATTGACAATCTGGATACATATAATACGGTCAATGACAAACCCGCAGTTAGTACAAGCATAAGAATAAGAGTCCGGGGAAATACCTCGAGATGGTTTGATAAAAAATCTTACGCTGTTACGACAGTAGATGGAGATGGTACTGAGCAGGATAGAAGGATAATGGGCATGGAGGCGGCACATGACTGGGTACTCCACGGCCCATTTTTAGATAAAACTCTGATGCGTAATTATATGGCTATGAATTTTTCTGGTGAGCTTATGGATTTTGCACCAGATGTCAGATTTTGTGAGGTGATTCTGAACGGGGCGTATCAGGGAGTTTATGTGATGATGGAAACTATCAGCAGGGGTAAAGGAAGAGTGGATATAGCGCGCCCAAACTTAACGAAAAATGTTACAGGCTACATTGTAGAAATTGATAATGCTACAAGTCTTCCGGTATCTGCACTGAATAATTTTACAAAATATGTATCTGTACTTAGAAAAGATTCATTTTTTGATCTTGTTTATCCGGGAGAAGAACAGATTACACCTGCAATCAAGGACTACATTGAAAAAGATCTTAGCAAATTTGAAAAAGCGTTATATTCTTATGATTACGATACGCTTGCTTATGGATTTAATAATTATGTCGATATTGAAGAATTTGCTGACTATTTTATTATTGCAGAAGTATTTCTTCAGCATGATACGGGGAATCTGTCTACTTATTTTTATAAAGATGTAAATGGAAAAATCAAGCCATGTGTATGGGATTTTAACAATGATCTCGGCAATATAAGTACGGACAACGAAGATGACTTTCATATACGACAGTTTGTTTCTGTACAGGCACCATGGTTCTGGATGATGATAAAAGATGAGAACTATATCAATTTAATTATTGATAGATATAGGGAATTCCGACAGGGAATATTAAGCAATGAAAATATTTTGCAGTATATACAGGATGTAACAGAATATCAGGGAGAAGCTGTGGACCGGAATTATGCTGTATGGGGATATAGCTTTAATTCCGAGAATCTCGACAGTCGAAACAAGCTTCATCCAGATGAAAGAAATCCGGAAAGCTACGAGGAGGCTGTGGGTCAGATGACGGATGAGCTGATCGGGAGGTTGGAGTGGTTGGATGAGAATATTGAGGTATTAAAACAATACTGTCATGAATCTGCCGTTAAAAAATTTAACCACTGATCAGTTTTAACGGAAAAAGATGAGCTGTTTAAGATTACAGGAGATACATATGAAAAAGTTTATTATAGCATGTACAGCAGTCATTATAGCGGTGACCTGCTGGATGTTTGTTTCTGACAGGATAGGGAGTACCCTTAGTTTTAACATGAATAAAGAGGTTAAAACGTTTACAACAGTTTCAGACAAGGAGATTCTTGTAGATACTGGGAACGGAATGGAACCATTTGAAATACGCGGTGTTGATATGGGAGTGGGAATTCCAGGTCATTTTGCCACGGATTATGCTATTGATAAGGAAACCTATCTGAGATGGTTCCGGATGATTAAGGATATGGGAGCCAACTGTGTGAGGGTGTACACCCTGTTACAGGATGATTTTTATGATGCTGTCTGGGAATTTAATCATGATAATCCCGATCCACTTTATATTATCCATGGAGTATGGATCGATGATTATGTTCTTTACTCACACAGAGATGCTTACAGCAAAGATTTTCTTAATGAGTTTCTGAGGGATTCCAGGATTCTGGTGGATATGATACATGGAAATAAGAGGTTTTCACTAGGAGAAGATCTTGGGAGCGGGAGTTATACAAAAGATATTTCTCCATGGGTGTTGGGATATATCCTAGGTGTGGAGTGGGAAGATACAACAGTTGCTTTTACGGATCATATGCAGGAGGAAAGGGATTCGTATGAGGGGAAATATATGCGCACGACAGAAGAAGCAACGCCTTTTGAAACAATGCTTGCGCAGGTAGGGGATAAAATTATAGAATACGAAACGGAAAAATATTCAAGTCAGCGTCTGATTGCTTTTTCTAACTGGCCAACAACAGATCCGCTTGAGTGGAATCAGACTGTAGAATGGTATTTTAGAAAATTTGAACAGGTGGATGTAGAGCATATAAAAACGACAGATGAGTTTCTATCAGGACAGTTTGCGTCTTACCATATCTATCCGTATTTCCCGGATTATCTCGGATTCATGGATGTTCTGGGAATGAAGATTGAAAGCAGAGAAGAATTTACAGACGAAGACGGGACGTTTAACTCATATAGGGCATATCTGACTGCAATAAACGCACATCATACCATGCCGGTTATTATCTCGGAATATGGAGTTCCTTCATCGAGAGGAAGAGCGCAGTCGGATCGAAATACAGGGCGTTCACAAGGTGGGATGAGCGAGGAGGAACAAGGAAAAGCACTAGTACAGTGCTACAAGGATATCATGGCATCAGGGTGCGCAGGATCTGTAGCGTTTACTTGGCAGGATGAATGGTTCAAGCGAACGTGGAACACTATGGCTTATACGGATTTGACAAAGACGTGTTACTGGAGTGACTATCAGACGAATGAACAGTATTTTGGTATTCTGTCTTTTGATCCGGGTGAAGTAGAGAGTGTCTGCTATGTTGACGGAGATGTTTCGGAATGGGAAGAAACAGATATAGTGATGGAGACGGATACCATGTCGCTTAGTTGCAAGTATGATGAAAAATATGTTTATTTCAGAGTTCACAAGGATGATTTTCACTTTGGAAATGAAACACTTTATGTTCCGATTGATACGACACCAAAATCAGGAAGCACAGCATGCGACGGTATAGCGCCGCTATTTGAACAAGAGGCGGATTTTGTACTGATTATTTCGGGGCGGGAGGATACCAAAATTCTTGTACAGGAAAGATATGAAGCGCTAAGAGCGATGTATTCTCAGAGAGTTTATGGTGAAGACGCATATCTAAATGTCCCTGAAAAAGATACTGGAAAATTTGTTCCGATACATCTGATGCTGCAGGTTGCAAATGATCCAAGTTTTGAAATCACCCCTGAAGGGTTTGAAAGTGCAGAAACTTTTGATACAGGAACACTTACGTATGGAAATGGGAATCCGGATTCGGCGGATTTCAACTCATTATCTGATTTTATTGTAAATGGGGATGAGATTGAGATCAGATTACCATGGTCTTTGTTGAACTTCTATAATCCTTCGGAGATGGTGATCCATGATGATTACTATGAAAATTATGGAATAGAAGGAATAGAAATTTCAGAGATGTATGCCGGTGTAGGGACAGATGCAAATGTGCAGTTCCCTATTAAAATGGGAACGGTTGAATTGAAAGGATGGGGCACAAATCCCACATGGCATGAACGATTAAAACAAGGATATTACGATCTGCAGGAATTGTGGAAGGATAAGGATTAAATCCTAAAGGGTGGTTAATATATGAAAGGGCGATAGTTTTCATGGTATTTCAAGTAAATTTGTTAATTTATTTATATATGGCCATATGTATATGTCTTTTATTGTTTAATTTGGTTTATTTCGCCAGAGACTTTTTTAAGAGAAAAAGAGATCCTGAAATGGTAAGAAAGTATATGAACAAACTTTGTGAAATGCTTGAAACATCAGGAGTCGAAAAGATATCCCAAAAAGAAGAAAAATTCTGGACTAGAAAATTGAGCAAAAGCTCTGGACTTATTTTATTCCAACAGGCAGTAGAAGAACTGGAAGCGAAGGGAAAACAGGAAGATATAGAAAATGGGTCAGAAATAACAGAGATCTGTTCTATAAGCTCAGTAGTGCTTATATGAAAAAAAGAGGCATGGAGAAAGCACTTATGGCATACATCATAGAGCAGCATCATCTGTGTGGTCCGGGAGCCAGAGACCCGTTTGCACTTCAGATGGAATGGCTTGTATCGGATCATTCTATCTACTGCCGCGAAAATGCACTCTATGCCTTGTATGCTGGCGGACAGCCTGAACACGTGATAAAAGCATATCATATTTTGACTAGAATGCGGATAGAACACAGCTCAAAAATGGTAACAGATGGCTTGCTTTCTTTTCAAGGAGACAGGGAATTGCTGGCTGAAGAATTATGGAAAAACTGGACTCATTATTCAACATATTACAAAATATGTTTTGTAAACTTTTTCCGAATGATATCCGGAAACTTTACCGAACGACTACTTATTGTTCTTAAAGATGAAGAAAATGACAGAGAGCTTCGACTGGCAGTAATTCGTTATTTTCGAAAGTATAAGTATGACAAGGCGTGGGAATATCTGTGCTGTCTGGTTGAGGAGTGGCGTGAATCAGATTGGGAATATGCTGCGCTTAGTGCACTGGCCCTTGAATCGTATCCAGGGAAAAGGACTATAGATGTGTTGAAAAAAGGCTGTGAAAGTCGAAACTGGTATATTCGCTATAATAGTGCTCAGTCTCTTGGAAAATTAATTGATCACGAACAAAAAGGAAAGTTCATACAGAACGAAAAAGATATATATGCAAAAGAAATGATGGCATATAAATTTATGGGAACGGAGGAAAGTACAGATGATGGATGCGATTAAACTATTTTTGTTTTTTGTTGACGTTTTTTTTGTCATTTATTTGGTTATAGCACTTTCCTTTTTTTGTCAGTTGTTGTAGGAGCATCGGAACTTTACGAGAAACGAATGGACGAAAAGATGAAAGGAACACTCCGTCATGATTTTTACATTCCCATCAGTATAATTGTTCCTGCACACAACGAAGAAATGACAGTTGTAGATACGGTTTTTTCACTTTTGGAACAGGATTATAAACTTTATGAAATTATCGTTGTAGATGATGGATCAACAGATCGAACAGTAGAATATCTGGTGGATTCTTTCCACATGAAAAGAATAAATAGGCCCATCAGAAAAAGAGTTCACTGCAAGAAGGAGCAGGCAATTTATGAAACAGTCTATAATGGGATTTCCATTACTTTGGTTCAAAAAGAAAATGGAGGTAAGGCAGACAGCCTGAATATGGGAATTAATATATCAAATTATCCATATTTTATTTGTATGGATGCGGATTCGATGTTGCAACGTAATTCTCTTTATGAAATCGCAAAACCGATACTGGAAGATGATAAAGTAGTAGCCTGTGGCGGGCAGATTGCTGTATCTAATGGTATCCGATTAGTAAAAGGCGAAGTAAGTGACTATAGTATGCCTAAAAAGTTGATCGTAGCAATGCAGGTGCTTGAATATGAGCGTTCGTTTCTTGCTTCCAGAATCTTTATGAACCGCTATAACGGAAACCTGATTATATCAGGGGCATTTGGCATATTTAAAAAAGAAACAGTTCTTCTTGCAGGCGGATATGACGATTCCACAATGGGAGAGGATATGGAACTTGTTGTGAAGCTTCATGTTTTCTGCAGATCAAATCATATTGATTATTCTATACAGTATGCGCCAGACGCAATCTGCTGGAGCCAGGTACCGAGAAATCTCAAAGATTTGATAAAACAAAGGAGACGATGGCATATCGGGCTTTTTGAAAGTCTGACAAAGTATAAAAATGCAGTAGGGAAAAAAGAGTACGGACTTTTAGGGGCGGTTTCGTTTCTATATTTTTGGATTTATGAACTGCTTTCGCCGTATATTGAAGTCTTTGGAATACTGACGATTATCCTTTCATATGTGGTAAATCTGGTTAACGAACCTTTTATGATATTGTTTTTTTTGGTATATGCAGCATTTGGGTGCATTCTTACGCTTATATCATTTTTCAGTCGACTGTATATGAGAAAAATGCGCATATCATGGAAGGATGTGTTGAAAGCTATACTTTTAAGTGGATTTGAACTGATAGGACTGCGATTTATTCTTATGATTGTGAGGATGAACGCGCTGATCGGGTATCGGAAATACAAAGATACATGGGGAACTCTTGAAAGAAAGAAGCTTAATAGAGAATAGTATGATATCGGTGGAGAAGGTTATATGAAAGATGGAAATGAAGGACACGGTATGAACAAGAAATACGAGAAATTTAAACTGGCAGTAGGAACAACTTTTGCGTTTTTTATTTTGGTGGCAGTAATGGGTATTGCTTTCGTTCAGAACCGTTATGCTGATGAAAATATACTTGAAGATGAACTGTTGGAAATTCAAGGAGATGAAAAATTTCATTATGTAGAAACCGGTATAACATATTGGCAGTATAAGGATACGGAAGGAGAACCGTCGATTGATAGCAACGGAAAACGCTGGAACGAAGCTGGATATCTGACAGAAGACTGGAAAGAGGCCAAGGGAAGTTTTGGGAGTTATTATGGAGAACTGAATGATCGTGTGGGAGGAAAATATCCCTCGAATCTGCTGAACTATTATTCTGCTAAAAAGAAGGCTCTGCCAGTATATTATTTTAGAACAGAATTTGAGGTGGACGATGCCAGAGAGATATTTCAGCTTTCAGGAGAAATACAGTTTGATGATTCTGTAATCATATATCTGAATGGAAAAGAAATATACAAAGATAATGAACCGACAGAAGGTTATGACCCAGAAACCGGGTATGGAGCGAAAGAGGGAGTAGAAACATCTTGGAACAGGGTTTTTTCAGTAGAAAATACTACTGCACTAAAAAACGGAACAAACTGCATTGCAGTTGAGGTTCATCAGATACATGAAGACAGCTCTGATGTCTATTTTGACTTTAAGGAGTTTAAAGGAACGCCGGAATGGAATGAAGTGGAAACATTGGATGCCGATGGTCTTATCCTTCAGCCGGGTGATACAAACAACCAGATGTTGGTTAATTGGCTTACGCCTCAAAAAGGAGGTTATAATGTACAATACTGTAGAAAAGTAGATGACTTCTACAATTATACAGAGTTGGAAATGGAACGAGTTGAGATAGAAGGGCAGTATTGTTATAAGGCAAGATTATCGAATCTTCGAGCTGGTGAAACTTACAGCTATCGATTATGTAACAGAAAAAATGGTGCACATTCAGAAGTTTTTAATTTTACGACTGCAAAACAGGGAGAGGGAGTAAAGTTTTTATTTGTCGGAGATCCCCAGATTGGTGCCGGCGAAAGCGTACAGCAGGATGGAGAAGCGTGGAAGAGGACGCTGGAGGTGGGAAAGCACATTCTGCCGAATGCAGAATTTCTGATATCGGCAGGCGACCAAAGTGACAGTTCGAAAACGGATATAGCAATAGAAGAATACTATGAATTTAGAAGTCCGGATGAACTGAAAAATATACCAGTGGCGGTAAACAAAGGGAATCATGACACCGTAAAGGAGATTTATGAAGAGCAGTTTATGCCTCCAGGTGTATGGGATGATGCGAACTACTATTTTGCCCGTGACGGAGTTCTGTTTTTCGCATTGAATTCAAACAGCGGCAGTTACGCAACTCAGATAGAATATTTAAAAAAGGCGATTCAAAATACAAATCCGGAATGGATTATTGTTACTATGCATTATTCAATGTTTAGCGCAGGACCGCATTCAGATGAGGAAAAAATACTGAATCTCCGAAAAGTGTATAACGAGGCATTTTCTGAATTGGACGTAGACCTTGTATTGTCCGGTCATGATCATCTGTATGCGAGAACATACCTAATGAAAGGAATGAAGTCCACCGGAAATGCGTCCGGACTAAAAAAACAGGGGGAAACGCTATATCTGTCCGGAACATCTTCTACTGGAAGCAAGTTTTATGAGAAGGAGAGTGGAAAAAAAGGCTATATTGCCTTTTATGATGGAGAAACAGAAAAAACACCTCTGATTTCTGCTATTACAATACAGGGAAAGACACTTACAATCAAAACTGTGCGTACCACGGATATGAGTGTTTTTGATGAAATTACTATTAGAAAATAATTTTTTGTTCTGGAAGTGAAATGTTATAAATTGGATTGCACCAAATCGCTGCGCAATGGCCTGCCAAGGCTATGGCGCAGATTTTTATCACAGGAAATACAGGAATTGATGCTTTGCACTATACGGTGAGAAATGATTTTTATCATCCGGAGATAGAATGGGCAAAAGGCAGCAGACTGATTGCTGTGACAGCACACAAAAGGGAGAATCTGGGAGAACCCATGCGTGATATGTTCCGGGCTATACGCAGGATCGTGGAGGAATTTACAGATGTGAAGGTTATTTATCCTGTACATTTGAATCCGCAGGTCAGAAAAATCGCAGATGAGGAATTCGGTGGATGTGAGATAATACATCTGATCGAACCGTTAGATGTGGTAGAATTCCATAATCTGATGAAAGCCAGTTATCTGATCATGACAGACAGTGGCGGAATCCAGGAAGAAGCTCCTGCACTGGGAAAACCTGTACTGGTCATGAGAGATACAACAGAACGTCCGGAAGGTGTGGAAGCCGGAACCTTAAAGCTTGCAGGCACGAAGATGGAGGATATTTACAGAGAATGCAGGAGGCTTCTTACAGAGCCGGAGATTTACAGAAGGATGAGTGAGGCCAGAAATAAAGAATTGCCCCATGACTGAAACAGAGAAAAAAGCTGTTGGCAGATATCTGGACTGGCATACCGGGATTTTGCTGGAAACAGATGGGAAAATGGGAATCTACAGGAAAGAGAGTGGGAAACTTATTTATAAAGAAAAGGCTGATTCCGAAGACGGGTATCTTGGTATGTATCTTTTTCTTATGGGAAAATATCTGGAAAAGACAGAAAGTACAGACCTGCCGGAATACTGGAAAAAGGGAATCAG
>OHBV01001041.1_pt1 | contig 11320 bp, 8 predicted proteins | sample 1577451 | NCBI WGS metagenome assembly OHBV01 (sample SAMEA3879605, study PRJEB24766) | human gut metagenome | biome: human-associated habitat; feature: feces | place: USA | collected 1985/1987 | reverse complement strand
GCTATATCAGATGGGGGATTGACTCTCACCACTGATACTGATTTGTTGCTCGGCACCTACAGAGGTGGGGGCATTTCACATCTGATATAAGTTCCCGGTTTCACTGCACCTTATGTGACTCTTTTCCAGATGTCCAACTCGCTACTGTTGTTTCTTTTCCATATTTTCCCTTATTTCAGTGCCAAAATCAACAATAATTCTTTATGACCACCTGCAGGTTTTCTCTTCCCTGAAAAACATTAATTTCAGGATAATATGTAACAGATATGGTATCATGCGCCTGTACAAAATCCACGAATTCCTGTGCTTCTCCAAAATATACTGCATCCATCTTTATTCCATTTTCATCTATAAGAAGCATCTTTGCCACATTCCTGTTTCTGCCCAAAACACGAATCCCCACTGCCCGAAGATTTTTCTGTGCAAACAAAGGTTTCGAGTTCCCTTTACCAAATGGTTCCAGCACCTTTAACTGTTCTGTCAGTTTTTTGGAAAGATAGGAAATCGGCATTGGCACATCGATCATAATTTTGGGAATCAGATCCTGTTCTGTAAGGGTACAGTTATCATTCAGACGTCTGCGGAAAAGTTCTACATTTTTTTCCTCCATTGAAAGTCCGGCTGCCATCGGATGACCGCCAAACTGCGTGAGCAGATCACTGCATTTCACCAGTTCCTCATACATAGAATATGCCTCGATCGACCGCCCGCTTCCCTTTACTCCGTCAGCTCCTTTCGTCAGTACGAACACCGGCTTATTATATGCTTCACGGATCCGTCCTGCAATAATACCAGCAAGGCTCTCATGACAGTCTGGAAGATACACTACCAACACTCGGTCCTTACCGAGATTATTTTCCTCAATGCTCTGGATCGCCTGTTCTTTTCCTTGCTCTGTCATGGCTTTTCTGCTCTGATTCAGATCATATAGATCATCCGCAAGCTTCATTGCATCTTCCATATTATCCGCAAGAAGCAGTTCCAGAGATCTTGCTGCTGTATCAAGCCGTCCGCTTGCATTGATACATGGGCCAATAACAAACCCTACATGATATGCCGTAATCTCTGCACCTTCAAGATTATTCACACAAATCAGTGCTTTCAGCCCTTCAAAAGAAGTAGAAGAAAGTTTTTTCAGTCCTTCCTTTACAATGATCCTGTTCTCTCCCTGCAGATCCATGACATCACCTACTGTTGCAATTGCTGCCAATTCAAGAAAATCCCATATCTCATCACTGTCAATCCCCAATCTTTCATATAACGCCCAGATCAGTTTCCACGCAACCACCGCCCCGCAGATATTTTTATTCGGATACAGACAGTCATTCTGTTTCGGATTCACCACTGCATCTGCTTTCGGAATGATCCAGATTCTTCCATCCTCTGTATCGCGGAAAGGAATATCATGATGATCCGTAACGATCACAGTGAGTCCTTCTTTTTTTGCGTATTCTATTTCAGCCGCAGCTGCAATCCCATTATCGCAGGTCAGTATCGTATCAATTCCATCTTCCAGTGCTTTATCGATCAGCTGCTCATGCATTCCATATCCGTCTTTTACTCTGTCCGGAATGTAAGTATCCACATTTGCATTAAGTCGTTTCAGACCTTTCAACAAAATGCAGGTAGCTGTCACGCCATCTATATCATAATCTCCGATGATTCGGATCTTTTTTTTCTGCGTAATTTTTTTCTGAAGGATCTGCACTGCACGTTCCATATCCTTCATCTTCCATGGGGATGGAATTTCCGCAAGTGTTCCATATAAATAGGAACGAATCTCTTTCATATCCTGTATATCACGGTTTCGTATCAATCTCGCTATCACAGGATCAATTCCAAATTCACTGCCTATTTTTTGAAAATCTGCTTTCTTATTATATACCATCCACTTTTCCATAATGATCCTCTCTGTTTATCAACCTATCCATTATTAAAACACAAATCCCGGGGCAGCAGTCTGTCCCGGGATCTGAGATGTGTTACTGTTCACTCCGTTCACAGCAACTTAATTGTTACTTTTTATGTTTCGGATTATGCATCCTTATTTTCATCTTTGGAAGCATTTTCTTTTGCCGCTGCTTCCTGTGCCGCCAGACGTTCTGCTACTCTCTTGCGGTTTTTCTTTTTCGGCTGATCTGAATTTTTCTTTCCGGATTTTGTATCCTGGCTGTTATTATTCTGTTTTGCAGGAGCTGCAGTATTCTTTGCTGCTACAGCCTGTGCAACAGGTTTCTTATAATAGCGTTTCATTACCAGCCACAGAGCACCTGTGATGCATACAGAAGAATAAGCTCCACAGATAACACCTACCATCAGAGGAGCTGCGAACTCACGTATAGAAGATACACCCATGATGTACAAAACAGCTACCATTACGAAAGTTGTGAAAGAAGTGTACATACTTCTTGTAAGTGTCTGTGTGATACTTTCATTAACGATCTCTTCAAGGTTTGATCTGCTTCCCTTCGTATTCTCACGAATACGGTCGAAAATAACGATCGTTGCGTTGATGGAATAACCTACGATGGTAAGCATGCAGGCAATGAAGGTATTACCTACGGAAATTCTGGAAATTCCATAGAATGCAAATACAACCAGTACGTCATGCAGCAGGGCAAGTACTGCACTACTTGCGAAACGGATATCTTTGAAACGGAACCAGATGTAAGCAAGCATGCAGAGTGTAGCCACAATCACGGCAACAACTGCATCTCTTCTCATCTCGGAACTTACTGTAGAAGAAATACTTTCTGTTGTGATCAGAGAATCATCTACATTAAATTTCTCAACAAGTGCATTATCCAGTTTCTCACGTTCTTCCTGAGAAAGCGTACGCGTCTTGATAACTACCTGATTTGTTCCTACAACTTTAGTCGGCTGTACATTCTTATCACCTGTAACTTCCTCAACGACAGGAGTTACTTCAGAGTCAATCTGCTTGATATCCATGTCTTCGTTGAATGTTACAGTTGTTGCAGTACCACCTGAGAAGTCAAGTGCATAGTTCAGAGCTGTTCCATCTACGTTGTGATGGATTGCCATTGCAACCGGACCACTTAAGATCAGAATGATGGAAATAATGAAAAATACTTTTCGTTTTCCAACAACATTGAATACTTTACGCTGTTTTGCACGACCGTAGAATTTCTCATCATGGAATCCTACTGCATAAAGAGCATTCATAACAAAACGTGATACAACCAGAGCTGTAAACATGGAAACTACGATACCAAGAGCCAGTGTATAAGCAAAGCCCTTAACAGTACCGGAACCAAGCCACATCAGCACGAGAGATGCGATCAGGGTTGTGATGTTTCCATCGAAGATTGCGCTGAACGCTTTTGAGAAACCGGATTTAATAGAAGCTCTTACAGAGTTTCCGGCTGCGATTTCTTCCTGAATACGTGCGTAAATGATAACGTTCGCATCAACCGCCATACCAATACCAAGAATGATACCTGCGATACCCGGAAGAGTCAGTGTGATGTCAAATGCATTCAATGTAATGAGTACGATCGCTGTATACAGGATCAGTGCCACACCGGCAACAACACCCGGCAGACGATACATAATAATCATGAAGATGATTACAATAACAAGACCGATCAGACCAGCCATAACACTGGTGGAGATTGCTTCTTCACCAAGCTGTGCAGCAACTACGCTGGAACGAAGTTCTTCCAGTTCGATGCTCAGAGAACCGATACGGATATAGGAAGCAAGATTCTGTGCTTCTTCCACACTGGACATACCAGTGATCTGTGCCTGTCCACCTGTGATTGCTTCGTTTACCTTCGGTGCGCTTAAAATCTGATTGTCATAAACGATCGCAATCTGTTTTCCTACGTTTGCTTCTGTAGCATCTGCAAATTTTGTCTTACCTTCATCTGTAAGTGTCAGGCTGACTGCATACTCTCTGGAGCTGTTTTTGTCAGACTGGAATGCACCACCCTGGGCATCTTTTACATCTGTACCTTCCAGAACGACGGATCCGGATTCACGAATCTCGTCCAGACTTCTTGCCAGTACATAACCGCTTCCTGTACTGGAGAAGTTTGCATTACCGTCATCATCTGTCATTGTGATAAAACACAGAGAACCCGGTTTTCCAAGGTCATTCAGAATCGCATCTGCATCTGTAACACCAGGAATCTCTACAGCGATACGGTCGCTTCCTTCTTTGTACACCTGTGCTTCTGTACTGTACTGTTCAACACGCTTCTGGAGTTTATAAACAGTATCTGACATGTCTTCTGCACTTGGGTTGCTGTCTTTTGCCTGATAGGTGATACTTACACCACCAGACAGGTCCAGGCCGGTCTTAATGTTTTTTGCAGAACCGGTACCTGTTGGTCCGAGGCCAATCCCGGCCGTGTAACACAGAAAGACTGTGATAATGGCGGTCAGAAGCAGCACAACAATTCCTTTGCTTTTCTTCATTGTTCTTTCCCTTCTTGCATTATTTTATTCCGCTAATGCGGCCTTTATCATGATTGCGCACTCCACTCTCTTACGCTGAAGTTCGCATCCGATACCATAATTGCCATTTATATCTTTCTGAAAATGATAAGCATTGGCAGCACAGCCACCACTGCAGTAAAATCTTGCGAAGCAGTCTTTACAAGCTTCTTTTGTGTAAACATTACATTTACCAAACTTATCACGGATCTCCGGATGTGTGATTCCCTCATCCACATTTCCCATAAGGAACTGCTCTTCACCAACAAACTGATGACACGGATAAAAATCACCCCAAGGAGTTACTGCAAGATACTCGGTTCCTGAACCACATCCTGAGAGACGTTTGTAGACACAAGGTCCACCGGTCAGGTCAATCATAAAGTGGAAGAAGTTGAAACCTTTTCCGGCTTTTTCTCTGGCGATCATTTCTTTTGCCAGTGCATCGTATTCTTCCATGATCTGAGGAATATCCTCTTCTCTGATTGCATATTCCTCTGTATCAGCTGCAACTACCGGTTCAACAGAAATCTGTTTGAAACCAAGATCTGCAAGGTGCAGAACATCTTTTGAAAAATCGAGATTATGATGTGTAAATGTACCACGCACATAATACTTGTCCTGATTTCTGGATTCCGCAAATTTCTGGAATTTCGGAATGATCAGATCATAACTTCCTGCGCCCTTACGGAACGGTCTCATATAATCATGAACTTCTTTACGTCCGTCCACACTGAGAACAACATTTCCCATTTCTTTATTACAGAACTCCATAACTTCATCATTGAGAAGAACACCGTTCGTTGTCAGTGTAAAACGGAATTTCTTATTGTGCAGCTTCTCCTGTTCTCTTCCGTATGCCACCAGATCCTTGACAACCTGCCAGTTCATCAGAGGCTCTCCTCCGAAGAAATCCACTTCCAGGTTCTTTCTGAATCCGGAATTGGCAATCAGGAAATCAAGAGCTTTCTTACCCACTTCAAAAGACATCAGTGCTCTTCTTCCATGATATTCTCCCTCTTCGGCAAAACAGTATCGACAGGCCAGATTACAATCATGGGCAATGTGCAGGCACAAAGCCTTTACTACTGTCTGTCGATTCTCTGTAAATTCATCAATAATATTTTCGTATATATCTCTGGTAAACAACATACCCTGTTCTTTCAGTTTCTCACACTCGGAAACAGAAGTACGGATATCAGCCTCAGGATACTGATCTTTTAATTTGTCAACAATCTCCTGCTCTGAAAGTCCCTCTTCCATAAAAGGAAGAACTTCGTATGTCACAAGGTCTACCAGATGAATACATCCACTGTTAATATCCAGAACAATGTTATAGCCATTGCTCTGATATCTATGAATCAGACTCATCTTTCTGAAAATCCTTTCCTGTAACTTTTTGTTCATAAGAATAAGCAGCGGATTTCACTCCGCTGCTTACTGAATGTTCTGAACCTGCTTATTTGTTCTCGCAGCTCTGATTTCCTACAGTACAGGAAGTTTTGCATGCTGACTGGCAAGATGTCTGACATTCACCGCATCCACCTTTTTTCACTGTGTTCTGCAGGTTCTTTGTATTTAATGTTTTGATATGTTCCATTATATATCCCTCCTTATGTATAATTATCTGGGCATAGTATAGCATAAAATCAGCCTAATTAAAAGCATTTTTTTATCAGGAAAGCATCCCTCCAAGGGTTCCTCCTCCAAGACACATAAAAAATGTAGTCACCAGATGTTGGAAGCTCATATCCCACTTTCTCTGTACTGCAAAAGAAACAGCTGCAAGTAACACAAAATAACATAAGCCTACCAGAAATCCCCACCGATATTTATCCTGACGAAGTATCTTTCCTGCCAAAAATCCTCCTGCCAGGCAGGACAGCACATAAATCACTAAAATTCCTACCGTAACCGGCCCTTTCCCTATGTCAAGTTTGAATACCAGTAATGCCAGCAGGAGCAGGCAGACACCCGACAGAAGATATGCCAGAAACAATGATCTCAAAATTGCCTTTACCTTCATAAAAAAGCCCTCCCATATTGAAATATATGGAAGAGCTTTGCTTCATATGTGCAAAATGCTATGCAAAATATTATTTTTTCTTCTTAAGATAAACGAGTACTGCTACAATTACCGCAGCTGCGATGCCAATGATCACAAACGGAAGGATCGGAGTATTATCTCCAGTCTCAACTGCTCCTACAGAATTTCCCTTACTGTCTGCTTCACTCTGGTCAGCAGAATCAGAAGTACTGTTCTGATTTTCAGATGTGGATGCCTGAACAGATGTATTATTCGCAGAAGTGGATGCTGTATTACTTGCATTATTTGCAGTAGTGCCAGATGTACTGCCTGTATTTGTAGAAGCTGCGGCTGTTGCCTGCGGAGTCGTTGTCGCGGTAGAAGTTGTACCTGAAGAATAACTTCCATCTTCAATTTCTTCTCCTACAAGTGCCTTGCTTCCTGCAATTCCAAACGGGCTGAAAGAGTGTGTACTGAATACCATTGTACTGCCCTCAACACTTGGCACGATTGTTTCCATAGCACCACTGTCCAGAAGATGCTCAATTGTATAATCATATCCGGCCTTAACAGGAACTGTCACACTCAGATATTCACCATCTGGGATCTCATACTCTGTATTGTTTTTCAGATCCCATAATTCAAAATCATAAGATTTGAATACATTTGCTTCTGCTTCATTGGTAAATTCATAATTCTCACCACTTGCAGCCCTGAACTGTACGTACCATGGAAGATTGATCCCTGATACAGAAATGCCATTGCATGTGTGATTTTTTTCTGCTATCTGTGCTTTTTCTTCATCAGACGGCTCTGTGTCCTCCTCAACCGACTGAGCTCGGTCATCTGCTGTGATATCTTTCTCTGTTCCATCAAAAATATTGTCTTTATCAGCCTCCGGAGTCACTGTAGGTTCCGGTGTATCTGTCACTGACGGTGTATCTGTCACTGACGGTGTATCTGTCACTGACGGTGCCTCAGTAACTTCTGCGATATCTGCAGGTCCCGGTGTCTCAACGGCCTCTGGTGTATCTCTATTTTCTGACGGAGTTACTGTTACAGCCGGTGCTTCCGTATTCTCAGTAATAATATTGTCTGTATTATCATTATCCGGTGTTTCCGTCACTTCTGTGCTGTCTGTATCTGCGTTATTCTTGTCCTCTGTGGACTCAGAGTCTGCTGTGTTCTCTGTATTTTCCGGGTTTTCCGTTACTTCCGGAGTTACTTCCGGAACAGTAGTTTCCGTATTTTCTTCAGTATTATCTGTCGTGCCGGCCTCTGTGTTTTCTTCTGTGTTTTGTGTCGTATTCTCAGTATCTGCAGCTTCCTGCTCTGTCTGAGCCCCCTCATAATCTGAATCCTTACTGATACTGCTTACAACAACTGTCACACTGCTGTAAATTGCCTCTGACTGCCCATCCCAACCGGAAATCTTCGCCAGATCAGCAGCATTATACGGACGAAATACAACATCATAAGTCTGCACTCTCGCTGACGGTACACAAGACCCATCTGCCCAGGAAAGTGTTCCATAATCACTCTTCGGAAGTGAAATATCTGAAAGAGGAACTGGCTGATCAATCGTAACATTATTCGGGATCAGACTGCTGACCTGTACTGTCGCTGTATCGTCTCCCATTACTGTTGCAAATGAAAACTGACTTGTTACAAGTGCTGCGGTAAGTGCTGCAGCAGCAATAAACTGCACGTTCTTCCTCTTTTTCATCATAATCCTCACACCTCAATCTATATTCATTACTGCCAGACAAAGCCATTATATGCCGGCAGCTTCATATTATTTATGTAATCTTTAAACAAAAAATGTAACTTGTTTCTATATCATATATAATTCGAATTTAAGTACTGTAATATAAAAATATCTATTTTGTCGTATATGAAACTTTTATCTTTTCGTAACTAATTTGTAACACAATATTTTATTTTACGACACAGACATTATAGCACAGTTCTACTTTTTTCGACACCCCCAAATTATTTTTTTTATATTTATCAAGATTACATCATTAGTGAGAATTGAGTGACTATTCTGTTTACTTCTGCAAGAACTTCTTTTATTCCTCTCTCAGACTCTATCCAATTATCTCTGGTAATGCCATCAACACAACATGGGCATACCCGAAACTCAGTGTCCGGATATGCCCTCTGATAATACATTAAGGCTCTTCTGGCATGATAATTTTTGCAACAAATAATTGCCTTCCTTATATTAATACCTGCCTGATCTGTAACTTTTCTGGAAAACTTTGCATTTTCCCAGGTAAATGTCGCCTGATCTTCCTTCAGAACAGCATCCGCCGGCACACCATTCTTCATCAGTACATCCTTTAAAAATTCCCATTCCGTCTGATACTCTCCACTGTACCGTTTCTGACCAGTTAGTACTCCGCCAAATCTGCCTGTAGAAATACTGTATTTTCCACTTGGCAGTACAAATGGAGCATATTTTTTCGCATACAGCTGTGCCGCTTTCTCTGCCATCTGTGAATAACCATTGCCGGGTACAAAAATAATATCCGCTTTCTCTGGCTTATTTTCTGCAAAAATGAACTTACTTGTTTCTTTTATGAACTCTTCGTACATATTCGATACCTTCTCTTTTGGTTTATTTTGTTACAATGACCGTACTATATCCTGCATCTCTGAGGCGTTGTTCCATATTTATTGCATTTCCGATCTGCTGAAATGCACCAACCTGTACTTTATATAAATCATTTTCATTCAACAGAAATGCCGGATATCCCTGATCTGTCAATTGATAAAGCATACGGTCTGCATTCTCTCTGTTCCGAAATGCGCCGGTCTGTACCCGATAATACAAAGGAGCTTCTATCGTTTCTTCCGATAACGTTCCTAGAATTGCGCCTGCAATCGCCTGTGCTATTTCATCTTTTTTCTCATCATATAATGCATTATCCGCATCTGAGTTTATAAATCCGGTTTCAATGAGAAGAGCAGGCATTCTGGTTCTTCGCAGAACGACCAGTCCCGGACGTTCTTTTACTCCTATTTCTCTGAATCCAAGTTCCCCCAGTGCTCCAACAATATTTTGTGCCATCTGATACTTAATTCCACTTTTGTCATATACCAGAACTTCTACGCCCTGATATTGATTATCTTCAGGGCTGCTATTCCGATGAAAAGAGATAAAATAATCTGCACCTGACTGATTTGCGATTCTTGCCTTCTCAAATGGCGTCTGGTAAATATCTTCTGTTCTAGTATATACCACATCCACACCATTGTCTTCAAGGATTTTTCCTACCGCTTGTGCAAGTGCAAGATTATCATCTTTTTCATTTCTTCCATTATATACAGCACCTGGATCCGTTCCGCCATGTCCCGCATCCAAAACAATTTTATAAGCCAATTTTGTATCTCCTGACTGCTTTTTAATTAGTATATGCACACACTGATAAAAAGCATACGGGATAATCAGATTGCTTCAATAATAGCTGAACTGACCAGTTTCCGCATTGTAATGGTACACATAATAGGTAAGAAAATCTTCTTCCGGTGTCGTTTCCTCTACAGTCTCTGCCAGAACCTCTTTTAGCTTTCTTGGATCTGCACTATCTTCGCTGTGTATCATTACTTCATGAATACTTGTAAACACCATATAAAAACTGCCACCAATAAGTTTCCCCAATCGCTGCGCAACTCCGGGTAAAAAAACAGCCACTGCTCCATTGGTCCGGACAGATGTACTCAGACAATTTCCTATTGCATCTTTCTTCAAAGACATATCAAACAGCAGATTCATAAAATTCTCGCCTTCATAATCCAAATTATATAGAAGTTTCTCCCAGCAATAAATTCTTGGTGGCGAAATAAAATACGTATTCAAAAGTGCCTCATTAAACACTGACTGTTCATCCTGCTCCCATTTCTGTAACATATGTTTTTTTATTTTAATGCTGGTACTGCATCCATCCAGTTCTCCCATCCGGGCATATAATACCAGTGCAATATCCCCAACGGTTCGAAAAATTGCATTCTTCAGTTCATCTCGATATTTAACCACATTCATCAGGCGGATAAACAGATCTCCCTTTACCTTTTCGTAACTGTCCAGATTTTTACTTTTCTCAAAACACTCGGAACGAGCAAGCGTATCTAATCTTTTCATAATTTCCTGTATGATATTCTCCATGCTCCATCCATTTTGAAATTCATCATACAGATCTCGCACATAAAGTGCACAGACTTCATAAACGCCTTCCTTCTGTCTGTTTTTCAAAAGCAGTCTGTCACCCGAAGTCGGAGGATATTCCTCAGCCTTCTTATAACAGATCATTTCTTCTTCATAAGAAGTTTCCTTAAGAAGACTCTGTCTCAAAGTGTCCACGAAGTTTTCGTAACCGTTTTCCATATTCAATTCCTCATCTTTCCTGAATTATTCGGGCGATCTGCCCATGACTTAAATAGATTTGAAAAAAAGAAGGAAGCAGATGCTCCCTTCAAGAGTTGCTGTATCTAGAGGATACCGCATAATATTGTTTATGTAAAGAAAATTCGTTCGACAAAATTCGTGGATATCGACAATTGTTTTTATAACATTTCTTATTATAAAATACTTTAGAATAAAATTCAGATCAGGTCAGTTTAATTCATGATAATCTGCCCTTTGCCTTCCAGATATGTCAGAAAGCCCTCGCATCCCCTGACTACGTCGCGATATGTAATGTCAAAATTTCCTGTGTACCATGGATCTGCGATATCCCCGTGTTCGTCCGCATAATCCAGCAGAAGGCTCACTTTCTTTTCCGGATCTTTGCCTAGAATTCGAAGCATATTTCTTCTGTTTCGCTCTTC
>OHBV01001034.1_pt1 | contig 11397 bp, 9 predicted proteins | sample 1577451 | NCBI WGS metagenome assembly OHBV01 (sample SAMEA3879605, study PRJEB24766) | human gut metagenome | biome: human-associated habitat; feature: feces | place: USA | collected 1985/1987 | reverse complement strand
TCTGCATTTTCATCTGAAATCCCACGGTGTGATCTTCTAATAATATTACTTATCAAAGCAAAGCACGATATGCTTATTGCGACAATTCCACAAAAAAGGCGCTTCCGATTAACGGTAATCGCCCATATAAAACAGTGCAACGGTACCCGGACCGGAATGTGCACCAATCGTAGCACCGATATAATCAATCATGAAATTTTCATATCCAAAACGTTCTTTGATCAGATCAGCAACAAACTGTGCATCTTCCGGGCAGTCACCATGACTGATAAAGATAATATCATTTTTATCTTTCCAGTCACCGAGTTGTTTTTCCATGCAGTCGACCAGTCCGATCAGTGATTTCTTGCGGCCGCGCACTTTGCTTAACATGACAAGATGTCCCTCATCATCGACATGAAGTACCGGTTTTAAATTGATCATCGTACCTACAATTGCAGCTGTCTTAGAGAGACGTCCGCCGCGATGCAGATGAAAAAGATCGTCCACGGTAAAATTATGTACGAGATGATATTTGTTTTCTTCTAACCAGACAGCAATTTCATCCAGATTTTTTCCAGCTTCCTTTAACTGAACTGCTTTATAGACTAAGAGCCCCTGACCTAATGTTGCGGCAAGTGAATCCACAACTACGATACGGCGGTCTGGATATTTTTCACATACGTCTGCTGCGGCGATCCTGCAGCTGTTAAAACTTCCGCTGAGACCGGAAGAAAATGCGATATGGAGAATATCCACATCATTTTCTTTCAGAATCGATTCATACAAAGTAGCAGCTTCTTCGGGATTCGCCTGTGAGGTGGTCGGTAATGATCCGGCACGCATTTTATCATAAAACTCTTTGACCGGCATTGGATTTTCCCAGGTGTAGGATGTGCCTTCTAAGGTGTAAGGAAGGGACATCATGTATAAGTGATGTTTTTCAACATATTCTCTTGGTAAATCAGTGGTTGTATCAGTTACAATTACAAACTCTTTCATGAACTCCTCCAGATCATATTGTAAATATTTTTGGATAGCGTCAGTCAGATATTATCCAATGTTCATGCACAATTATAAATGATACATGGCTAAAAGAAAAGAAAAAAATAAAATAAGGTCTTTACAAACATAATAAAATGAAGTAATATATGACTATCTTTTTATCGGGTTTGCGTGAAGCATCTTAGATCGTTCTATATATTGAGGAGATTGGAGCGGTTTTGAAACAGGATGAACAGATCAGCAGACATTTTTACGGTTGTATGACAGACCGTATCGCTGGAAATCAGACAGGGATTTCCATCTTATTAGAATCAATTATTGTCAATTTATTTCACAGAACAATTTTTATTGCCAAAGGCTGTTTCAGAGGGATATCCCGCCTTTTTTGTAATGGGAAAAAGGAGCGGACATGTCTGTAAAAATAGCATTCTGGGGTATGGAAGAGTCCTGCCATATAACAGAAAATATGATTGTGATGTCATGGCTTCTGGCAAAAATCAGACCGGCACATAGTATTTTTGTGCATAGGGAGAATGGCTGGCAGTGTATTTTTTCCGGTGGAAAAGACAGAATTTTATTTGCAGATTGTGGATGTGGCAGAGACAAAAAAACACAAAACAGTTTAAAAAATGCAGATGTTATTGTCGCAGGGATCCATACCTATCCGAGTGAATGGCAGGAGATCATACGCAATTTTACAGTCAGACACAAAAAGGTTCTTTATCTGGTCGAAGGCTATGCATTGCATGCAAGCCGGTTAAAGACGGATATGATGGACAGGTATCGTATTGCGCCGGAACAGATAGGCTATATCCCGCAAAACGGGGAATTGGAGTGGGTGTCAGCGCAGGGAAAAATTGATAATTTTATGAAGTCATGGAGACAGAAATCGAGAACAGAACGTAATGAAAACTTTTTCGAAGAAATGGAACATAATCTGTTTCTTCTCATGAAACAAATGGAAAAAAATGAAAATGGAGGATATCAATTATGGAACAGGTAATGAAACATTATGGAAATGCAATTCTTGCGGTAATCGTATTATTGGCATTAGGTGCGATCATTGTGGCGGCACTGTCGTCGGACGGATATGTTGCAATGGAATTTAAGAATACACTTACCGGTTTTTTTGACAATATGAATGCGCTTCGTCCTTAGGAAGAGGCAAAGAAAATGGAGAAGGAGATAGAATCTGGAAAAGATGAGTGAAAAGATTATTTTTGAACCCACACCGGAACAGTTCGGGATATTCTGGAAATATTTAAGCAGACCGGAGGTGACGGATGTAGACTATAACGGGCAAAAATTATGGATCACAGATCTGAAAGAGGGGAGGTACTGTGCAAATGAGGAGATACCGGAATATTTTATCAGTACATTTACACACAATATCTCAAATTGTATCAATAAACAATTTAATAATGCAAACAAAATACTGGAAGCGGATACAAAAGAACTGAGAATCAGTATTATTCATGAGTCGGCGGCGATATCGGGGATCAGCATCTGTATCCGTAAATCCCCGTGTTTTGTAAGAAATACCTTAGAGAATCTGCTGGATCAGAAGTACTGTGAGAAAGAAGTGCTGCATCTGCTGTTAAATTGTGTGCAGGCGAAGATGAATCTTGTTTTTGGAGGGGAGCCGGGGGCAGGCAAGACAGAATGTGCAAAATTTTTTATGCAGTTTATCAGAAAGGAAGAGCGTGTTATCACGATAGAAGATTCGTTGGAGATCCATTATGCGAACATCAATCCCGGTGCAGATGCGGTTGAACTTCGTGTCGGAAAGGGATTTGATTATACAGATGCAATCAAAGCCTCACTGCGTCAGAATCCAAGCTGGCTGATGCTCTCGGAGGCGCGCTCTGTGGAGGTAACATCATTGTTGGAGCAATGGAGCACAGGCGTTCATGGATTTACGACGATCCATCTGGATGATGTGAGAAAACTTCCGGATCGGATATTAAATATGATGAATAATGTCAATGATGCACAGCGTATGGAAAATCGGATTTACCGTTATGTGAATGCAGCAGTTCTGATCCGAAAAATCGAATCTTCCGATGGAAAGGTCAGACGTTATATAGATCAGCTATGTTTTTTTTCGCGTGAAGAAGGGAAAAACAGAATTTATATGATCGTCGATGATGGGGCGCTTGTATCGAAGGAATTGCCGCCGGATATCAAAAAAAGGTTCAGGGAAACAGGCGTGGAGGAGCCTTTTGTATGCAGACAGTTTGAAACGTATCTTAAAGAGAACCGATGAAAGGAGAGGATGTATCGTGGGGTGGCTGACTTTTTGGAATCCGAAAAATCTGCAGAAAAAAGTGGATATGTATGGGTATCATTTTTCGTGGAAAACCCATGCAGTGATGATTTTTCTGGCACTCGCAGGGGTGATTGGCATAGGTGCCGTGTTCCGGCTTAAAGCGGGCGGCGTTGTGATCGCGTTGACCGCGGTTATCATGATGCTTCCGGTTCTGGTGCTGGATATGTACCATAAGATGTACGAGCAGAAACGATTTGCGGATGCTGCGGAATATATGGAGCAGATGTTATATGCATTTCAGAAAACAGGAAAAATTTTAAGTGCATTAAAGGAAACCAGAGAAATATTTGAAGAAGGGAAGATGCGTTCCTGTATTGAGCAGGTGATTCTGAAACTGGAATTTGGAGACTTCTCTGCAGGAGAAAATGTCTTTGAATCAGCATTAGAACCGATTGAAAGTCAATATCAATGCCCTAAAATAAAAATGCTTCATGAGCTTTTGATCAATGCCGAGGAACATGGGGGAGAGATGAGTGAGTCTGCACTGCTCCTGTTAGAAGATATCGAATTGTGGAAGCGCAGAGGCTATCAGCTTCAGGCAGAGAAGAAAAAAAGTCATACGGATAACATTATTTCTGTGATTGTATCCGTTATTTTGTGTGCGACGGCATTGTATGTGTTAGATTCCATGAAAGATCTTTTTGTGGTGAAAACGGATTTTAATATTTTTGGAGTAGGGATCATTCAGGTCTCATCACTTGTATTTCTGCTTTTCCTATTATGGGTATTTGTAAAGAGTTCGAGGAATCTGACGAATGACTGGCTAGCCACAGAGAAGGTGGAGAAAGAACAGGAAATCAGTTCAAGCTGTGAAATGGTGTACCATTACAATGAGAAAAAGGAAAAAAGAAAAAGTATGTTATGGGCATTGCCGGCGGCTGGTATGATGTTAGCTGCTGTATTGGCCGGAAAACTTATTCTCGCAGGAATTTTATTCCCAGTGACGCTTTTTTTAGCCATGCAGCATAAGGTGGGGTATCAGATTGCAAAAAGAGATGTGAAGGAGGCTGTTTATCTGGCTCTTCCGGGCTGGTTTATGGAACTTGCTCTGTTATTGCAGAATAATAATGTACAGGTTTCAATCGAAAAGTCAAAAAATAGTGCACCGCCGGTGCTCAGATATGAGATTGAATGTCTGGAGGAGCGATTAAAAAAAACGCCGGAAAAACTGAGTGCATATACAGAATTTTGCAAAGAATTTGATGTGCCGGAAGCACAGAATTGCATGAAAATGCTTCATGCTGTTGCGGAGATGGGAACCGGGGATGCAGTGACACAGATGAATCATCTGATCATGCATGTGAATGAAATGCAGAACCGGGCAGAAGAAATCCGAAATGGAAAAATCGCATTTAGACAGAAAATGATATTTTCTTATCCTGTTATAGCGGCAACCGTAAAACTTCTGATCGATCTGACAGTTGGAATGATAATGATGTTTCATATGCTTGGAAGTATGGGAGGTGCAGTGCAATGAGGCAGATAATCGGGGCATTTGGTATTTTATTTATAATGATGGCAAATATTTTTATATGTACAGGTCTGATCGGGGCGAGTGGGCAGGTTGCTGCTGCAAAAGAGTATAAATCACAGGTGGTTGCGGAACTGGAAAACAGTAATTTTAATCCGGGTGTGATCGATGCCTGTAAAAAGAAGGCGGCAGAGGACGGATATGAACTGGAGATTTCGGATTGTGTTTATGACGCATGGCAAAATATGAGAGCTGCACAGGTGGCATTAAAGTATCATTACCGCATACCGGTACTTGGAATTTACGAAGAGAATATTACATATGCGATTGCGAGGTGATAGATTTGAGCCTTATGATGATCGTGGAAAAATTTGGTGGAGCGTTTCTGGGGATTTTGGCTGGCAGTGCAGTGATAAGAATGTTTTATGAAATTTTAAATTATGTGTCATCTTTTTAAAGAACACAGGAAAGGGAAAGCAGATGGAGGATATCATTGAGGAATTTGGAAGTGGATTTCTGACAATTACCGTGACACTTTTTTTAGTTGGTTACTGGTATGAAAATATGAGGCAGGGCGGAGCCGTTTATGAATTTGTGCAGCAGTTTCTGAATTGTATCTGCGGCGGATAGGAGGTGGATATGCATGAAGTGATCAAAGTTTATGGGAAAACAATTCTTCAGGCGATAATCCTTGTGGGGGTAATGTGGCTTGTTTTTAGGGGAGTGACGGATGAAAACGGAAATAAGGGAATCGTTGAGATCGTATCTGGTCATATGGATCGGCAGACGGAAAACCCGGCAGATTTTGAAACGTTTTATGAGGAATCACAAAAAAAACCACCCCATTTTGAAACAGCCATAACAGGATATCTGAAAATTGGAACATATCAGATGACAGATATTATAAAGGCGTGGGATTATGCAGAAAATGAATTGCAGATACAGTTGATGAAAGTTATTTCACCCGATGGAACAGTGCTGGAAAATAAACTGGATTTTCAGATGCCGGGGGTGTATGAAGTAAGTGTGATGACAGAAGATCATGATAACAGAGTCAGATATGCCGTGGTAAATATACCGGTAAATGAATGACAGATAAAGGGTGGGAAAAGTGAAAAATATGATAACTATGATGATTGGAATCGTAATTGGTGCAATAACAATTCTGATAATATTAACGGTAACTGGCCGTATGAATTACGCTACAGAGCTGGAAAGCCAGCTTCCGGCGGTTGTAGAAAATATACTTTGTAATGTAAAGATAAAACAGTTGTATAATGTAGCCGATAATCAGGAATTTACCGCGGATGTGACAGAACAGATTGCAAAGGAGCTGGATGCCCAAACCGGTATTGTAATGCGGATCATGGGAGCTGATAAGGAGAAGGGACTATTTTCTGTGGGAGTAGATAGAACGTTTGTGCATCCGAATGGAAAAACCGGTACTGTGAAATGCAGCCGGACTGTATTGGCAGACAAGTTGCAAATAGTAGAAATTCAGAAATATTATGTACAGTTTTATAAAGATGCAGATAACAGTGAATGTTATAAAAAGTACTGTGTGACGGAAGGAGATACGATCAGTGCACCCGCAGTGCCGGAATACAAAGACAGGGAGTTCGCAGGCTGGCAGGACGACAAGGGATATGAGGCAGATTTTTCACAGCCGGTCGAACAGAACCGGAATTATTATGCTGTCTGGAAATAATATTTACAGAGACACAAAAGAAAAACAGCCGCACCCTATAAGCGCGGCTGTGAAAACGGTAATGCATGATGATAAATCTGTGTGTGATTTATAAAGATTGCTTTGCAAGATTTTTGTTTGCAGTTGAGAGCATCAGTTTGATACGGTTCAACTGGTTTACTTCACTTGCACCCGGATCGTAGTCAATGGCAACGATATTTGATTCCGGGAAACGGTGGCGCAGCTCTTTGATAACACCTTTTCCTACAACGTGGTTCGGCAGGCAGGCAAATGGCTGTGTACAGACGATGTTTGGTGTACCACTGTGGATCAGCTCCATCATCTCGCCGGTTAAGAACCATCCTTCACCGGTCTGGTTACCTTCGGATACGATATCTCTTGCATAATTTGCAAGATCGTCGATATGAGCAGGCGGATCAAAATGCTTACTCTTTTCAAATTCATCTCTGGCAGCGCTTCTTAACCATTCAAAGAAATTGATGCCAAGTCGTCCAATGCGTTTGGACTTTTTGCTGAAACCGAGGTTGTCAGCCTTAAATCCGGTGTTATAGAAGCAGTAGAGCAGGAAGTCGGTCAGATCCGGCACGACAGCTTCTGCGCCTTCGGATTCTAACAATCCGACTAAATCGTTGTTTGCAGCAGGATGGAATTTTACTAAGATCTCTCCAACGACGCCGACACGCGGTTTTTTCACATCTACACGGTCAAGGTTGTCAAAATCGCGGATGATCTGACGGCACATCTGCTTAAATTTGCGGTGGGACAACAGTTTATCTTGTGTGATAAAGGAGATTACTTCTTTTTTCCATTTCTCATGCAGTGCATTCGCAGATCCTTTTACTGCTTCATAAGGACGTGTGCGGTACAGACAGCGAAGGAAAATATCGCCAAACTCTAATGCATATAGTCCGTGCTGGATCAGTGAAGGCGTCAGTTTAAAGCCAGGATTGCTTTCAAGTCCGCTTAAGTTGATGGAGATGACCGGGATGTGCTCATACCCGGCTTTTTTCAAAGCACGGCGGATAAATCCGATATAATTGGAAGCGCGGCATCCTCCTCCTGTTTGAGTAATGATAACTGCCACTTTGTCAAGATCGTATTTTCCGGAAAGAAGTGCTTCCATAATCTGTCCAACAACGATGAGAGAAGGGTAGCAGGCATCGTTATTTACATATTTCAGGCCTACATCAACTGCCTGTTTGTTGTCGTTAGGGAGAATCTCAAACCGATATCCGGATCCTCTAAAGGCAGCTTCGAGCATTTCAAAATGAATCGGAGACATCTGCGGACAAAGAATAGTATGTGTCGCCTTCATTTCCTTTGTAAAAGGAACTTTTTCGATTGCTGCAGAGCGGATAGTGCGCTCTGTCTTTTTTTGTTCTCTGACGCGGATAGCAGCCAGCAGAGAGCGTACACGGATACGAGCCGCCCCTAGATTATTAACTTCGTCGATCTTTAAAGTTGTATAAATTTTACCTGAATTTGTTAAGATGTCGGCAACTTGATCTGTAGTAACAGCATCAAGACCGCATCCGAAAGAGTTCAGTTGGATTAAATCAAGGTTTTCTGTTGTTTTTACATAATTTGCCGCGGCATACAAGCGAGAGTGGTACATCCACTGATCCATAACATTAAGAGGCCGTTCAACGGGATGAAGATGGGATACAGAATCTTCAGTCAGTACGGCAATATTATAGGAAAGGATCATTTCCGGAAGTCCATGATTGACTTCCGGGTCGATATGGTACGGTCTTCCGGCAAGGACGATTCCTCTGTTTCCGGTTTCGTTCAAAAACCGGATCGTTTCTTCCCCTTTGCGTCTCATATCTTCCCGGCAGGAAGCAAGTTCTGTCCATGCATCGTGTACTGCGGAATAAATCTCGTTTTTTGACAGTGAGAATTTTGATCCCAGTTCTTCAAATAACCGATAAGCAATGGTTTCTTCGTTTTTAAAAGAAAGAAACGGATGGATGAAGTCGACTTCGTTTTCGATGATCGGATCGATATTGTTTTTTATATTTTCCGGATAAGATGTAACGATCGGACAGTTGTAGTGGTTGTTGGAATCTTCAAATTCATTCCTTTCATATGGAACAGACGGATAGAAAATGTGTTCGATTCCGTTGTTGATCAGCCATTGAATATGTCCGTGAGCCAGTTTTGCCGGGTAGCATTCAGACTCACTTGGAATGGACTCAATACCGAGTTCATAAATGCTTCTTGTAGAAGCAGGAGAGAGTTTGACAGAGAATCCAAGCTGATTGAAAAATGTGAACCAGAACGGATAGTTTTCGTACATGTTAAGTACACGGGGAATTCCGATTATTCCTCGCGTGGCATCTTCTTCGGAAAGAGGTTCATAATCAAAATACCGATGAAATTTATAGTCAAACAAGTTTGGCAGCGTATTTGTATTTTTTTCTTTTCCGAGACCTCGTTCACATCGGTTTCCGGTTATAAATTTTCGGCCGCCGCTGAAGTGATTGATCGTAAGACGACAAGTGTTTGTACATCCGCGGCATTTTGTCATAGTAGTTGAATATTCAAGGGAACGGATGTCTTCAATAGAAAGCATAGTTGTTCCTTTACATTCTCCGTAACGTTCTCTGGCAATCAATGCAGCGCCGAATGCGCCCATGATTCCGGCGATATCGGGACGGATTGCTTCGCAGTCTGCGATTTTTTCAAAGCTTCTAAGGACGGCATTGTTGTAAAATGTTCCGCCTTGAACAACAATATGTTTCCCGAGTTCGGAAGCGTCTGATACTTTGATGACTTTGAAAAGTGCGTTTTTTATGACGGAGTAAGCAAGTCCGGCAGAGATGTCCGCTACGGAAGCGCCTTCTTTTTGAGCTTGCTTTACTTTAGAGTTCATAAAAACAGTACAGCGTGTCCCTAAATCAATCGGATTTTGAGCATAAAGAGCTTCATGGGCAAAATCTTCTACCGTGTAATTTAAAGACTTTGCGAATGTTTCAATGAAAGAACCGCATCCGGAAGAACATGCTTCGTTAAGCTGCACACTATCAACTGTTTGATTTTTGATTTTGATGCATTTCATGTCCTGACCGCCGATATCGAGGATACAGTCTACATCAGGTTCAAAAAACGCGGCTGCATAATAATGGGCAACGGTTTCCACTTCGCCTTCATCTAGCATAAGGGCAGACTTGATCAGCGCTTCTCCGTATCCGGTAGAGCAGGAGCGGACCACATGCACATCGGGAGGGAGCTGCTTAGAAATTTCCTTCATGGAACGGATGGCCGTCTTCAGGGGACTACCGTCGTTACTGCTGTAGAAGGAATAAAGTAAGGAGCCGTCTTCTCCGACAAGTGCAATCTTCGTGGTCGTACTTCCGGCGTCGATACCCAGATAGCAGTTTCCGTGATATTGGGAAAGATCGCCCTTCTTTACCTGATAGGCACTCTGACGCTTATTAAATGCCTCATAGTCTTCCTCCGTGGCAAAAATATCGAACAAGACACTATTCAGCATATTCGTACCCGCTCCCGGATAGTATTTGATCAGGATATTTTTCAACTCCGTGATCTTCATCTCGATCTGATCATGACGCTTACGGAAGATCGTAATATTGTATTTCGGATCTCTCTTTCCTTCCAACAAATTACGGACATAAGGGAAAACAGCACGTTCCTCATAAGACATATGTTTATTTACCTCCTCCGCATACTCATCGAAAAACTTCGTGATCACAAAAGCGACATCCTCCGGGCACCCGGATATAGCGTCTACCAATTTACGACGGATATGTGGCAAGCGGAAGTTCAAGAAGTAATCATGGGCATTATGCAAATAGCGGATCAAGTTCTCGATCGACAGGCATTTGCTGATATTCTCGACAGGCGTATTCACTTCCTCGACCAAGAAATTCACGACCGTCAGGAAAGTACAAGCATCCACCCCATTCTGCCGGCAAACCTCCCCGATATTCTTCTCTCCGAACCCTATACCAAAGCGGCTCATGACTAAAACCATCGGATAGTTCTCGCAGATCAGATCACTCATTTTATCGGTTTCCCGGTACATTCCATTTTTATACATAGGCTTCTTTCTAACTTGTCTTGGTGTTTGAATAGCCAAATATACTCCTTTTTCTTCCATATCTCGTACATTTATTATTATTTCACAAAGGCTTAAAGGACGACTCCGTCGGCACGACCGCTATACACTCAGTCTCTATCAACCATCCGGGACGGCAAACGGGGGCCAAGACTATCAAATGTGGCAAATCCGGGTAATGCGCCTCAAAATACTTCTTAACCACCGCATAATCAGCCATATCTCTCAAATAGGAGATCGCCTGCGTAATATCACGAGTAGTAGCGTCCGCCTCTTTCAGCAACACGCTGATATTTTCCATCATCCGCTCGGTTTGTTTTACGATATCGCCCGGATAGACAATCTCTCCCCGGTTATCGATACTCGCCGTACCCGAGATAAAGACCTGTTTACGATCCCCATACGTAACAGCCGTACCCCGCTCGAAAGTTACTCCATATTCATAAGTAGGATTCAAGTGCGTGGGAGCGTAAAGGAACTGAATCTGTCCCGGCTCCAATCCATCCACCGCATAACTGTCCATCTGTACCAACACCGAGGGATCGGCATGACGTCCCTCAATACCCGTGCTAGCAATATAATGCGTCTTCTCCGTAAGATTCTGCGTGATAAAAACTTCTTTCCGGGCTTTCACCACACCGGCGTAATTCACGTCTACGTTTTGCACAAAGAACCAAGTACGGACACAATGAGAGGCCAACGTACAACGCTGCCCCATCAATTGCATCACATAGTCATTCAATAAAAGCCGGGTCTGATATTCCGAATTGGCCGCCTTATTGAAGGCACCTCCCCCCCAGAGGTGCCTATAACCGTTATGCGAC
>OHBV01001012.1_pt1 | contig 11579 bp, 8 predicted proteins | sample 1577451 | NCBI WGS metagenome assembly OHBV01 (sample SAMEA3879605, study PRJEB24766) | human gut metagenome | biome: human-associated habitat; feature: feces | place: USA | collected 1985/1987 | reverse complement strand
TCCAAAGAGTCATTCATCTTCTTGAACGTCGGAGTAATGACTTTTTCAAAACTGTCTGCCATTTTTACAGAAAACTGTTCTGCCATCTGGTTCATGGCAGCAGTCTGATTCTTCTGACTTGCAACCAGAAGATTCATGGATTCTGTCTCTGCACTTGGCATCACATATGTATGGAATTTATCCAGAAACAGTTGAAGATTCTCCGTAAGAGCGGAATATTCGCTCTTCATTCCCGAAGTATAAACAATAGAAAATGCAATACCATAGATTGAAGTAAGGAACGCAACCTTAATACCATCTACCAGCGAAGAAACTGAACTGGTCATTGCTTCGTAGTTCGCCGGCTGAAAATCTTTGAGTCCCCATACCAGACCCACGAATGTGCCAAGAATACCGATACTGGTAAAAAGGTCCGGTGCCATTTCCAGAAGTTTCTTGTGGATATGAAGATCCAGGTCTTCTTCATTGATATATTCCTCGATGTCCACAATTCCTTCCTGGCTCTTCGCAATCCCATCTGTAAATGCCTTCATTTTCGCATCCAGATAGTGATTATGAAAAATCCCGTTCATGGATTCAATCTTGTCCGGAGCAACTCTTCCCGGCATCTTGAACATATCTTCCAGTTCCTGTGCCGCATCTCCAAGCGACTGTGCAAGTCTGTTCATCCGGAACATTCCTCCGAACAGTCCGACGACATAAACCACTGCTATAATACCAAGAAAAACAAAGTTATAGAGCAATACGCTCATCGCATTGTTTCCTACATAAAAAGTCATTCCAAGTGCTGCCGCAAGCACAGCCAGAAACAATACAACATTCACGATTTTTTTCTTCATAGCCGACCTCCTTAGAGTATTTTTGCCTGTTTTTATGATATCATATCATATTTTTGCGAACAAGCTGTTTTCTCCACTTTACCCGCCCTTCACAAAGAATTCATAAACACAAAAACAGACAGCTCCTGTAAAGGAACTGCCTGTCATCTGTTTCTTATGCATATACTTTATCATCTTCCAGAAGAACGGCCTGTCCGTCTGTCACCTCAACCACATTCACACTGCAATTCGGGGGTACAAAACCATGCCAGAAATCCTCATGGTCTTTGTACACATTATGAAGGAGTGCCCTTACTGCACATCCATGAGATGCGATCAGGATCGTCTTGTCCTGAAGTTTTGGGTTATGGATGAGTTCCTCCCAGAACTCTTTTGTCCGTGCAAGAACATCCCTAATACTTTCACCATCCTTTGGGCGGTCAAAATTCCATGGATCTGTAAAAAACTTCTTCATCCGCGGATCCAGATATTCGCGTGCATCGTTCATGCACACAACGCCTTCCAGCACACCGAAATTAATTTCCCGGATCCTTATATCCTCTTTTACAGGTACTTTATGCGCCTGTTTTGCAAGGATTAATTCTGCAGTCTTTCTGGCTCTCACCAGCGGACTGGTAATGCAGAGATCAAAGGAAACATTTTTTAATGCTTCCCCTGTCTTCTCTGCAAGAAGGATTCCATTTTCAGCAAGCGGGATATCCGCCACGCCCTGTACCTTATGATGCCTGTTCCACACGGTCTCGCCGTGTCTCACAATATATAATTTCATCAGCTTCTCAGCTCGATTCCCAGTGCTGTCAGACCATTCAGGATTTTCTTCATGGTCGCTGTGATTTCAGCCTCTTCCAGAGTTTTTTCATGATCACGGAATACAACAGAATAAGCCATGGATTTGTATCCTGGTTTGATCTGAGCACCCTCATAGATATCAAAGAGCTGATAAGACTCCAGGATCTTGCCGCCTCTCTGCTCCAGAACATCTTCGATCTGTCCTGCAAGAATATGTTTCGGAACAACCATACTTAAGTCACGGGTAACTGCCGGATATTTTGCAATTCCTGTAAATTTATGGTTGAATCCGCAGAATTCAAGGATATCCTGAATATCAATCACTGCAACATAAGTTCTCTCTCCGATTCCATAATTACCCGCAACAAGTGGATGCACTTCCCCGAGATATCCGACTACTTTGCCTTCATAGCTGATATTCGCCTGTCTGCCCGGGTGCAGATAAGTTTTGTTGCTGTCTGGTGTATAGTGAACTTTTTTCTTCATTCCGGATTTTTCGAAAAATTCTTCGATCACACCCTTCATATCAAAGAAATCGCCTGCTCCGTACATACCAAGTGTAAAGTGTGTTCTCTCATCTGGAAGCTCTGTCAGTGGAAGTGCCTTTGGCAGATATACTTTACCGATTTCATACAGACGGACTGCTTTATTTCTTCTGTTATAGTTTGTTGCCAGAGAAGAAAGCATACCGTTCAGAGTCGTTGTACGCATGATACTGTAATCCTCGCCAAGCGGGTTACTGATCGTGATCACTTTACGGAGATCACTGTTCTCTGGAATGCGAAGTTTATCAAACACCTTCGGGCTTTCGAAAGAATATGTCATTCCTTCTGAGAATCCACAGTATTCAGCAATATCTCTTGCCACGTTCTCAATACGAAGTTTGAATGGAAGTTTACCTGTCGTAGCTTCTCCATTCGGAAGTGTAGTAGGAATCTTGTCATATCCAAAGAATCTTGCAACTTCCTCTGCAACATCTGCCATGCAATGGATATCCTGGCGGAAAGTAGGAGCTACGATCTCATTTGTTTCCGGATCAAGAGTAAGCTCTACTTTTGCAAGGTATGCAAGCATTTCTTCTTTTGTAAGATCTGTTCCCAGAAGTGCATTGATGCGTTCCGGCTCAAATGGTACTCTGGAAGGCTCTCTTACTTCATTGCAGATATCTACACATCCTCCTACAACTTCACCTGCTCCCAGTTCTTCCATCAGCTGGCATGCACGGTCAATTGCTGCTTTTGCATTATTCGGATCAAGCCCTTTTTCAAATTTACCGGATGCATCTGTACGAAGTCCGATTCTCTTGGAAGAAAGACGAATGTTCGTTCCGTTGAAGCATGCTGCTTCAAAAAGTACTGTGTGTACATTATCAGTGATCATGGAGTTTTCTCCACCCATGATCCCGGCGATGCCGACTGCTTTCTTTCCGTCACAGATCATCAGAACCTGATCATCCATTTCACGTTCCTGGCCATCCAGTGTTACAAATTTTTCTCCGGCTTTTGCACGACGTACAACAATTTCTCTTCCTTCGATAGTATCCAGATCATATGCGTGCATTGGCTGACCGTATTCTTCCATAACATAGTTTGTGATATCAACAAGGTTGTTGATCGGGCGGATTCCGTTGGAAGCCAGACATCTCTGCATCCATTTCGGGGATGGTCCGATCTTGACGTTTTTGACAACTCTTGCTGTGTATCTCGGACAAAGTTCCGGATCTTCTACGGTTACTTTGACATAATCGGATGCTTTTTCATCATTTCCTGTCTCTTTGATTACAGGAGGAACGAATTTCTTGTCAAAAGTAGCTGCTGCTTCTCTCGCGATTCCCAGCACACCGTAGCAGTCTACACGGTTGGATGTAATCTCATATTCGATCACAACATCATCAAGACCGAGTACTTTGATCGCACTCTCTCCTACAACCGCATCTTCCGGGAAAATATAGATACCGTATTCTGGTGCTTCCGGGTACATTTCTCTTGTGCTTCCAAGTTCTTCGATGGAGCACATCATACCGAAAGATTCTACACCTCTGAGTTTTCCTTTTTTGATTTTGATCCCACCAGGAGTCTTCTGTCCGTCATGTCCTCCGGCAACACGTCCGCCGTCCAGAACGACCGGTACTTTATCTCCTTCTTTGACATTCGGCGCACCTGTGACGATCTGTACAGTTTCTGTTCCGATGTTTACCTGGCAAATGATAAGTTTATCTGCATCAGGATGTTTTTCTATTTTTTCAATCTGTCCAATTACGATCTTGTCGAGATCTGCGTCCAGTTTTTCGAAGCCTTCCACTTTTGTTCCTGACAGTGTCATGGCATCTGTGTATTCCTGGGCTGTTACATCCAGATCCGGCACATACATTTTAATCCAGGACATTGATGTATTCATGTTTTATATCCACCTTTCGAATAAAGTTCATTTAAATTAATCAACCTGCACAGAAAGTAAATGCTCACTTCGTTCGCTCATCCTTTCTGCTGTGCAGAAATTTCGGAAATTCCCCGATATTCTATCAGGGAAGCTGTTCAATTCTGTTGAATTGAACTAGAATTGTTTCAAAAATCTGACGTCGTTCTCATAAAGAAGTCTCATATCATCGATCTCATATTTGAGAAGTGCAATACGCTCAAGGCCAACACCAAATGCGAATCCTGTGTATTCATCCGGATCGATACCGCACATTCTCAGTACGTTTGGATGTACCGTACCACATCCGAGGATTTCTATCCAACCAGAACCTTTACAGAAACGACATCCTTTACCACCACATTTGAAACAGGAAACATCTACCTCTGCACTTGGTTCTGTAAACGGGAAGTGATGCGGTCTGAATTTTGTCTTTGTCTCAGGTCCGAACAGTTCCTGTGCAAACTCCTGAAGAGTTCCTTTAAGATCTGCGAAAGTAATATTTTTATCGATGACCAGACCTTCGATCTGATGGAAGGACGGGGAATGTGTCGCATCTACTTCGTCTGAACGGAATACACGTCCCGGTGCGATCATACGGATCGGCAGATTGCCTTTTTCCATGGTACGTGCCTGTACCGGAGAAGTCTGAGAACGAAGAAGGATAGAATCATTGATAAAGAAAGTATCCTGTTCATCTCTTGCTGGATGATCTTCCGGAATATTCAGTTTTGTAAAGTTATAATCTGCATATTCTACTTCCGGACCTTCTACTACTTCATAGCCCATTCCGATAAAGATACGCTCTACTTCTTCCAGTGCAATGCTGTTCGGATGACGATGTCCGATCTTTGCTTTCTTTGCCGGAAGTGTAACATCGATCACTTCTGATTTCATTTTTTCTTCACGAAGAGCTTCTTCCAGTTTCTTTCTGGTCGCTTCCAGATGTTCTTCGATCTTTGCTCTTGTCTCATTTACCATCTGACCGACTTTTGGACGGTCTTCCGGAGCAACATCTTTCATACTTTTTAAGATTGCTGTCAATTCACCTTTTTTTCCAAGGTACGCAACTTTTACTTCGTTCAGTTTATCCGGACCATCTGATTCCTCGATCCGTTTTCTGGCTGCTTCTGCCAGTTCCTGAAGTCTTTCCTTCATATCCATGGTTTTACTCTCCTTTTTTTAACATAAAAAATCCGCCCCTGAAAAGGGACGGAATAATAACCGCGGTACCACCCTGTTTCCCGTGAACACTGATTCACAGGCACTTGAGTCATGCTTAACGCGCATCAACGTCACTTCCTACTGTATACTTTCAGAAATGAAGCTCTGGCGGGAAATTAAGATAATGTCTGAACTTAAGGGGGCTTACAGCCGATGACTCCCTCTCTCTGTAAGAAAACATTCTCCTGAAACGCCTTCACAGCTTATACCTTATAGCATCTACTCATTCTGCTGAGCAGTCACCTTCTTCTATCTACTATGCCACAGTGCAAAAAAACTGTCAAGAAGTTTTTTTATCCCCTGCCACAAAGACATCTGCGCCTGACGAAATTCTTTCTCGAAATATGCATTGATCTCAGCACCATACAGAAGCAAATTCATACACACATACAGCCACAGCATAACCATGATCAGTGCAGACAGACTGCCATACATATTGCTGAAATTCGGAAAGAATGTAAAATACAATGAAAAGAAATATGAAAACAATGACCATGCAACTGCGATAATAAATGCCCCCGGTACCTGACTTTTCAGTGATGCCTTTCTGTTTGGAAGATATCTGTACAAAACGAGAAATACCAGAAACAACACAACAAATACCAGAAAGGTCTTTGCACTCAGCAGTCGTCCAAGCATTCTTCCAAGAAGAGGCGCATGAATGACGAGTGCCGCATGGATACGGTTACCCATAACCAGAAGAAGAAGGCTTATGATGATTGCGAGCACAAACAGAAACATATACAGCATAGAATACAATCTGTTTGTCAGCCAGTTTCGGGTTTCTTTTACATGATAGATCACATTGAGCCCCGCGATCAGTGACTGCATGCCTTTTCCCGATGACCACAATGCAAACAATCCGGAAATCGGTACAACTGCAGCGCTTTTGGTAAATACTTCTGCAATGATCTTAAGAACAAAATCCTGTAAATTCAATGGAACAAATCCCAGGATTGCCTGTCTGAGCATACGATATGTCAATGGTGTATACTGAACCAGTGCCGTAAGCACCAGAACAAAAGGAATAAACGACATGATCAAAAAATATGCCGCCTGTGCAGCGTAAGCACCAATATGGTCTTCCTGCATTCGTTTTACAAATCCCAGGATCAGGCCAACCGTACTTTTATCTGTTTTTTTTCCCATATTTTTTCTCCCGATAGTTACTACATTTCTGTCTATTTTACCATGAAATGTGTTCTGTGTCATCCCAGATTTTCTACCGTAATATTTCTGAAAAAATAGTCCAGTATTTCTCTGTAATCATACCCCTGCTCTGCCATCTTATCTGCTCCGGTCTGACTCATTCCGACACCATGTCCATATCCTTTTCCTCTGACCTGGAGATTTCCATTCTGCGTTCTCTCCAGTTCAAAATAAGCACTTGGAAGAAGACTTCCTCCTGCTGTTTCTGTTCCATCTTTTTCCGTGATCATACAATTTACAGGTGCCAGAAATTTACGAATCTCATATTCATTTTCTATTATGCAGGAATCTTTGTCTGACACAGCCTCGAGTGCTGTAGCTGCCCCGCTCTCACTGCGTCTGGTTACAGTAACCGATCTGAGTACTGTACCTTCCCCTTTCTCACGTATCCTGTCCTCCAGCATCTTCCACGGAAGTTCTACTATCCAGCTGCTCCATGGTTCTTCTTCATCAAATTTACACGGAACGCTCCTGAGATAAGGAGCTGCTTCATCGCTTCCCCATATCTCATCTGTACTGGTCACACCTGCCGATGTGGAAAAATAATATGCCTCCACAGCTTCTCCATTCTGACACAGAATCTGTCCTTCCGTTTCTCTCACCGCTTCTGTCGCAGCTTTCTGTGGCTCCATATTCCCATATACCTGAAAGTTCACAGTATCATCTACGTCTGCTTCCAGTTCATGAAGACGTTGTTCCTGAATCTGTTTCCAGGCATATGTTCTTGCACACACAGCCTGTGCTTTCAGTGCCTCTTTTTCATAAGTTGCCGGCATCTCACTCGGGACTACTCTGGTCAGATATTTTTCAAGAAAAAGTTCATTTACTATTATCAGCCCTTCTGCTTTCGGAATAATTTCAATACTTCCGTCGTAGACCGGAGTTCCGGACTGCCTTTGTATGGACAGAATCCTGATTCCATCTTTTTGTGCAGGAATGCGGACCTTATCCCCCTGTTTTTTCACTTCTTCCGCCGTATATGTAATCTCTTTTCCATCATAAGATACTGTGATCTCCTGATGATATCTGGAGTTGAAATCCGTTGTTGTCAAAAGGACACGTATCACCGGGTCTGCTGCTGATGCTTTCTCAGGCAGCATGCACCACATACCTGCCATCATTATGACGATCAGCACTTTCATCATCCGTTGCCTGCGACAATCATTATTCTTTTCTTCAAAATAAAAAAATCCGACTCTCTTCATACTGCATTATATGAAAAGAATCGGATTCATAACCACATTATTTATTTCTTCACAGAGAAACGATAGATTGTTTCGGAGTAATAACGCTCGCCCGCCTCCAGAATAGGAGAATGGAAATTTTCAACATTCACTGCATTCGGCTCAACCTGCGTCTCCAGACAGAATGCCTCACGTTTATTATAAACATGGCCGTTTTTGCCATGTTCCTGATCAACAAAATTAGCAGCATAAAACTGTACACAAGGACAGTCGGTAAGTACATTCATCTGGATTCCAGTCTTCTCAGACCATGCCTCTGCGATTTCACGGATACTTGCTTTATTGTATCCATCCGTCACATAGTTATGGTCATATCCACCTGTGATCCTGAGCTGTTCAAAATCAGCCTCAATCTCATCCCCGATCTTGTGGGCCTTGCGGAAATCCATCGGAGTTCCCTCTACCGCTGCATTCTCTCCCAGAGGAATAGATCCTTCACCAACCGGTGTATACTGTTCTGCATGAATCGTTAAATACTGATCCATCGCACTGCCGCTTCCTTCTCCTGCAAGGTTGAAATATGAATGATTTGTCATATTTGCTATTGTTGTCTGATCACAGACACCACCATAGACAATACGCAATTCGTTTTCTTCCGTCATTTCATATGTAACAGAAACATTAAATTCTCCCGGAAAACCATTCTCTCCATCCGAGCTGATCCTTGAAAAAGTAACTGCATTCTTGTCTTCGGAAATCTCTGAAGCTGTCCACATTTTTTTCTCAAATCCATCCGGACCGCTGTGAAGATTGTTCGCCCCCTCATTCGGTGTCAGGACTATTTCCTTACCGTCAAGTGTAAATCTGGACTGTGCAATGCGGTTTCCGCTTCTTCCGATCGTTGCCCCGAAAAAGCATCCATTGACCTCATATCCAGCCAGATCATCATATCCCAAAACAACGTCTGTAAGTCTGCCGTCTCTGTCCGGCACGCAAAGCTTTACAAGAATTGCACCAAACTGCAGAACCTCTGCGAACGCCCCTGATTTGTTTTCCAGATGATAGATCTGAACTTCTTCCCCCGATGGCAATGTACCAAATGTTCTCTGTGTTACCATGTTTCTTCCTCCAATACCTGAACTCTTATATTCCTTCAAAAAAAGAGCCATATCTCTATGACTCATTTCTTTTTTTACAGGTCCCGGAATGCCGTTCCCTTCCATTTGACGCCTAGCCGCAGCCAGGTTGGGTATCCGCAACTACAGATCTGCCTACCACAACGAGAGGTCTGACATCACTGCAGCGATGATAGGATTCCCTATTTGTCAATGTAGGTTCAAATTATGAAGGGGCCTCGCACATTCCAGGAGTTATCCCGTACGTTTTTTCTATCTTTATTTTACTCTATTGTATGTGATTTTTCAATACATAATACTGGAAAAAATATCAAGTTACTGTTCACTTCGTTCACAGCAACTTGGTCAAAATCCATTCCAATTACTGTTTATAAATCATTTGATTCCGAGGATTTTCTTTACAGTGTCCGGCATATCCGGGGCATCAACAACCGTATCATGCAGTACCGGTGCTGTACGGATTTCTTCTACTGCCTTCGGCACTTTAACACCAGAAATTTCTGAAAGTCTGTCTGCCAGTGCAAAATCATCCATATCTTCTGTATTTTCTGCAACTGCATCCATGACACTTCTCGTAAATTTGTACGGACTTGCTGTAGATGCAATTACGGTTGGCGTATGGTCATCCGTATCTGCAAGATATTTCTTATAAACACCTGCCGCAACCGCCGTATGAGGATCGATCACATAATCACTGCTCTTGTATGTTGCATGAATAGCTTCTTTTGTTTCCTCTTCACTGCAGTAATTACCATAGAAATCAGCAAGACCTTTTTTCATATCCTCTGTGATCGTATATTCTCCGCCATCACTTAAAGCCTGCATCAGTTCTGCACATTTCTGTGCATCTTCACCAGTAAGACGATAGATCAGACGTTCCAGATTGCTGGAGATCAGAATATCCATGGATGGAGAAGTTGTCAGAATAAAATCTCTCTTTCTGTCGTAGGTTCCTGTACGGAAGAAGTCAAACAGAACTTTATTCTCATTGGACGCACAGATCAGTTTATTGATTGGAAGTCCCATCTGTTTTGCATAATATGCTGCAAGAATATTACCAAAGTTTCCTGTCGGTACAACTACATTGATCTTTTCACCGGCTTTAACTGTTCCATTTCCAACAAGTCTTGAATATGCGTATACGTAATATACGATCTGTGGCACCAGTCTTCCGATATTGATAGAGTTTGCAGATGAAAACTGGAAGCCCGCCTCATTAAGTTCTGCGGACAGTTCACGATCATTGAACATTTTCTTAACTGCTGTCTGGGCATCATCGAAGTTTCCTGTGATTCCTACTACATAAGTATTATCACCTTTCTGTGTTACCATCTGTTTTTCCTGTACCGGACTGACACCATTCTTTGGATAAAATACAATGATCTTCGTTCCCTTTACATCTGCAAATCCTGCCAGTGCTGCTTTTCCGGTATCGCCGGAAGTAGCAGTCAGGATCACAATATCATTTTTGACATTGTTCTTTCTTGCAGCAGTGATCAGAAGATGTGGCAGAATGGATAATGCCATATCTTTAAAAGCTATCGTCGGACCATGGAACAATTCAAGATAATATGCACCATCCGCATCCACCAACGGTGCAATCTCTTCTGTATCAAACTTACTATCATAGGCAGCATTAATACAGTTTTTCAGTTCCTCCTCTGTATAATCTGTCAGAAACAGTTTGAGCACTTCATAGGCAGTCTCCTGATAAGTCATCTTAGAAAGTTCTTCCATGCTTACATCCAAAGACGGAATCTCAGTCGGTACATATAAACCGCCATCATTTGCCAGTCCTTTTAAAATTGCCTGTGATGCTGTCACTTTTTCATTTGCGTCTCTTGTGCTTGCATACATTAATTCCATTTTCTTCGTCCTCTTATCTTTTTATTCATCGTAATCAAATTTCGGGGTTCTAATACTGTTCGGTATTATATCAATACGTTTTCGTATGATTCCCAATACTTTCTAAACATTATATAGGAAACGATTGCTTCATGTCAATGCTTTAACGTATGAAAATATTATTTTACCAAAATTGCAGCCGGTTGCATCCTGCTTCGAAACGTGATATGCTGAATACAACTCACTAATGCACCATAACATTTTTTGAAATGGAGAATTCTTATGTTAAAAGGCGTTTTTCCTGCCACAAAAAAAGATGGAACCATCTACTATCGTACAAGCATCAATTATTCCGGCAAACACATCAGCCTTGGAAGTTTTGCTTCAGAAGAAATGGCGCATCTGGCTTATAAGGAAGCATCCCAGACTCTTTCTGACGCCGTCATAACCATTGACAATGTCTATTCACACAAAAATATTCTCCCTCATGAAAAAATCATCATTCTGCTTAATTTCCGGGACAATGGACTTTATTTTAAAAATCCGATCTATCTGCGCAAAGGATATTTCAGCTATTTTCTTTCCGAACATGAGGAATTAAAATTTGATATTGATGATCTTTTTTATTATTCCAGCCATAAGATCCAGAAGCGGCAGGGACATCTTTTTGTCAGTGATTACGGAATGCAGTATTCCATTCTTTCACGTTATGGGATCCGTCCATACGCGGTTGCCGGAAGAGATTATCAGTTTGTAAATGGAGATTCTTACGACTATCGCTATGCCAATATTCTTGTGATCAATCGTTTTCACGGTGTCTTGCGTCATATCGTGAAAGGGATCACAAAATATCGCACAATGATCCACATCAATGGCAATTATCTTGTCGGCACTTATTCCAGTGAGGAAAAGGCTGCCGTGGCATATAACAAAGCCGT
>OHBV01001008.1_pt1 | contig 11607 bp, 9 predicted proteins | sample 1577451 | NCBI WGS metagenome assembly OHBV01 (sample SAMEA3879605, study PRJEB24766) | human gut metagenome | biome: human-associated habitat; feature: feces | place: USA | collected 1985/1987 | reverse complement strand
CGTAGACCTCCGTGCCGAGGCGCAGTTTGAAGTATTTGGCCAGGTAAGCCACCGCCTCGTCGATCGTGATGGCGAATTTCCAGTTCTTGAGTTTGCGTTCCAATTCTTCCCGTCCCAGACGGGCGTTCTTGGTGTGCTCCTCGCGCAGCGAGGCCTTGATCCGGGTGCGGGCCTTCGACGTGGTGACGAACCCCAGCCAGTCGGCTTTGGGCTTCTGATTCTTCTGCGTCAGCACTTCGACGATGTCTCCGTTGTGGAGTACGTCGCGGATCGCCGCCGGACGGTTATTGACCTTGCCGCCCGAGCAGGTGAGCCCCAGCGAGGTGTGGATGTCGAAGGCGAAATCCAGCACCGTGGCTCCTTCGGGCAGCTTGCGCAGGTCGCCGCCGGGGGTGAAGACGAAAATTTCGCCCGAGGAGGGCTTGGCGTCGAAGTTCTGGGCCAGCGGACGGGTCTTGTCTTCCATTAGCTCCCGGAGTTGTTTCATCCACATTTCGCTCCCGTCCGATCCCGCGTTTACGCCTTTGTAGCGCCAGTGGGCCGCGATGCCCCGCTCCGCCACGGCGTCCATCCGCTCGGTGCGGATCTGGATTTCGACCCACCGTCCCTCTTTGGTGGCGACGGTGGTGTGGAGCGATTCGTAGCCGTTGGATTTGGGGATGGAGATCCAGTCGCGCATCCGCTCGGGATTGGGCGTGTAGAAATCCGTGACGATCGAATAGACCGTCCAGCATTGCTGCTTCTCCTCTTCGAGCGGACAGTCCAGGATGATACGGATGGCGAAGATGTCATATACCCCCTCGAACGGGACGTGCTGCTTGCGCATCTTGTTCCAGATCGAGAAGATCGACTTGGTGCGGCTCTTGACGTGATAGCGCAGCCCCGCTTGGTCGAGCCGCTGCGTGATGGGTTCGAGGAAGCGGGCGATGAAGGCCCGGCGTTCGCTTTCGGTTTCGGCCAGTTTGTCGGCGATATGCTGGTAGTCCTGGGGTTCGAGGTAGCGCAGGGCGATGTCTTCGAGTTCGCTCTTGATGGCGTACAGGCCGAGCCGATACGCCAGCGGTGCGAACAGGTAAAGCGTTTCACCCGTGATTTTGATCTGCTTGTTGGTAGGCATCGACCCCAGCGTACGCATGTTGTGCAGGCGGTCGGCGATTTTGATCAGGATCACCCGCACGTCGTCCGAAAGCGTGAGCAGGACTTTGCGGAAATACTCCGCCTGCTCCGAAGTATCGGCATTGAATACGCCCGACATCTTCGTAAGCCCATCGACCATCTTGGCGATCTTGGGCCCGAAGATGCGCTCCATATCTTCGACCGTGTACTCCGTATCCTCCACAACGTCGTGCAGCAGGGCGGCGACGACCGATTTGACGCCGAGCCCGATCTCGTCCACGACGATCTTGGCTACGGCGATGGGATGCAGCAGGTACGGCTCGCCCGAGCGGCGACGCACTCCGCCATGCGCCTCTTTCGCCAGGAAAAAAGCGCGTTTGATGAACTCCCAGTCTTCGTCGTTTTTACAGATTTTGGTGCACGACTGAAGCAGTTCCTCCCACTTCTCCTTGATTAATCGTTCGTCTTCCGGCGTAAAATCCATACCATCCAATGCTGTTTTAGGGTCCAACTACGAATTTCGACGGATTTCGTACCGACGATCTCGTTTTCTATCGTAAAATATCGTTTTTCGCTTCGTTTCCGGGGTGCCGTTTTATAACTGTCCCGGCTATACCGTGCGTCGCTGCCTGTATTTGTCCGAAGAGAGAAGACTCCGACCGGTCTTTTGGGCGTTTCCTGCCTTTGTTACAGGCCCCGGTCGGCTCTTCATTCGCTTTTTATGCTTTGCGGGCGGCAATCATCGCTTCGCGGACTTTGGCTTCGACTTCGTTGCGAAGCGCTTCATCGTTCTTGAGAAGCTCTTTCACGCTGTCGCGGCCCTGGCCGATTTTGCGGTCGCCGTAAGAGAACCACGAACCCGATTTCTTGATGATTCCGTAGTCCACACCCAGGTCGATGATTTCGCCGATCTTCGAGATGCCCTCGCCGAACATGATGTCGAATTCGGCCTTCTTGAACGGGGGCGCCACCTTGTTTTTGACCACTTTGACGCGGGTGCGGGTGCCGAGCTGTTCCTCGCCGTCCTTGATGACCGACACCCGGCGGATGTCGATGCGGACGCTGGCATAGAATTTCAGTGCATTACCGCCCGTCGTGGTTTCGGGGTTGCCGTACACTACGCCGATCTTGTCGCGCAACTGGTTGATGAAGATGCAGACCGTTTTGGTTTTGGAGATGCTCGAGGTGAGCTTGCGCAGCGCCTGCGACATCAGGCGGGCCTGCAATCCCATCTTGGCATCGCCCATCTCCCCTTCGATTTCCGCCTTGGGCGTCAGAGCCGCCACGGAGTCGATGACGATGATGTCGATGGCGCTCGAACGGATCAGCGAGTCGGCGATTTCGAGCGCCTGTTCGCCGTTGTCCGGCTGCGAAATCAGCAGGTTATCGACATCCACGCCGAGTTGCTGGGCGTAGGAGCTGTCGAAAGCGTGTTCCGCGTCGATGAAAGCGGCGATACCGCCGGCCTTCTGGGCTTCGGCAATGGCGTGGATCGCCAGGGTCGTCTTGCCCGAGGATTCGGGGCCGTAAATCTCGATGACGCGGCCTTTGGGGTAACCGCCTACGCCGAGCGCCATGTCCAGGGTGATCGAACCCGTGGGGATCACCTGCACGTCGGCGACCTCTGCGCTCGACATGCGCATAATCGAGCCTTTGCCGAAATCCTTCTCGATCTTCTCCATCACCGCGTTAAGTACCTTTAACTTGTCGGGATTTGCTTGTGTTTTCTCTGCCATATGGTTGAATTGTTTTTATTTTTTTCGTATTTCGTATCCGGTGTCCTGTACGTAAACTCTGGATTTTCCCGCCTGCCGAACTTTGTTGTTCTGTCGTCGCTGCCCGGCGACTGACGGATCTTCCGACACGGTTCCTGAAAGTCGGAATCGCCGTTTCGCTCCGGGTGTTTTACACAACGGGATTTATTTTTCAAAATTACGAAATAAAATGCAATTATCGCCATTTCCGGCCGGATTTATGGCTGTTTGCGGATGTAATTCTGTGGTGTGAAGGGGAAATTTGCGGCTGCGTGTCGGGGTGGGTCGTATTTTGGGGAAACAGGGCCGTTCGTTGCCGACGGCCTGAAGAATCCGGGGTTTTCGGAGGCGGAGGATATGGTCGGCGAATCGACTGCCTCCGGTATGGTTCAATGTCCGGGTGCAACCGGATTGGAGAAGTGTATGCGTGCCGGTGTCGGGGATGGTTTTGCCGGAGTGATAACAAGCGGAAGGCAACGGTGCTTACGGACTTGGATGTCATCCGAAATATCGAGCCGTCGGTAAGTTTTTCGCAAATTTGTGATTCGGGAGGGGGTGAAAAAAGTCCCGGCGGGTTATGCCAGGACCAGTTTTTCGAGCTCTTCCATCTGTCGCTGAAAAGCCTTGTCTGTTTCGATCTGGTTCGATACCGCCTTGCAGGAGTGCAACACCGTGGCATGGTTGCGTCCTCCGATGGCCGAACCGATGGCGATCAGCGGGGATTTGGTGTGCTGCTTGGCCAAGTACATGGCGATCTGACGCGCCTGAGCCACTTCGCGGGTTCGTTCGGGCGAATTGAGGCGCTGGATGTCGATATGCAGGAAGTCGCAGACGACTTCGATGATGTGCTCGATCGTGATCTCTTTCTGGCATACCCGGACATAGACCTTCAGAATCTCCTTGACGAGCGACAGGGAAACTTTCTTGCCCATATAAACGGTATTGGCTACCAGGGCCGACAGAGCGCCCTCGATTTCCCGGACGTTGGCGGAGATATTGTCCGCCAGGTAGCGGACGATTTCGTCCGTAAACTGGAGGCCGAGTTTCTGAGCCTTGATTCTGATGATCTTGACTTTGGTGTCGTAGTCGGGCGTGTTGAGCTGGGTCGAAAGTCCCCACTTGAAGCGGGTCAGCAGTCGCTGTTCGATGTCCTTTAGCTCCACGGGCGGTTTATCCGAGGTAAGGATCAACTGTTTGCCTGCCAGTTGCAAGTGGTTGAATATGTTGAAGAAGGCGTTCTGGGTGCCGGTTTTTCCCGTGAGCTCCTGGATGTCGTCGATAATCAATACGTCGATCATCTGGTAGAAATGGATGAAATCCGGAATTTCGCCGTTCTTGTAGGCGGTCTGGAATTGCGCCTGGAACTTGTTCATCGAAACGTAAAGCACCTGCAGTTCGGGATGGCGCTGCCGCACTTCGTGGCCGATCGACTGCACGATGTGGGTCTTGCCCAGTCCGGAGTTGCCGTATATATACAGCGGGTTGAAAGGCGTATGGCCCGGATCGACCGCGACGGCCATACCCGCCGAACGGGCCAGGCGGTTGCACTCCCCTTCGATGAAGGTTGCGAACGTGTAGTTCGGGTTGAGCTGCGGGTCGATGACGATCTTCTTGAGGCCCGGAATGACGAACGGATTTTTTATATTTGCCGTATTGGTCTGGGTGCTGAACTGCGAAATCGCCGTCGTGTCGGCTTCTTTCGACACTGGCACGCTCTGTGCGTCGTTTTTGGGAACGGCGTAGTGCAGACGGATCTCCTGTCCGTAGAGTTGGGAGATGATCGGCCGCAGGAACGGAATGTAGTGTTTCTCGATCTGATAGACGTAGCTCATGTTGGGTACGCACAGACGCAGCGTCTTGCCGTCGAATTCGAGCGGCACGATGGGTTTGAACCACTTCACGAACTCCTCTTCGGTCGTTCGGGACTTGATCTGGTCCAAGCAGGTTTGCCATTTTTCGCAATATGTCTGTGCGGGAGCTAACATCGATGGAGGGGTATATCCGTTTTTTGGTAGCACAAAGTTGTAAATAAATTTGTGAAAATGGAGCGGCAAAATGCTTGCAAAAGTCGATACTTTTACTATGGAAAAAAGGTCGTTCCGGACACCTGTTTTTTAACTTGCTGATAGTGAATATTGGAAATAATTTGTGTATATTTGCGTATAAAATTTTTGAAGGATAACGGCTTTAAGCTATAAATAAAACCAATGTAGTTATGGAAAACGGATTAGAACAACAAGTGCTGGCGAAAGCGCAAAAATGGCTCGACGGCAATTACGATGCAGAAACGAAAAAACAGGTTAAATACCTGATGGATAACGATATGAAAGAACTTGTAGAGAGTTTTTACAAGGACCTCGAGTTCGGTACGGGCGGTCTTCGCGGGGTTATGGGCGTGGGGACCAATCGTATGAATATCTATACGGTAGGCGCTGCGACGCAGGGTCTTTCGAACTACCTGAAGCGCAACTTCGCGGGCGAGGAAATCCGGGTCGTCGTAGGACACGACAGCCGCAACAATTCGCGGATGTTCGCCGAGCGCGTGGCCGACATCTTCGCCTCGAACGGATTTACCGTGTTCCTGTTCGACGCACTGCGTCCGACGCCCGAGTTGAGCTTTGCGATCCGGGAGCTGAAATGTCAGTCGGGCGTGGTCATCACGGCTTCGCACAACCCCAAAGAATACAACGGATACAAGGCCTACTGGAGCGACGGATCGCAGGTTACGGCACCGCACGACAAGAACATCATCGACGAGGTGGAGAAGATCACCGAGGTCGATCAGGTGCTTACCGGCCGGAACCCGCAGAATATTCGTGCTCTGGGCAAGGATTTCGACGAGTTATACCTTAATAAAATATATGAATTGTCGCTTTCGCCCGAGAGCGTGAAACGCTTCCACGACATGAAGATCGTCTATTCGCCCATGCACGGTGCCGGCGTGCGTCTGGTTCCCGAGTCGCTCAAGCGTTTCGGCTTCACCAACGTGCAGCTGGTTCCCGAGCAGGCGGTGATCGACGGTAATTTCCCGACGGTGGAATCCCCCAACCCGGAGGAGCGTAAAACGATGTCGATGGCTATCGACCTGGCGAAGAAGGTGAAGGCGGATCTGGTACTGGCTACCGATCCCGATTCGGACCGTATCGGCGTAGCGATGCCCGACGAGAACGGCGAATACGTGCTGTTGAACGGCAACCAGACGTTGGTGCTGCTGATGACTTATCAACTGACTCGCTGGGCCGAGTTGGGACGCCTGAACGGGCACCAGTACGTGATCAAAACGATCGTTACGACCGAAATGGTGGATGCCGTAGCCGACTATTTCAAGGTGAAATGCTACGAATGTCTCACCGGTTTCAAATACATCGCCAAGATCATTCGCGGGCACGAAGGTACCGATATGCAGTACATCGGCGGCGGCGAGGAGAGCTTCGGCTACCTGGCCGGGGACTACGTCCGCGACAAGGACGGCGTGTCGGCCTGCTCGCTGGCGGCCGAGGCCGCAGCCTGGGTGCGCGATACGATGGGTATCTCGCTGTACGAGTGGCTCAAGCAGCTTTATGTCAAGTACGGATTTTACCAGGAAGGCCTCGTGTCGGTCGTACGTACCGGTAAGGAGGGTGCCGAATTGATCCAGCGGATGATGGTCGATTACCGTGCCAATCCTCCGAAAGAGATTCTCGGCTCGCCCGTGGTGAAGATCAACGACATTCAGACTTTGGAGTCGTTTGATGTCCGTACCGGAAAGAAGACGCATCTGGAGCAGGATAAGAGCAACGTACTTCAATGGTACACCGAGGACGGCACCCGTGTCTGTGTCCGTCCGTCGGGTACGGAGCCCAAGATCAAGTTCTACTTCGGGGTGAAGGCTGCCCTGCCGTCCGTTGCCGATTACGAAAAGGTACGGGCCGAACTGAACGATAAGATCGAATGGATCAAGAAGGAGCTGAAATTGGTGTAATAGGTTTTATATTTCCCTGGCTGCCGTCGTTGTCCGTGTCGGTCGCACTGATTCCGGCAGTCGAATATGGGGGCAGGAAGGTTTAATGGACTTTCTTGTAGAAAAAAGCGTAACAGTTCGAGAAATCGAGTTGTTACGCTTTTTTTGTAAGCACAATAATAGAAAGATAGCGGCTCTTTTTCGTCGATCCGAGCCGATTCTCCGGGCAGGAGGCTGCCGGGGTGCGGCTCGCAAAGAGATGTTTTCCGGTCTGCAGCCCGGCCGATAGCGGTCGCCCGTCGCTTTCGTTTTGTCCGTATCAGGCGAGTAAACCCCGGGCCGAAGCGTAGCGAACCGCTTCCATCGAATTATCCGCATTCAGTTTTTCGAGGATATGCTGTCGGTGCGTATTGACCGTGTGTACACTGATATTCAGTTGGTCCGCAATTTCTTTCGATAATTTTCCCCGGCTGATCAAGCGCAGTATTTCCCGTTCGCGGCCGGAAAGGGAGGATGCCTCGGGTGTCGGGAGCGGAAATACTTCTCCCGTCCGATAGTTGAGCAGTTGGCTGCGTACGCCGCCCTCCGTTCCCTGATTGGGAGATACGTCCAATATGCTCAACGAAAGCCAGATGTTTCCCGACCGGTCGAACTCCAATACCTGAAATTGTTCGATCACCCGCACGTAACGTCCTCCGACATCCACCCGGTATTCATCGATCAACTTTACGTCGGGAGCCAACTCCTTGTGGTCCATCAGGTAGCGAAGACAAGCAATGCCGTTGCGGTGCAACTCCTTCCGGTCGTCGGGGTGGATACGGCCGGTGAAATAGTCCGAATCTTCCGCAGCGATACCTTCCAGGTCGTATTGGAACAACTCCGCGAAGTTGTACGATGCGAAGGCGTGGCGACGGGTGTACATGTCGAAGACCGTAATACCGCTGTTCGAAACCTGCGACAGCAGCGTCAATTGGGAGATATGGCGTTCCAACACCGAGTAGTCCAGTTCCCGGGGGTCGAACCGCTGGGCGTTCAGCAGCTTTTCGTATTCGCGTTGCAATGCCTCCATTACTGATAAATCAGTATTGCCCGAAAAAGGCGTATGATCTTACTTTGCGGTACAAAAATAATATTTTTAATACAATCGGTAATATGAAAAAGATCATCATTGCGGTCATCCTGCTTTTCATCGCTTTCAGTGCTTCGGCACAACTTCATGCCGACCTTCGCGTCGGTGCAACGGCCTCTTCCTTCGGCGACCGGCACATCAAAATGGGCATCCGCGCCGGAGCCGGTGTCGAATACCTATTTTCAGAACATTGGGGGCTTCGCTCGGGGCTTTTCTTCTCGATGAAGGGTGCCACGACTTCGAACAATGTCTTCAACTACGATTCGGATAAGGCCACACGGCTCTCCTACCTCGATCTTCCCGTCGAAGCTCTCGTTTCGTTCCGGCTTTCGGCCCGTATGCGACTGGCGCTGCACGGGGGATTTTATGTCGCCTGTCTGCTCCGCTCTTCTCTGCCCGACGGTACCGAGTTTGATGTTCGTCGCTGGGATGCAGGGGTGGGTTTCGGTGCGGATTTCATCGTCGGACATTTCGTCATCGGTCCCGAAGTACAGTATGGACTGACGCGTCTGACAAAACCCGGTTCCGACCATAATACGACGTATGCGCTGACGCTGGGCTACCGGTTTTGATTCTTTCTGCGGACACGAAGTTTTTTGAAACCGGTATGCTCGAAATCGCCTTGCCGGGGGCCGGTATCGGGGCATTGTTTTTAGCGTCGTATCTCGGTATTTTATCCATTTGCGAGGACAGTGTTTGCATTGTATCATGGCCTCCTTTTGCAGAAGAGTCCCTCACGGGACTCTTCTGCGTTCGTTTATGGTCGGACAGGTGATCGGTATATGCCTACCCCAGTACTTTCCGGATGCGTTCCAGCCCTTCGGCGAGCGTCTTGCGGGGGCAGGCGATGTTGATGCGCAGGAACCCTTCTCCGGCGTACATTTCGCCTTCGTTGATCCATACGTGCCCCTCTTCTAATAACTGCCGGGCTATTTCCGTCGTGGGGCGTTTCAACGTCCGACAATCCACCCATACCAGGTAGGTGGCCTCGAGCGGAGTGACCGGCAGAGCCGGCAGGTGTCGGGCGAAGAAGTCGCGCAGGTATTCGTAGTTCTCCCACAGGTATTTTTTCAGTTCGTCCAGCCACTCGCCGCCTTCGTTGTAGGCTGCGATCAGGGCCTCGACCGCAAAGGCGTTCAGTGCGTGGAGTTCGTTATCGACGAGTTGCCGGTCGATTTTCCGGCGCATCTCGGGATCGGCGGCGATGATGTTGGCCGCTTGCAGACCGGCGATGTTGAAGGTCTTGCTCGGGGCGGTGCAGGTGACCGAATGCCGCAGAAACTCTTCGTTCAGCGAGGCGAACGGAATGTGGCGATGGCCGTCGAGCGTCAGGTCGCAGTGGATTTCGTCCGATATGACCGTTACCCCGTGCCGCAGGCAGATCTCCCCGAGGCGTGTCAGCTCTTCGGCGGTCCAGGCCCGGCCCGCCGGGTTGTGGGGGTTGCACAGGAAGATCAGCTTGGCCTGCGGGTCCGCCGCCTTGCGTTCCAGATCTTCGAGGTCCATGCGATAGGCGCCGTTCTCGTTGATGAGCGGATTGGCGAGCGGTTGACGGCCGGTCCGTTCCAGCACGGCGAAGAAACAGTTGTAAACGGGTGTTTGAAGGATCACCTTGTCGCCCGGTTCGGTCAGGGCCTTCAGGATGACCGAAAGGGCGGGAATGACGCCCGTAGTCGGGAGGATCCACTCGTTTTCGATGCGGAATCCGTATCGTTTGCCGAACCACCCTTTCACGGCTTCGAAATAGGCGTCGGGTACCTTCGTATAGCCGAAAACGCCGTGGCGGAGCCGTCGTTCCAGGGCGTCGAGTACGGGCGGGGCCGTGCGGAAATCCATGTCGGCCACCCACATAGGCAGCACCCGTTCGTCTGTGGCCAGATCCCATTTGACGGAGTTGGTACCCCGTCGCGGAATAATCTCATCGAAATCGTATTTCATAACTCTAAAGTATTTGATTACAGGTAACAGTTCCGTATTTTATCGCGGTATCGCCCCTTGTTCGGGGGATTACGGGCTTTTCGTATCCGATCCCGCTTTTATCGGGCGGTTTGCCGGAAGATGGTTTGTCGGAAGGTCCGTATTTTGTCGATAATGACTTCCGTCGTACATAACCTGCCGGAACGATTCGGGAACGTAATCGCCCGGAATACCTATTAGGCAATTATTATGTTTTTCAATGTTCCAGCCATCGTCCGACGGTCGCTTATTCACAGCCTGTGTCCGCGTTTGTGATTCTCATCCTCTCCCGAACCCCCTTCTCGGATAAGTTATTATCCCCGCTTTTCGGGGTTTCGGTTCATAGCTTGGGATTGTTGCGGTGCCGCTCCTTGTCGCGGGCCGTTTTCTTGGCGAAGTTGGCTTCGAGGGCTTCGGTGAGGTTTACTCCCGTCTGGTTCGCCAGGCAGACCAATACCCACAGTACGTCGGCCATTTCGTCCGCCAGGTTCTCCTTTTCTCCCGCTTTGAAGGATTGATCGCCGTATTTGCGGGCCATGACGCGGGCCAGCTCCCCCACCTCCTCGGTCAGAATGGCCATGTTGGTCAGTTCGCTGAAATAGCGGACACCGTATTCGCGGATCCATGTGTCCACCCGTTTTTGTAATTCACTCAATTCCATATCGGTCGATTTTTCAAATTCGTCGTTACAGAGTCGTTTTTTTCGTTGTCTGCCGACTGTTTGCTTGTTACCGGAGTGCTTTTCTTTTCCTCTCCAGTCCGCCCCGCCTTTATCGGCAGACGGCTGTCCTATTTTACCCGGATCAGATTCAATCCGTCCCGGATCGGGACGATCACGTTTTCCACCCGCTCGTCCTCCCGTATCATGCGGTTGAATTCCAGCAGCGCCTGCGTATGGCGGTCGTTGTGTGCTACCGGTTCCACGATCTTGCCCGACCAGAGGATGTTGTCTGCGATCAATATCGATCCGCTGTGCACCAACGCTTTGCTTCCTCCGTCACCCATTAGCATCCGGTAGTAGTCCGGGTATTCGCGCTTGTCGCCGTCGATGAACACCAGGTCGAACGTCGTAGCGAGTCGGGGTGCGATCTCCAGTGCCGAGCCGATGTGCAGGCGGATCTTCGCCCCGTGGGGCGAACGGTCGAAGTAGGACTGCGCCACCTCCTCCAGCTCGTCGTCTACCTCCACGGTGTCGAGCCGTGCCCCCTCTTCCAGCCCGGCGGCCATCGAGAGGGCCGAGTAGCCCGTGAAGGTCCCGATCTCGAGTACCCGCTGCGGGCGGAGCATCCGGACGAGGAGCTCCAGCAGCCGCCCCTGGATGTGTCCCGAGACCATGCGCGGTGCGACCGTGCACAGGTGCGTCTCGCGGTCGAGCTCCTGCAGCAGCGCATCCTCCGGTTCCGAATGCGCGCGGACGTATCGTTCGAGTGCCTCCATCGTTGCTATCGGGCGTAGAAGCCCTGTTTGTTGCACTCATAGGAGGCGTCGATCGCCTCGGGCGTATCGGCGAATGCGTCGAGCAGGACAATGAGTACCAGACGGTTCGAGGGTCGTTCCATAGGGTGTTCCGTTTTTTGTCTATTTGTAAACCAGCCGCGACATGTTCGTGAAGACCTTGCCGGCCACTTCGGTCAGCTGTTCGGCCGATATTTCGCGGATCTTGGCGTAGACCTGCTCCATCGTGTCCACATCGTCGTGGAGCAGCAGGCTCT
>OHBV01000997.1_pt1 | contig 11668 bp, 17 predicted proteins | sample 1577451 | NCBI WGS metagenome assembly OHBV01 (sample SAMEA3879605, study PRJEB24766) | human gut metagenome | biome: human-associated habitat; feature: feces | place: USA | collected 1985/1987 | reverse complement strand
CCAGAATTTCTCACTTTCCATGTCAGGCTCCATTGCCTCATATACATGTTCCTCATCCTGCACATAGCAGATGGCATTGCGGTATTTTGCCGTAAGCCTTCCATAGCGTTTGACCAGTCCGATATAGTGCTCCAGCATCTGCTCATCCGTCAGATACACACCGTTCACCGTACGCACATGTACCCCGGGCTGAACCGCCTCCGGGACATCTTCAAAATACAACCCGGAATCACAGGAAAATACCGGCATACGAAAAGCTTCATAATAAGCATGCGCTTTCTGCCTGGCATTCTCCAGAGGCGTATTGCCGGTCTCCGGGACATCGGGGATCTCCACCCCCTGTGCCCGCAGATCCTGCAGACTGATCAATTCGATGCCAAGTCCGGCTATGCGGTTCTGCATGGCAGCTGCCTTTGCCGGATTGCCGGTACCGTATAACAGTTTCATAAGCGTTGTCCTGCTTCCTTTCCGGTCAGATCAGCGCCGGTGTCTGTGCCAGAACAGAGATAATCGCGATCGCCGCCAAAATCAAAACAACTACCACTACTGCAACAATGATCTTCTTTTTCATATATGATACCTGCTCTTTCTCAACCTTTTATGATTTTGCATCCCATGAACTAATGATGACATATTTCAAGGACATTTTCAAGGATTATGAAAATATTCGAGATGACTCCACTTTCTCGCCCGGCCAGGATTTTCTGAGTGCCGCATAGGAAACCAGGAAATTGGCAAGCCAGCCGGCCGGCACGGCAAGCCAGACAAAGTCGATGCCAAAACGCGGTGCACAGATCAAAGCCACAGACAAGCGGATCGCAAGGTTTACCATGTTGGCAATAAGGAATGGGCGCATGATGCCGAGTCCGCGAAGAACTCCGTCGGTTGCCATTTTAATTCCCATAAAGATAAAGAAGTAACCAAGCCATCTCATATAATCTCGGGACACCTGATAAGCCAGCGCTGTTCCGTCTTTTCCAAGAAATAGCGAAGAAATCTGCGTGTGCAGTGTTTCAATGACAAGAAAGGCAACCGCCGCAAAACACACGTCCAACACCAATGCCGCATGATAACCTTTTTTGATACGCTCGGTTTTGCCTGCCCCAAGGTTTTGGGAAACATACGGCGAAACTGCATTACCGATGGACACGAATATCAGAGAAAAAACATTCTCCACCCGCATCGTCGCCGCATATCCTGCAAGTGCCTGTGTGCCGAAGGGATTTACCACTGCCTGTACGATCATCATACCGATCGACACGGTAGACTGCTGCAGGACCGAGGGCACTGCGATCCGAAGCATCGAGCGCAGCTTGCGCCCGTCAAACCACTGAAATGGGCTTTGGTATCGCCGCATCCGGTATAAGAAAATCAAAAGTGAAAAAACAGCGGAAATTCCCTGGGCAATCAGGGTTGCAAGCGCCGCGCCGAATACACCAAGCCCCAGAACGGCTACCATCCAAAGATCCATCACAATATTCAGAATGGAGGAAAAGATCAGCAGCCCCAACGGAATTTTTGATTCACCGATGGAAGTGAACATGGTGGAGAGAATATTGTACATGAACAAAAACGGAAAGCCCACAAAATAGACCCGCAAGTACAGTACCGCTTCGTCCAGAATATCGGCAGGGGTCTGTAACCCGCTCATCATCGCATGGGAAAAGCAAAAGCCAAAGATACCAAGGAGGATGCTCAGAAGCAAAAAGCTGATCAGTGACGTAGACACAATGGTTTTCATTTTGCCATACTCTTTGGCGCCGAAATAGCGACTCACAAGCACACCTGCACCGACACCGGCACCCAGTGCCACACAAATGAAAACATTCGTCAGGGCTGCACAGGCACCAACCGCTGCCAGTGCAGAGGAACCCACAAACTGACCGACGATAATGGAGTCAGCCATATTGTATACCTGCTGAAAAAAGCTGCCGAGAATCATCGGCATTGCAAAAACCGTCAGCGCTTTCAGCGGTGCATCGGTAATCAAATACTCATCTTTTGACATGATCCTATTCCTCCACAGTTCCTTCAGCATTCTTCCATGGCTTCTTCAACTTGTTCATCTGCATCTTCTGGAAGTTGGATGGCATCCAGCTTTCGCGTGAAAAGTTCAATCATCGCAGGATACTGATTTGTAATTGGGTGACTAAACCGATAAAACTGCGGCACACCTTCTTTCTTTATATGCAGCAATCCCATTTCTTCAAGCTGTTTCGATGCCCTTGATATAAAAGTAGGTGTCAGTTCCAAGTCCTTCGCAGCTTGACTTGTAGATAGTTCCTGTACGCCTCCAATCTTAACTCTTTTTGAGTTAAGATACAATATTTGAGTTAAGAACAGTTGAAAATCAACATTATCAACTGCTCTGTCTATTTTCTTCTTCCTGCTGCACTTCCTGCTCATGCAGCTTCTCTTTCTTCTGCTCGTCCTCTTTCAAGATTTCCTGCACAATCTTCTGTTCTCCAGGCCAATCCTGCATTTCCGATTTGATTTTCTCTTAGAAATCCCCCGTACACCTTGTCCTGATCAAAGGGCCATTCCCCAGAACATTGTTCATCACTTATTCTCCAAGGGTTGCTCCATCTTCTTCCCATTCTCGCATACCCTAGTGTGGAACAGAATCATGTCGGACAGTTGCGCAGCTTGCCAAACATGCCAAGATCCCGCGTTCCGGCAAGTTCCATGCCCAGATGCACATATTTGTCGCACTTGTTTTTTGCATCCGTTTCCAGGATCACCGACACGCCCAGCCGGTCGCCCTCGGCAAAGGCAATATCCAGCACCTTTCGCATATAGCCCTGCCGCTGATATTTCTCCCGCACACAGACAAGCCCCTCCCCGCTCGATAGCGATACCAAACTGCAGAAGGCGCTTCATGTCCGATACTGCTTTTGCGGCATACCAATATGCCGCCCACTATTATCTGACCTTCATACAGAAATCGCAGCGGTCATTTCCACGCCCCAGCGTCATGCTTCTCTCCCAGATCAGCTTCGGATGCAGCCCGGTATAGCTGATGTCATCACTGTCGCAAAAGCAGCGGCACAGCTCCGGGCAGCCGTATTCTGCGCAGGTGTCGTGATAGGGACACTTCATCATATCCACACGCCAGACGCCGTTACCGGTCTGCAGTTCTTTTGGGGCAAAGCCCGCCGCCGGGCCGAAAACGCTCCGGGTGGATTTGACAAAAACGCCGGGAACAAGGCGGTAAAGCCCCGGTATGTGCAGCAGGGCGGCAAGCTGTTTGTGGCTCGTTCTCGCCAAGCGCTCCACATAGCCGTGAACGTTTTGCAGTGCCTCCTCTTTCGGCATGACCCGCTGTAAGGTTTCGTAGGCCGCAATGCCCGGTAAGATCTGCCGCTTGAGGTGGTACTGCTTTTCCTCGCTTGCACCCGCATTTTCAGCCAGTAGCGCATTCAGGCGTGCATCAAAAGCGGCGTTCAGCTGCTTTGCCTGCGTGGGAAAGCGCTGTGCCGCAGTCTCCCGGAAGTCACGGGAAAGATAAGTCTCCTTCATCGTCTGACCTCCACCTCTTTTAACTCTCCGCTTTTTGTCATTTCTCGCAGGAGAACCAGTCCAAGCGCCAGAACCAGCAGGTGCCCGGTGGATTCCGTTCCGTGGTCGATCTGATTAAGCGGCCACGGCAGAAGCGTGAACAGATTGCCCACGATCCCGGCAAAGGTGATAGGATTGCAGAGGGACGCCAGTATCCGCTGTCCTGTGCTTTTCAATGGGAGCATTCGCTTCCAGATCAGCACGAGCATCACGATGGAAAGCAGCACATCGCAGAGAATATACGATGCCAGCAGCGGCGCGGCATTGCAGTAAAACACCTTGTTGGCAATTTCAGCCGCCGCCCGCATATCGTCGTATTGCACAAAGGTAAACTTAAAGATCAGTGCCACATTCATAAACATGGCGTGGACATAACCCCAGCAGACCGTACCGGTGAGATATGCAGCCTGAAACATCTTGACCCACTTCCGCTGTTTCGGTTGGGAGAGATGCCGCTTCAGGAGTTTCCACATCTGGTGAAAGCCGATATAATAAAGTGCTGTTCCCAGCACGCCGCAGATAATGCTGAGCACCATGCGCCATGTTGCCATATCAAGATAGGCGACCTTGACCATCAGCCCAATGGATTCTGTGCTTTGGCTTTTCCCGGTCGCCGAAAACAAAAAGTCGCCAATCACATAGAGCAAGCAACCGACCATACCCGCGACGATTGCTTTCTTCTCTTTACTCACATTCATGATCGCACCTCATTTCTGTGCTGTGACGCACAGCCAGCCCTTTTTGTTTTTGTGGCTCTGGATCTGATAAAATCCTGCTTGTTCCAGATACACTTTCAGATCAGCATCCGTATAGATGGTCATACCGTTAATGATTTGCGTCCATTTGTCGTCTTTTGTTGTTTCGCCGTTTGCTTCATTGCAGATGAAAAAGATTCCGCCGGGCTTCAGCACCCGATAGACCTCTTTGAAATTTTGCGCAAGTTCCGGCCAGAAATAGACCGTTTCAAAGGCGGTCACCACATCAAACTGCTCCGCTTCAAACGGTAACTCTGCCACACTTGCCTGCTGCACAGCACACCGCCCTGCCGCAATGGCACTGGCATTGACTTTTCGCGCTTTTTCCACGCTGACGGCTGAGTAGTCGATGCCCTGCACCTTGCCGTTGGGGCACAGTTTCAACAGCGTTTTAATGTTCGCTCCACCGCCGCAGCCGCAGTCCAGCACCATGGCATCCGGGGCAGGCTGCAAAAAATGCAATCCCCACGCTGCCATTGCGCTGTGCCCAAAGTTCATCATAGCAACCATGATCTTCCCACCAAGACCTACGGGCTTGCGGGTGTTTTCAAAAAAGGACATAGCCCTACCCTCTTTCTGTTTACCATTCACAATGCAATGCTTTTTACCAGATGCTCCCACTGCTCCGGGTGACAGACCGGCAATTCTTGTGTCGCAAGTTAGATAGCGCTAACTTTCAATCCTATAAAAAGCCGCTTTTCAGCGGTCTCTCTGCCAAAATAATACGCCCTGCTGCTGTCTCTGTCAAGAAGTTTCGGCATTTTCGGAGATTTTGAAGTAGATTTCGCTTTCGGAATTCCTCAACCATCACCCCAGTGCCACATCCAGCACCATCATCACGCTGAAGCCCACCGTAAAAACACCGTGCCAACGTTGGAGTTCTGTCCCTGCGACATTTCCGGGATCAGTTCCTCCACCACCACATACAGCATGGCTCCGGCAAAAAGGGAGTTCTGTCACGGACGAAGGTCCGGGCAGAATTCCCTTTGCGTTTATCTTGTGATACCTTACTCGCCTTCCGGCTCCTTGCAGACATCCACCCAGCCCTCGGCTCCGGCGGCGGCTTCCAGCTCCTGCAAGGTCAGCTTGACGGCGGTGTGTCCGTTGCCCGCCGCCGGGTAGACGGTATCGAACTTGCGCAGGCTCTCGTCCAGATAGACCGCCACGCCCTCGTTCACCCCAAAGGGGCACACGCCGCCGGGCGCATGACCCACATAGGTCTCCACCTCATCGTAGGGGATCATTTTAGCCTTCATGTGGAACAGGCTCTTGTACTTGTGGTTGTCCAGCTTTGCCGTGCCCTCGGTGACGATGAGCACCGGCTTTTCGCCCTGCAAAACCGACAATGTTTTGGCGATGCTGGCAGGCTCTACGCCCAGTGCATGAGCTGCCTCCGCCACGGTGGCTGAGGACTCGCTCAGCACAATGACATGGTCTCCCAAGCCTTTTTCTTCCAGATCTGCTTTTGCTTTTTCAAAGGACATTTTCCCACTTCTCCGCTCTTATTCGGTAATGGCCCAGACCCGTGCGGGCAGGCCGGTTGCACCTTCAATGCGGGGATAAGAAACGATGACCACCGCACCGGCAGGCTGAACTTTATCCAGATTTGCAAGCACCTCCACCTGCAGCTTGTCGTTGTCCAGAACATAGCGCTCGCAGGCAAGATCACCCTTTTCCTCCGCCACCGCAGAGGAATCGGTATCCAGCGTTTCGTGGCCGTTGGCGGCGGCGTTGCGCACCTTGTAGATATACTCCAATGCTTCCAGCGACCAGCCGGGAGCATTTTCTTTACCCTCTGCGTCGATGCCGGACAGCGCATCCATATCCGGCCACTTCTTGTACCAGTCGCTGCGCAGAGCCACCAGCGCACCATCCGGGATGGGGCCGTACTTTGCTTCATAGGCCTTGATGTCCTCCACCGTCACAGCGTAGCGGGGGTCTTTCTTGGCCTGCTCGGAAATATCAATGACCACCAGCGGGAAAATCAGGTCATTCACATCGTACTTTTCGGACAGTGCTTTGCCCTTGATGAAGTGACCCGGGAAGTCGATATGGGTACCGAACTGTCCGGGGAATTTGAAGGTCTGGATCAGGCATTCCAGTTCCGGCTTACCCCAGTCCCACACGGTCTTTGCCAGCTCCACAGAGCCTTCCGGGATACCGGACCAGTAGGGGCTTTCGTTGTTCAGCGAGTGAGAAAGTTCCACCCAGCGATATTTTTTAGCGTCTTTCAGTGCGTTCCACAGTTTATAATCAGCCATTGTCGGTTCTCCTTTTATTGTGACGATGTATATTCGGGTGCTTCTCCCAGACAACGGCATCTTCCTGTTTTTTCTCAGTCTGTCTGCCGGGAATTTGTCTGGGAGCAGCGCATTCGCCCGGGCAGCCTGTGCCGGGCATCTGTTGTACGTTTCATCTGCCTGTGCTCCCTTCCTTGTGTTGGGGATAGTATAAGCCCATTTTCGCACCATGTCAATAGGTTTATTCTTTCAAAGACAAATCCGCCATTTCGTCAACCGGTTGCCCACTGCCGGAGCCCCCTTAATTTCATACGTCCTGCTTCTTTTCCAGTGCTTCAAAGTGATACCGGGGCTTGCCTTTGCTCTTTTTGCCGTACTCGATGGCTTCTTTCGGGCAATAGCAGATGCACGCCATGCAGTGGGTGCAGTTTCTGCCCCAGACCGGCCTGCCGTTTTCCAGATGGATGTTGTTCAGAGGGCACAGTTCCACGCACTTACCGCAGCCGATGCAGGCATCCGTTGCCCGGAAGGCATCGGCTTTTACAAAAAAGCGATAGAACACCGGGTTCACCGGGCCGCTCATAAAGCGGTCGTAAAGGTTCTCTCTCGGCGGAGGAAATTTCTGCCCGGCCCTGAGCTGCGCCAGTACCCTCTGAAGTGCAGGCTCTGCCTGCTCCACGATGCTCAGTGCCTGCTCCTTCCGGGGCGCATTGAACATGGCAATGTAGTTTTCCGGCATGATGATCTGGGCTGTGCCCATATACTGCAGCTGCTTTTGCGCCGCAAGCTGCCGGTTGTATTTTGCCGCATTGCCGATCTCGCTGCCGCAATCCATCACAAACCAGATGCGCTCTGCCCCGGTCAGCACGGTCTTGCCCAGCCACTCCGACACCACCCGGGGGATGCGCCATGCGTAGGTAGGCGTGACCAGAACCACATCCCGCCCAGTCTGCACCGGGGCGGTATCCCCTGCCTTGATGCAGGCGTTCAGGTCGTAAAGCGGCATCTCCAACCCTTCGGCAATGCGCCGCGCTAGATACCGGCTGTTGCCGGTTCCCGTAAAATAAAGTACCATGGCTGCTCCCTCATTTTTTGTGTGGTTTTCAGTTGCCTGTCTGCCCGGCAAGCTGGATTTTTTCACTTCTTCGCCTTAGGCGCAATAAGTAGCATGACTGTCACAAGAATATATAAACCATACAGTAACCAAGTAATAGTATTGTTCCAAGGAAAACTCATTTCTGGATGGTTCAATGCAAACACTATAAATGCAATCGCTATAATCAGCATTATTAAACCGAGAATCCTTGATATACGCTTTTTCATGCAAAGCACTTCCTTGTCAAACTGGAATTGTTAATCTTGAACTGGTCCTATAATGCCAAATGCTATTGCATCAATAAAAAGCACGAACGCTATCACACAAACAATTAAAATAGTTGCAATGACTTTAATAACAAGTTGTTGATTTTGTCTTAAATTACTCTTACTAACAATCCTTAAGACAAAAATCAAAGCAACGAGGATGATAAAAGAAATAATATTATAAAGAACCACTGTTTTCATCTATGTGTCCTCCTTTTTTATATCAATTCCGAGTTGTCGCTCTCCGTATGCCATAGTCTCCGCACGCAAAAAAAGCCCTTTGCGGCAAGCTGTGCGCTTACACCTCGCCCGCAAACTTCATGCCCCAGCTCATGCGGGTGTCGTACATCAGGCGGGTCAGGGCAAGGCTGTCCTGCGGGGTGTAGCGGTCGCTGCCGGTACGTCCCAGCTTCACGCAGCGGCTTGCTTCCCGGATCTCATACTCAAAGCCGTTGATGTCCACCGGGCAGCGGATGACCTCCGGCTCTTTGCCCTCCACTTCCAGCGTCATGGTCTCGGCGTGCTGGAAATCCGGCAGGAAAATACTGCCCTTGGTGCCAGCGATGCGGGCGTTGCGCTCCAGCTCCTGCCCGATGGTCTGGACCGACTCCGCCTTGCAGCCGCCGGGGTAGGTCAGCACAAGGCGGCTGTAATCGTCGGTGCCGTACTCGTTGATGTGCACCACTTTGGTCTCCACCTTCTCCGGGTCCTGTCCGGTGAGAATGCGCAGAAAGCCCAGATTGTAGATGCCGATATCCAGCAGCGCACCGCCGCCCAGACCGGAATCAAACTTGCGGTCCTTCCGGGCACCGGAGACCGCAAAGCCGTACTGACAGGTGATCTGCTTCAGTTCTCCGATGGTGCCCGCCGCAAGGATCTGGCGCAGGCGGTCGTACAGCGGCAGCAGCCAGATCCAGAACGCCTCCATGAGAAAAAGGTGCTTTTCCTCCGCCAGACGGTACAGCTGCTGCGCCTGCTCCGGGCTGATGGTAAAGGGCTTTTCGCACAAAACGTGCTTGCCCTGCTCCAAGCAGAGCTTGCAGTTTTCGTAATGCAGGGTGTTGGGGGTGGCGATATAGATGGCCTCCACCTCCGGGTCGGCGGCAAGGGCTTCGTAGGAGTCATAGCAGCGGGGGATGCCGTACTGCTGTGCAAACGCCTGTGCGCTTTCCAGATGCCGTGAGCCCACGGCAACAAGCTGCTCCCCTTCTGCGCCCATCTGTTCCACCGTAGATGCAAACTTTTTGGCAATGGTGCCGGTCGCTAAAATTCCCCACTTCATAACGGTACCTCCCGGTTTATTACTTTGGATTCGTTGCGTCCAGTATACCATGGTTTTCCCCTACGGAAAAGATAGTGAAAAGCAAAAATGTCTCCGGAGGGCTTGTTCCAACTCTCCGGGGACAGATTCTATGCACCGGTATCTTTCATCTTGTTCCAAACATTCTCATCCATTATAATAGAGATAGAAAGAAGGTGCCAACATGAAACATCGCATTGTGACGGCTGCGCAGATGAAGGAAATTGAACGAGCCGGGGATGCCCACGGTCTGCCCTACCTGCAAATGATGGAAAACGCCGGGCTGGCTGCTTACACCGAACTGCAAAAGCAGTTCCCGCATCCCGGCAGGCTGCTGGTGGTCTGCGGAAAGGGCAACAACGGCGGCGATGGGTTCGTGATCGCCCGTGCCGCTGCAAAAGATGGTTGGAATGTGACCGTTCTTCTGGCCGAGGGCGAGCCGAAAACCGTTGACGCCATCCGCAATTTTGAGCGTCTGCACTCCCTGCCGGTGCACATCTGCGCCGATGGTTCTGTACTGGAAACGCAGGACTTTGATGCCGTTGTGGATGCCCTCTACGGCACCGGGTTCCATGGTGAACTGCGGTCTTCCGGTCTTGCTGCCTGCGGGCTGATACGCCGTCTGCACAATGGCGGTGTCTTTGTGCTGGCCGTAGACCTGCCCAGCGGCATCAATACGGATACCGGGGAGGTTGCCGAGGGTGCTGCCCATGCAGATTTGACCGTAACCTTCGACAGCTATAAGCCGCTGCATTTCGCAGAAACTTCTGCGCCGCTGTGCGGAAAGATCGTCTGCGCCGACATTGGCATCCGGGATGAATGGCACCCGGAATTTTGACGAGAGCTTGCCGCTGCGGTCAAGGATGAAAACAAGCTCTGTGAGATTCTTCTTCATAATAACGGTGTCATGCTTCCTTTCCACAGAAAAGCGTCTGCACGCAAAAAAGCTCCTGCAAGCGTTCAACCACTGGCAGGAGCCCATTTATTTTTTAAAGTTTCGTCATCCACAGACCATGCAGATTGCAGTAGGCGTAGACCGCCACCGGCTTTTCGCTGCCCAGCTCAAACACCGCCTTGGGTGCCTTCCCGGGGGCGAGGTAGCGGAGCTGTCCGCCGTTTTCCGTCTCCACAAAGAGCCACTGGATGTGGTGCACATCCACCATGGGGTGCTCCACTGCACCCACCGTAACCGTGAGGGTGCCGCCGGAAAGCTCTGCCACCGGCAGGTGCTTTTCGCCGCTGGCTTCCACCGTGTTGGGGAGCAGCTCCTTCATCTTTTCGCCGCAGCAGACCAGCGGAACGCCTGCGTTGTGGATGGTGGTGACCAGGTTGCCACAGTGCTCACAGATATAAAACTTTGCCTTCATATTCAAATCCTCCATCGGAATGTTGTTGGTGTTTTCTGTGACTATATGATAACATTTCCTAGTTATATTTTCTGTGACCGGGTCACGCAAGACAGCCTTATGCCGTGGGGATGCCCTCAGCTTCCCATGCCGAGGAGCACCAGCACGACCACCACCGCAATGGCGATAAGGCAGCCGCAGCCGCTGTCGTCTCCCCCGCCGCCACCGCCATTGTTGTGGTTTCCGCCGCCGCCACCGCCGGACGAGCCGCCAAAGTTGCGGTTGAAGGCCGTCATGTACTGGGCATAGCCCGTGTCGCCTTTGCCAAAGTAGCCATAATCACCGTTTGCCATTGTGTTTTCCTCCGTCCGAAGTGTGTTTTGCTTCTTCTGAGGTCATTTTACTGAAAGAGCTGTCCCATAAACATCTCTTTCAGCATTTCTTGTCATCTCATTCTTCCCGGATGCCCAAATACACATCAATGTCCATGATGCCCTCCCCCCTGACATCCACCAGATCCTCAAAGGGCACCACGGTGTCTCCCACCTGCAAAGTGCGGAACACCGGGTCAATGCGATCCGCTTTTCCGGTCAGCGTGATATAATTGCCCACTGCTGGAATCTCCGGGTGGGCGGTGTCCTCCTTGAAGTACCGCACCGTGATGGTCATGCCCTTGGTGACCTGCATCAGCCGATCGGACAGAGCCGACATTTCTTCCTCGGTCAGAATGCGCTTGGGCACACGCTCGGTGCGCTGCTTTTCTGCGGCAAGCTGCTCATCATAACCCCGCAGTGCTGCAAAGGGAGAGAAGATCTTCGCCCGGTTCTGCAAGGTCATGCGGGGATGCTTGCGAAGGGATTCTTCGGTCTGGGGGCGTTCCATCTCTATGATGTCCCCATACTTTTGGGCAGTCTCTTGTCCGATCTTGCTATTTTTGTAGTTTTCCATCCGAACCTCCTGCGCTGTGACCACCGATCTGCGCATTGCGCTGGCGCATGGTGGCACCTTCCTCGTAGCTGCTGGCTTTCAGTACGGCATTTTTGCCGTACTTGTTCTTGATGCCCAGCATGGCTTGCTGGAGTTTTTTCTCCTTTTCCAGCTTCTTGG
>OHBV01000994.1_pt1 | contig 11697 bp, 9 predicted proteins | sample 1577451 | NCBI WGS metagenome assembly OHBV01 (sample SAMEA3879605, study PRJEB24766) | human gut metagenome | biome: human-associated habitat; feature: feces | place: USA | collected 1985/1987 | reverse complement strand
GCCGTATCCACCCCGCCCGCATCGAGGAGACGGTGGAAAAGTGCCGCCACGATCTGGAGCTGCAGATGAAGCGCGAGGGCGAGCGTGCGGTGATGGAGCTGGGCATCCATGGCCTGCACCCCGACCTGATCAAGCTGATCGGTCGACTGAAGTACCGCACCAGCTTTGGTCAGAACGCTTTGACCCACAGCATGGAAGTGGCTTGGGTAGCCGGTCTGCTGGCGGGCGAGATGGGCGTGAATGTCACCATGGCACGCCGCGCCGGCCTGCTGCATGATATCGGCAAGGCGCTGGATCACGAGATCGAGGGCAGCCACGTCCAGATCGGCGTGGACATCTGCCGCAAGTACAAGGAGAACACCCAGATCATCCACGCCATTGAAGCACACCACGGCGACGTGGAGCCCAAGACCCCGCTGGCCTTCATCATTCAGGCTGCCGACGCCATCAGCGCCGCCCGCCCGGGTGCCCGCCGCGAGAACGTGGAAAGCTACGTCAAGCGTCTGGAAAATCTGGAGGAGATCTCTTCCAGCTTCGAGGGTGTGGAGCAGGCCTTTGCCGTGCAGGCAGGCCGCGAGGTACGCATTCTGGTCAAGCCCGACGTCATCAGCGATGATCAGGTCATCCTGCTGGCACGCTCCATTGCCAAAAAGATCGAGGATACGCTGGATTACCCCGGCCAGATCAAGGTCAACGTCATCCGCGAGAGCCGCGCCGTGGAGTACGCAAAATAAAGTTTTTCCGCAGGCTGCCGTGTTTTTGCACGGCAGCTTGTTTTTTTGCGCCAAAACGATTGCATTTCCCGCCAAAAAAAGGTATCATGGATGCAGAAGAAAGCAAAAAGCTGCGTCCGCCGCACCGGACGCAAACCCGCAACGACCTCAGAACAGAAAGGAGCATCGTTTTATGAAAAAATGGAAGAAATTACTGGCCTGTCTGCTGGCCGGTCTGATGGCACTGGCCGTATTTACCGCCTGTGACGGCAGCGCAGGTGTGCCGATCGGGCCCAAGCATTCGGATGCCAGCAGCGCAAAGGCGCTGTGCGAGCAGCTCGGCATGACCTACAGCGAGGAGCTGAGCGACAAGGCCTACAGCATTGCCAACTGGGTCTCTGCCACCTCGGTGTCCTGCTCTACCAATACAAATAAGACCGAGCTTTACCGCGTTGGCAGCGCCAATGACATTGCCAAGACCAACCTGTTGCAGCACAAATATGCCACTGCATTTGAAAGCATGGGTATGGGCATTTATGGTTCGGATGAAGATTTTGTCCCGGGCTTTTACATTGATACCGATCTGGATTCCAGAAAAGATTATATCAGCTTTACCCTGCCGAAGGACGGCATCGTGACCGACACCATGAAGTCTGCCGCCGCCGGCAAGACCAAGCTGGGCGTTGCCTATGTGGTAAACGAAGGCGTGCGCTACGCCGTTGTACTGCTTGGGTAAAATATTATAGCAAAAAGCAGCCGCTGCACCAAAAGTGCAGCGGCTGCTTTGTTTACGTTCTGTTATCAGCCCTTCAGGAAAGCCGGCAGGGGCTTGCCCTCCTTGAGCCACTGGTGATACTCGGCGGTGGCGGCAAATTCCACGTCGCCGGCAGAGTTCAGCGCAGTTTCCACCGAATCCTGCACCACGCCGATGATAAAGCCCACGCCCACCATCTGCATGGCAATGTCGTTGGAGATGCCGAACAGCGAGCAGGCCATGGGGATCAGCAGCAGGGAGCCGCCAGCCACGCCGGAAGCGCCGCAGGCACCCAGAGCGCTCATGGCGCTCAGCACGATGGCGGCAGGCAGGGACACCTGAATGCCCAGCGTGTTGGCTGCTGCCAGCGTCATGATGGTGATGGTGATGGCTGCGCCGTCCATGTTGATGGTAGCGCCCAGCGGGATGGACACAGAGTACATATCCTTGTCCAGCTCCAGCTTTTCACACAGGGACATATTCACAGGGATGTTGGCGGCAGAGCTGCGGGTGAAGAAAGCGGTCAGACCGGACTCCTTCAGGCAGCGGAATACCAGCGGGTACGGGTTGCAGCGCAGGTAAATGAACATGATAAAAGGGGAGACGATCAGCGCCATGAACAGCATGGTGCCCACCAGCAGTGCCAGCAGCTTGCCGTACTGGGTAAAGATGGCCAGACCATTGCCGGAAACGTTGGTGTACACCAGACCCATGATGCCGAAGGGTGCCAGATTGATGATCCAGCGCACGATCTGGGAGACGGCATCGGCGGTGTTTGCCAGAAAGACCTTGGTACTCTCTGCGCCGATGTTCTTCATGGCAATGCCGAACATACAAGCCCAGAACAGGATGCCGATGTAGTTGCCGTTCATCAGGGCACTGACGGGGTTTGCCACAAAGTTGGTCAGCAGGGTGCTCAGCACCTCGCCCAAGCCCTGCGGGATCACGTCGGACTGTGCTGCGTCCGCCAGCACCACCGTGACCGGGAACATAAAGCTGGTGATGGCCGCAATGGCTGCCGCCAGAAAGGTGGTGAGCATATACAGCCAGATCACAGTGCCGAAGCGGCGGTCCAGCTTGGACGAGCCCTGTGCCAGCGCGCTTGCCACAATGACGAACACCAGCACCGGGGCAATGCCCTTCAGTGCACCGACGAACAGGCTGCCCAGCTCGCCCACCCAGCCTGCGCCCGGCGCAACAAGCGCCAGCACCGAACCGGCTGCCAGACCGATCAGGATGCGCAGGATCAGGCTGGTCTGGTTGTATTTTGCTACAACCGCTTTCAAGGTTTTCATATCGTAACACTCCTCTTGCACTGTACGCCTAGCGCGTACATCTTCCTGTTCCTTACACAAGAACAGTTGTCATTATAGCACACACGCTCAAAAAGATAAAGTGTTTTCAGGCATTTTGCGGGCAGAACCGGCGCTTTTTGTAAACTTTTGCAAAAGCACCTCAAAAATAGTCCTTGCCAGAAATACAGTTTTGCGGTTTTGACGACAAAAAACACCCGGGGAAAACCAGAAAAAGCCGCCGCACCGTACGGGGTGCAGCGGCTCTCTCTGGAAGAAAATGAAGAATTGGTTGGGATGAAGATAACTTAGTTGGCGCGGCCGGTCATCTTGACCGCATACTTGATGGCGTTGACAAGGCTCAGCTCGTTGCCGTTGCCCTTGCCGGCGTGGTAGAAGTCGGTGCCGTGATCCACGCTGGCACGGATGATGGGCAGACCCAGCGTGACGTTGACGCCCTCCACGGCCTTCCACTCCTGCTTTTCGCGGTCGTAGACAAAGCCCACGGTCTTGAGCGGGATGTGACCCTGATCGTGGTACATACACACCACGATGTCGTACCAGCCGCCGATGGCCTGCGAGAACACACTGTCCGGCGGGCAGGGACCCACAACGCCGGTAATGCCCTCGGCCTTGGCGGCTTCGATGGCGGGGGTGATCTCCTCGATCTCCTCCCGGCCGAACAGACCGTTCTCACCGCAGTGGGGGTTCAGACCTGCCACGGCGATGCGGGGATTCTCGATGCCCATATCCTTGCAGGCCTTGTTGGCGATCTCGATGACCTCCAGCACGCGGTCCTTCTTGACCCGGTCGCAGGCTTCCCGCAGGGAAACGTGGGTGGAAACGTGCACCACGCGCAGGTCGTGATGTGCCAGCATCATGGTGTACTTTTTGGTGTGGGTGTAGGTGGCGTAGATCTCGGTGTGGCCGTCAAAGTGGGTGTAGCCGTCCGACTTTTCGCCGTGGTAGTACTCCAGCGCCTTGTTCATGGCTTCCTTGTTCAGGGCGTTGGTGCAGGTGGCATCCACCTCACCCGCCATAGCCAGCTCAATGACCTTTTTCACGCACTGGAAGGCTGCGTTGCCGCCCTCCACGCTGACCTTTGCCATCTCGAACTTGCTGATGTCCTCGATCAGATCCAGATGCAGCACGTCGATGGTGCCGGGGGTGAACAGGGCATCCGACACCTTCTCGCAGCGGTGGATGACGATGTCCTCGCGGCCAACGAACTTTTTGGCCTGCTCCATCACCTTCACATCGCCCACAACGATGGGGCGGCAGTAGCTGTACTGCTCCGGGTCAGCCAGAGCCTTGATGGTGATCTCCGGACCGGAACCGGCGGGATCGCCCATAGTAATACCGACAATGGGTTTATTCATAGCAGCCTTCTCCTTGCTTCAGCGCGTTTCAGTGCAGACCCTTGGCCTCGTTCTCAGCCAGAACCTTCTTGATGGCTTCCATGCCTTCCTCGGGCACATAGTTGAAGGGTGCGCGGCACTTGCCCACGGGGTGGCCCTGCAGGGCAACGGCAGTCTTGATGATGGTGTTGGGGTTGCCGTACTTGAAGGTCTGCTGCAGGATGGCAATGGCGTCCTGTGCAGCCTGTGCGCCCTCCAGATCCCCGGCCTTGAAGCAATCGTAGATCTTGGCAACGGTCTCCGGCCAGATGTTGGCACGGCCTGCAATGCCGCCTGCGCCGCCCTCTTTCAGGCAGGTCAGGATAGCACCGTCATTACCGGCCAGAATGGCAACTTCCTTGTCCAGCTCACGGGTCAGGCGGATGTAGGCCTTCAGGTTCTCGATATCGCCGCTGGAATCCTTTGCGCCCACGATGTTCTCCACATCACGGCACAGAGCCTGCACGGTCTCGGGCAGCAGCTTATTGCCGGTGCGGGCGGGGATGTTGTACAGAATGATGGGCAGATTGACGGCCTTTGCCACGGCGGTGTAGTGGTCGTACAGCTCCTTCTGGGAAGCCAGTGCAAAGCTGGGGGTGATGATGGACAGTGCATCTGCACCCAGCTCCTCGGCACGCTTGCTCAGGCGGATGGTCTCGGCGGTGGTGATGCAGCCGGTGCCTGCGTAGACCGGTACGCGGCCCTTTACCTGATCAATGACAGTGGCAAGGATCTCTTCCTTCTCCTGGAAGGACAGGGCGTAGGCTTCGCCGTTGGTGCCCATGGGGAAGATGCCGTGCACGCCGCCTGCCAGCAGGCGCTCCACCTGCTCGCGCAGAGCCTGATGGTTGACCGTCTGCTCGGGGTCATTGTTCATGGGGGTGATTACGGGAGGGATGATGCCCTTGATATCGCTGGTCTTCATAAGTCTTTACTCCTTTTCTGTTACATGATCTCCTGATACAGCTTGCGTGCGTCGTCGGCGGTAACGGGGCGCATATTGTTCACCAGCAGGCGCTGTACCTGCATACCGGCGTTGACCAGACCTTCCAGATCCTCGGCAGGCACGCCGAACTCCTTGAGACTGGTGGGGATGTCCAGATGCTTGACGATGTGCTCCAGACGGGCGATCATCCATGCAGTCTTTTCTTCCACGGTAGTGCAGGTCTTTTCCTCGTGGCAGCAGCGGTCATAGGCGGCAGCCAGACGCTCGCGCACGGCGGGGTGCTCGCTGTTGAAGCGCATGACCGGTGCCAGCAGGATGGCGTTGGACACGCCGTGTGCAATGTGGTACTTGCCGCCCAGCGGGTAGCTCAGTGCGTGCACGGCGGTGGTGCCGGAAGCGGTGATGGCCAGACCGCCGTAGTAGGCTGCGATCTGCATCCGGTTCTTCTCTGCCATGGCTTCGGGGTCATCGCAGGCTTTTTCGATATTGTTCAGGATCAGGTCAAGGCCTTCCAATGCGTACAGATCGCTGAAGGGGTTGGCCTTGTTGCTGGTAAAGCACTCGATGCAGTGTGCCAGCGCATCCACGCCGGTAGCGGCTGCGATCTTGCGGGGCAGGTTCTTGATCATGCGGGCGTCCAGAATGACGTAGTCCGCGATCATGTTCTCGTTGACGATGCCCACCTTCAGTTCCTTCTCAGGCACAGCCACGATGGCGTTGGGGGTGACCTCGGCGCCGGTACCGGCGGTGGTGGGGATCAGCACGATGGGCACGCACTTCTGTGCCATGCCGGGGTTATCCAGCAGCTCCTTCACGCCGTAGGCGTCGGTCACCAGCACGCTTGCCAGCTTGGCAGCGTCCATCACGGAGCCGCCGCCGCAGGCCACGATCAGGTCTGCACCGGAGACCTTGAACTCGTCCACCAGCTTCTGCACAGCCATGTAGCTGGGCTCCGGGGGCAGCTCGTCCAGCACATAGTACTCTGCGCCGGAGGCTTTGACAGCTTCTTCCGGCAGGGCAAACAGGCCAGCGCCCTCAATGCCCTTATCGGTGAACATGGCTACCTTTTTTGCGCCGCGCGCCTTGATGATGGCGGTGATATTGTCCATGGCGTTCTCGCCGCCGTAAACTGCGTGCGGCATTTTAAGATTGTACTGGGTCAGCATACTGATCAACCTCCTGAATGATGCTTTGCTCTATAAATAAAGGATGAAAATTCCGAAAAGCTTTTTCAGCGGCTCTGGGCTGCGGTGGGGTTATACAGACCCACGGTTTCTCGCTTTGCGCCCAGCACGTCCTGCTCCGAGAAGCGGACGTACTTGATGCCCTGCCGGGTGCGGGCAGCGTAGGCCAGATGCAGCATCCCGTCCCGTCCCTGCATCAGGTAGGGGTACTCGTACTGCTTGTTGTTGGTCTTGTTCTCATCGCCCATGTAGCCCTCGCCGCGCTCCATCCAGCGGATGATGGGGAAGGTCAGGCCGCCATCCTCCGAGAGCGCCACCGCCACCGGGCAGCGCAGGCCGGGCCATGCAGCCTTGCCGGGCACGGGGTTGGGGGTGCAGGTAGGGTTATAGGCAATGGCGATGCGGCCGCTCTGCAGTTTGACCGCACTGATGCTGGAGTTGTTGTTGGGCAGCGGGGTGGGTGCGGGCACCGTCCAAGTTTCGCCCCAGTCAAAGGACTCGCTGCGGTGGATGCGGTAGGCTTCGCGGTTGCGCATGAACGCCACCAGATGCCCCGGCTCCAGCTCAATGACATTGGCGTGGACGTGGCCGTTGCTGCCGGGCATCATGACCATGCGCCAAGTTTTACCCTCGTCGTCCGAGATGCGGAAGGCGGTGGGGTCGCCGGACAGACCCTCGGCAGAGTCGGTGCACAGCCAGTTGGCAAAGATCCAGCGGCCATTGGACAGCACCTGAATGGGCTGGCGGCAGAAGGTGCCCTCCTCCGGGAACACGGTGGTGTAGTCGCCCCATGTTTTGCCGCCGTCGGTGCTCTTCTGGCAGCGCACCACAGCGGTGAACTGCATATTGTCCTTGCCCTCTACACGGTCCAGCTGGGCGGTGTACATCGCCCACACGGCGTTATCCGGGCCGTAGAACAGCGAGGGGTTCTGCTCGCTGCGGGTGGGGTCGCCGGAGATATCCACCGGCTCCAGCCACTTGGTGCCGTCATGCGGCAGCACCGAGCAGATGATGTGCACGTCTGCGCTGCCCTCATAAGTACCGGCGAACCAGCAGCAGAGCAGGTCGCCATTGGGCAGCTCCACCATGGCAGGTGCGTGGGCGGTGGGCCAGCCGCCGGTGGGCAGCAGGGCTTCCAGCGTGCCCATCTCCTCGTTCTCGTACACAGTGCCGTCCCAAGTCAGGCCGGGCAGTTTTGCATAGGTCATGGTCGTTCTCCTTCTGTTACATTTATCTTCCGTTCCAGCCGCAAAGGGCTGCTGCTTCCATTCTCAATGCTTTGCAATGCGGTCTGCCAGCTCCACCAGCAGATCCTCCTGTCCAAAGCCGCCGGACTTGGTGATCACATAGCGGGTGCGTCCCTGATAGGTGAACCGCGCCAGCACGATACCGCTTTCCAGCTCGCATACCGGTTCCAGCTCCCGTGCACCCACGCTGTTCATGCACTGCAGCAGGGTGTCGCCGCCGGTGAGCAGCAAAGTACCCAGATGCTCGCTGCCGAACAGCGCCCCGAACATCTGCCCGACGCTGCCGGAAATGCCCACCCGCAGACCGTCCAAGTCGATGCCCCGGGCGGCGGCGTAGTCGGCGGTGAGCTGGTTGCCCCCGGCGTCGTTGGTCTCGATGATGCAGTGGGGGTTTGCTGCCAGCATCTGTTCGATCTCTGCCAGCGCAGCCTTGCCGTCGGCGCTTGCCCAGTAGCCGGGCTCCAGCTTCTGCCGGGGGGTCAGCCGCAAGCGGGTAAAGCCTGCCTTTTCGGCGGTGTCCATCTGCCGCAGGGTGATGGGGTTCACGCTGCCGCAGAGCACCAGCAGCCGGGGATCCAGCTGCGGGGTCTCGACCACGCTGCCGTCCGAAAGCCCCAGCAGCTCCGGCAGAAAGGCGGCAAAGCCTGCGCAGCCTGCCAGCACCGGGGGCGTTCCATTCTGGAACAGCTGCTGTCCGGCGGCTTCAAGGTCTGCGGCGGTGGCGGCGTCATACACCAGAATGCCGGTCTTGTCCGCTGCCGTCTCGCCGGGCTGCAGGCTCTGTGCGGGGACATCGGTCTGCAAATGGATCAGCTTTGTCACCTCGGCGCAGCGCACCGGCTCGAAGGGGTCGATGCCGAAGGGGCTTTCGTTCACCGGCACGCCTTTGATGTAATGGACGCCCTTTTCGGTGGTGCGTCCGATCTGCGGGAAGGCCGGCAGAAAGGGTAAATTGCGTGCGCCGCTTGCCTTGAGCAGGGCGGCAAGCTCTGCGCCGATGTTGCCGCGCAGGGCAGAATCCGTCTTTTTATAGATGCAGCCCACGCCGTTTTCCACCGCGCTGCGGGTCAGCTCTTCAACAGCCTTGGCAGCCTTTGCGGCGGGCAGATGCCGCGTCTCGGTATCCACCACCAGCACGGTGCTGCTGCACGCGGAAAGGTCTGCCTGCCCCACCACGACCTGCGTGGGGATGCCGTGTGCCGCAAGCTGTACGCCGGTATCCAGCGCACCAGTAAAATCATCTGCAATCATCAGCAGGCGAAGCATTCGTTCGTGCCCCCTCACTTGTTTTTGTGCTTTCATTATGCCGTATCCGCCGCGGGATTGCACCCCGCGCAAGGGGCAAAAGCGTTTCATTTTAGCACGTTTTCAATTTTCTTTCCGTTTCAAGTGTAAAAACGTTCTATTTTGAAACCACTTTCTGTTTTCTTTTTGAACTACACCGAGTATAATAGTTTCAAAGAGAAACATGGAGGGACGTTTTATGGTCGAAACTCACACCCGCATTCTGGGCATTGCCCCCTACGACGGAATGCGCACCGCCATGGAGCAGGCGGCGCAGGCCTACCCCAACGTTGAGCTGGAGGTGTACACCGGCGATCTGGAAGAGGGACAGGCCATCGTGCAGAGCATGACGCCCAACAGCTACGACTGCATCATCTCCCGCGGCGGCACCGCCACCCTGATCCGGCAGGTGACCGACCTGCCGGTGGTGGATATCCATATTTCGGTGTACGATGTGCTGCGCACCATGAAGCTGGCAGAGAACTACACCAGCCTGTACGCCATCGTGGGCTTTCCCAGCATCACCGAGCCCGCCCACACCCTTTGCAGCCTGCTGAACTTTGATCTGGATATCCTCACCGTCCGCAGCGCCGAGGAGGTGCGCCACACCTTGGAGCGGCTCAAGCAGGGCGGCTACCGGATGGTGGTCTGTGATATGGTCACCCACACCATTGCCCGGGAGATGGGCTTTGACGCCTTCCTGATCACCTCCGGCATCGAAAGCCTGCACAGCGCCATCGATCAGGCGGTGAACATCAGCACATGGTTCGGCCAGCTGCGGCAGGAGAACCTGTTTTTGCGCAGCATCACGCAGGAGCAGGGCGGCAGGGTCGTGGTGATGGAGCCGGACGGCAGCCTGTTCTATAATAATATGAAGGACATCTCCCCGGAGCTGCACCGCTGTTTGCAGACCCATCTGCGGGAGATCCCCACCACGGGCAGCTTAAAGTTCTATTACACCGAGCGCAGCCAGCTGTACAGCATCACAGCACAGGTGCTGCTGATGAACAATGTGCAGCGGTATCTGTTCTACTGCGTGCCCTCCCGCATCCCGCTGCATTCCAGCCGCCCGGGGCTGCGGTCGCTGAACCAAGGCGAGTGCGAGTATCTTTTCTCCAACAGCTTTTACAGCCTGAGCGGTGCCATGGGCACGCAGGACGCCGAGATCAACGCCCTTGCCGCCGTGCGTCAGCCCCTGTTCATCTGCGGCGAGCCGGGCACCGGCAAAGAGCAGATTGCCCGCTACCTCTACCTGCACAGCGCACTGGTGAACCGCCCCCTCGTGGTGGCAAACTGCGCCATGATGAACGATAAATCATGGGATTTTCTGCTCAACCACTATAACTCGCCCCTGAACGCCAACGGCAACACGGTCTACTTCCAGAACTTTGAAGCCATCCCGGAGCAGTGGAGCACCGAGCTGCTGGCTGCTATCGAGGAGACCGGCCTTGCCCGCCGGGTGCGGCTGCTGTTCTCCCGCTCGGTGCGGCCGGAGGAACCGGTCTCGCCGGTCACCCGCCGCTTTATCGAGCGGTTGGGCGCACTGACGCTGGAGCTGCCCCCGCTGCGCAGCCGGTCGGATGAGATCCCGTCCCTTTCCAGTTTGTACCTGAACAGCCTGAATCTGGAGCTGGGCAAGCAGCTCTCCGGCTTTGAGCCCCGCGCCATCGAGATGCTGCGGCAGTACCCGTGGCCGAACAACTACACCCAGTTCAAAAACCTTCTGCGCTCCCTTGCCACCCTGACGAACGGCCCCTACATCCGCAGCAGCAGCGTGGCAGACCTGCTCTCCAAGGAGCGCAGCCTGCGCAGCGCCCCGGCGGCGCACCCGGCGGCGGTGATCAGCACCGACACCTCCCGCACGCTGGAAAGCATCATCGGCGAGGTGGTGCAGCAGACGGTAGCCGCCCACGGCGGCAACCGCGCCGCCGCCGCCCGGCAGCTGGGCATCAGCCGCACCACCCTGTGGCGGTATCTGGGCAAGCTGGAAAACGGCGAGACCGACCAGACATGATTTGTGTGTGCGCCGTTTGTTGACAAAACGCGCGCCGCACCATATACTTCAGAAAAAAGCCGCAGGCGCAAAGGGGTACTGCTATGAGCGAATTTTCACACCTGAAAAACAAGCTGCTGGCCGAGCAGGTGGAGGATCAGATCTACCATTATATTCTGGACGAAGCGCTGGAGCCGGGCGCAAAGCTGCCCAACGAGTTTGCGCTGGGCGAAAAGTTCCGGGTAGGACGCAGCACCATCCGCGAAGCGGTGAAGCTGCTGTCCAGCAAGGGCATCGTGGAGGTGCGGCAGGGCTCCGGCACCTATGTGGTGACCACGGTGAAGGGGCTTTCCGATCCGCTGAACCTGCGCAGCGTGCAGGATAAAAACGTACTGGCCTTTGATCTGGTAAACGTCCGTCTGCTGCTGGAGCCGGGCATTGCGGAGATGGCGGCGCAGAACGCCACCCCGGAGGACATTGAGCGGCTGCGGCGGCTCTGCGAGCGGGTGGAGACCAAGATCCACGAGGGCGACCGCTACATCGAGGACGACATTGCCTTTCACACCTGCATCGCCGAGAGCAGCAAGAATCTGGTGGTGGGGCAGCTGATCCCGGTCATCGACACGGCGGTGATGATGTTCGTGAACGTCACCCACAAAAAGCTGATCGATGAGACCATCATGACCCACCGCATGATCACCGAAGCCATTGCCAACCACGACCCCCTCGGCGCAAAAGCTGCCATGGTGATGCACCTGAACTTCAACCGCAGCTACATCAAAAAGGTCTACGATGGCGAGGACCCGGATGATGGCACCATCGGCATGGCGGCGTATATCAATTGAAAAGAAAAATATTTTTTAATGGAGTAATGCCGGAGCGTCTGC
>OHBV01000986.1_pt1 | contig 11720 bp, 7 predicted proteins | sample 1577451 | NCBI WGS metagenome assembly OHBV01 (sample SAMEA3879605, study PRJEB24766) | human gut metagenome | biome: human-associated habitat; feature: feces | place: USA | collected 1985/1987 | reverse complement strand
AATGCAGCGCTTTGCTTACAGCGTCTCGATGTCGCTCACGGTGATTTCGTCAGAGCGGGAATTTTTGGTGTAGGTCACGCGCTGATTGCCGCAGGTAAAGCTAACGGCGACAGTGCGGTTGGAACTGTACCAGCTGTCATAGGTCGGCTGGCTGATTTCATACGCCAAGGCAACACTGCGCTCCTCGCCGGGTCTGATGGTGAGACTGTCATAGGTGCGCCAGATTACAAAATCTTTTTTCTTTAAATAACAATTCCCAAGCAAAAATCGTTTAGCAATAATTTTCCCCTGATGCCAGCCGTTTTTGTCTTCTTCTAAGGGCTTTTGCGGACTCCAGCCACAAACCGGACATTCGTCTCTTTCTCTGTCCCATTCCACAAAACAGCCCATGCAAGCCTTTACCTCCATGCCATCCTCCTATGATTGTTTTTCCTTTTCTCCCGAAAGTACCTCACCGTATAAGTCATAATACAAATCTGCCATTCGCTGATACCTATCCTCTATCTGCACCGATAATCCCTTTTTAACGGCCTGAGATTTTTTTTCCGAAACATTCACACCCATTTGCTGCAGACTAACCATTTTGTCTTCACTCACCCGTTCATAGGCACGCTGTGGTTTCCTGCCGGTCAGCAGATAAAAAATGCTGCCGCACAAACTGTAAACATCGGTCCATGGACCTTGTTTTCCATGAGAGTCATATTGCTCAATCGGTGCATAACCATGCTTCAGTAAAACGGAATGATCCTTTCCTGAGTGGTATTCTTTGGCTGCACCAAAATCAATAACTTTTGCTCTTCCCTCTCTGGTTACCATAATATTATCTGGGCTAATATCCCGGTGGATAATATTCTCCTTGTGTACCTCGTTGAGTGCCGCAATCACTTCTTTTAACATCGGAAATAAAACATCGGGTGGAATCTTACCGCCCAATTGCTTGGCATACCGGCGCAAATCAATTCCTTCAATATATTCCATAACAATATATGCCGTATTATTTCCATAGAAAAAATCACGGACCGAAACAATTCCGGACATCGTATAAAAATGCGATAAATTTTCTGCTTCTTTGATATATGTTTGCAGCCCATGCTGATACGCATATTTTGCCTGCTCCGTATTTTCTGTAAAAACGTTTAAGGTGGCGGTTAAGGACGAGTGTGATATCGTTTCCGTAATTCCCCGCGAAGCAACTCCTCTTGGAAAATATTCTTTAATACACACCCGCTTGCTCTGATAAAAATCCCAGCCAATATAAGTAATACCAAAGCCACCTACACCAATCACTTTTCCTACAAGATATTTACCATTTAATATCTCATAAGGTGGCAGACTATTTTTCACCTGCTGATACGCCGGCAAATAAAATCCGCAGTATGGACAGGGTTCTTTTGGCATATTTAATTCTTTCATGCATCCCATGCATAAAACATTGGGGTCTACCAGTCTTTTTGCCATTATTTTTCACTCTCCCGTCTGCTGTCATTAACCATCCACAACTTCATCGGCATCTCCTTCTGTAAAATCTACTTCATCTTCATCGGATGGTTTCTTTTTCACACTTTTCTTTTTCATACTTTTGGGCTTTGTTGTAGCCGAACTTGGCACCGGTGTCTGTGTAGGCTCCGGTGTCGGCTCTACCCCTTTGCTCTTTACTAAGGTAATCTGTTTGTCCTCCCGGATATTAATGATTTGTCCTTTCTCAGGAAGCTGGGAATCCACTTTTCCTTTTGATACAGTCGAATAATTCTTACCACTTTTTACAACAACAGGAACCGTTATTCCTCGCGACTTCAAAAGTGCCTTAGCCTCATTTACAGACAGTCCTGTAAGTTTTGGCATTTTTTTCTCGTAATCACTTTTTTTACCAACCGAATAAACGAGCACAACCGGGGAAGCCGATTCTCCCTTGGTATACACTTCTCCCGCACCAACGGTCTGCGATACCAGTGACCTATTCGGAATTTCATCCGAATAAGTCTCTTCTACCGTCACTGCAATTCCCTTATCCTCAAAATAGCGAACCGCATCCTCTCTTGTCATAGAAGCACAATCCTTCATTGTAAATTTATTCGTACCACCACTTACCGTAAACTGTACCGATGTATCGCCTGACACAGCACTTCCTTCGACTACACTCTGCTCAATTACCGTGTCCTCTTCTTTTTGTGTATCGTACTCATAGATTGGCTCGGAAATATTTTTAATTCCCGTATTGTTTAACAACTGCTTGGCTTCCTCCAAACTTTTTCCAGTGCAGTCCGGCATTGCCTTCATCTGTTCTGAAGTCTGAACCTTCGCATTGTTTTGTTTCACATACCATGTCACCGCTCCTGCCATCGCACCTGCCAGTCCTATGACGCATAAGATTAAGAGCACTTTCGTACCTGTTTTCATTGCCAAAAGATGTGAAACCAATCGCCCATGCTCCGGTGGCGGCGGTGGTAAAATCCACTCCGGCTCATATACCGGCTGGAAGTTCTGTCCACCAAGCGCCTCCATAAAATCCTCTGCCGTCTGCAAACGATACTGTGGCTTCACATTAAGACAGCACATCATAGCAAGTTCTGCCTGCTCCGGAAGTTCAATTCCCATACTGGATGGTGGAATCAGTGAGTCCTCGTTTACCCGGTTATTTGCCGGAATCGGTTTCATTCCTGTCAACATACGATAAAACAATGCTGCCACAGCATACAAATCCGTATAAGGCCCCTGTGGTGCCGTTTTACTGTACTGCTCAATCGGTGCGTAGCCCTGTTTCAATACGATTTCTGTTCGTATATTAGCAAGCTCTGACGCATGTTTTGCGGCACCAAAATCAATTAATTTGATAACACCTTCATTGGTGACAAATACATTATCCGGTGCAATATCACGATGAAGCACACCTCTTTTATGAATGTCTTTTAACGTATGCAGTACCGTAAGAATAACTCTTCTGCACCACTCATAATCCTTCTTGTTACCGGACTGTTTGAGAATTGATTTTACATCCATTCCCTCTAAATACTCCATCACAATATAACCGGTTCCATTCTGCTCAAAAAACGTATATATTGCCACTACGCCTTTGATGTCCTGAAGGTTTGCAACACTCCTTGCTTCCTCCAAAAAGCTTTGAAGTCCTGCCCGGAAATGGTGAGCCGATTTTGCATCTTTTGGTCGAACGGTAATTCCATCCGAATCCCTTTCACAAATCTGTCCGGGATAAAATTCCTTAATTGCCACTTTGCATAAAAGCGTCTCGTTCCAGCCAATGTATGTGTTTCCAAATCCACCGGAACCAATTGCCTTCCCCACAATAAATTTGTTCTGCAGCACCGTTCCCGGCTGTAAAAACTGCGGCGGTACGGCTTCCAAATCCAAAGACGCTCCACAGTGTGGACAAGTATGTAATTTTTCATTTTCTATTGGCTGCATACAGCCGTAACATCGTTTCATAAGATTCCTTTCTTTGACGATAGTTTCTATTAACTCATTACAAAATCAACATCTTCACTCGCACTATCAGGTTTTTGGGTCGTTTTTGGCTTTGCAGGTTGTGAATCCCTCTGCTTAGGCACACTAGTTGCCTGTGGCACCGGCGTTGCATTTGCCTTTGTCTCAATCACAATCTTATACTTTCCATCCTTTTTAAATACCTTTTCCGGTTTTCCATCCACAAGTGCATATACATTTGTAATCACCGCATTACTTTCCGGACCTTTTATCGTCACATCATAGCTATATGAAATATCCTTTAAAGCACTCTTTACCGCTGCCGGGCTTTTTCCGGACCAGGAAACCAGTTTATAAACCGTATCAAATGGAAGTTCACTTGTTTTACTGTCATCAAACGTCTGTCCCGCTGCAATATTCTGGTTTACAATATAGCCAACCCCTTTGACGGAATCTAACGATACATAAGCAGCATTATAAGAAGGAGTTTCCTTTCCAATGAATTTCTTACCTCTGTACTTAGCAAGTTTTACACTGTTAATATATCTTCCACGAAAATTCTTCATAACATCCTTAAAATATGGGCTCACATAATAGTAAATGGCATCCACATCTTTTAAAGTAAAAAAGGTATCTTTCTTTTGACCGCGAATCTCTTTGGCAGAAATAAATTTCCCTTTTACTGTTATGCCATAAACATCCCGGTAATTCTGGCGGTTACTGTCAACGGCATCCTCACCTAACCCTTCCGTTGCCTCTTTACATTTGTCACTGCTAAGTTTTAAATACGCCGCTAACGAGTCCACGTTACCATTCATATTTTCCGCCACCGTTCCATAGTTACAGCGTTTACTCGTAACTAAAGAGCACAGAATCTTTTTATCTTTTCCCAGTGTTCTTCCGCTTACCGGATTCTGCACAGATATAATTTCATCCTCTTGATTTGGGTCATACATAACGGCATTTACTTTCAGAGAAACCCCATCTTTTTTCACAAGTTCTTCCGCATTTCCATACGTCTTACCAATGATATTGGCAGCTCTCACTTCCGTACTGTCTCCCGTGTCAATGGTATCCGTCATTTTCTGGTAAGTAACAACTCCGCCAACACCGACAATCACACAGGCTAACACAGCAACTAAGCCTTTTGCCCACTTCGGGAATTTACCCACATCATTTTTCTTATTTTTTACATGAATCCGCTTAACCTGAGCACTGTTTAATTCTTCTAAAAATACCTGTGCCGACGGCGTACGGTCTTTCTGATACACATTAAGTGCATTCATCATCGCATTCTCTATATTTTGCGGAATGGAGATTCCTAACTGCGTTGGTGTTTTTAATTCATCTAACAAAGCTCTATCGACAGACTCTACCGGCACCTTGCCTGTAATCATTCGATACATCACTGCTCCCAGTGCATAAACATCGGTCCATGGGCCGCGGACGCCACGGCTTCGATACTGCTCCTCCGGTGCATAACCCTGTTTCAAAATAATCGCAAGGCTCTTGGAATTTGCCGTCGTAACATAACGGGTTGCTCCAAAGTCCATCAGTTTAATCTCTCCCTCCGCAGTAACGACAATAGTTTCCGGTGAGATATCACAATGGATAATGTCAAGCGGATGCACCTGACATAAGCCGGTGAGAATTTTAACAATAAATGCTTTCGCTTCCTCAGCAGAAAAAACCTTGCCATCATCAAGAATCTGCTGCAACGTTTCCCCTTCCACATATTCAGAGATTACATAACCGGTATCATTTTCCGCAACACAGTCATATACCTTGGCAATTCCTTCTACCGCATTTAAGTGCTGTATCCGGTTTGCCTCATTTAAAAATGTCGTAAGCCCCTGCTCAAACTGTTCAAGCGCATCACCGGAGTAAATCGTAACTTCTGTTTCCCCTTCTGCGCGGCTTGAAAAATCGCTTGGTAGATACTCTTTCACAAACACTTTCCGGTTGTGCTCAGCATCCATTCCCAAATAGGTAACCGTATATCCACCATAGCGGATAACACGTCCCACAATATACTTTCCACCCACTACGGTTCCAGGGTCTAGATAATATGACTCCTGACGCAGTGTCGTTTCATCGTAACCACAATGCGGACATGTCGTACAATTATCCTCTATATTCGTCATACAACCCATACATAATTTCATGTCTGACTTCCTCCTTTTTCTATGCCTTTATCTTCACCGGTTTTGACTCAACGGTTATATCTCCATATTTTGCACGAAGTTTGAAATAGCGGTAAGTTCCTTTTTTCATATTGATTTTTGCACCGCTTTTCTTACTTATGGATTTCACTACTTTTAACTGACTCTTTTTCTTTCCTACTAACACTTCTATTTTCCCTGGTTTTGCAAAACCTTTCCCATAGGAATACGACAATTTGAATGAACGGTACACGCCTTCAATATATCGCTTTGCCTTTCCCCGTACATATTTAATTTTCGGTGTCGGCAGATTACAGGATAAGGTGACCGGAAGTGCCGCCAGTTCTTTTGTCTCTCCCTCTTTGGTCTCCATCAGTTTTACAGAAAGATTTTTTTCTCCTAGAAAACATTTTTTCAAACGGAGAAAATTTCCTAATTTACTGTAAGTAAGATATTTTTCATCACCTTTAGCAAGTGAAACATCCAACCATAAATTTTCTTTTTGCGGAAGTTTTCCAAAGAAATACTCTAATGACAAATTTTTATTAAGTGTCAATTCTCCATTGTCAATATAAGAAACATTGATGAGGCGCCACTCTTTTTCTTCCGAAGAATTGTTTTCTGTATAGGCACAGCGATATAGGGATATACCAATTGGCTCTACACCAAAAACAGCACTGTTTTTAGTCGTTTCCAGCCAGTTTCCTCCGTCTTTTTGGAAACGGAATTTGCCTGCATTTACCCCCGTCAACTCAACTTTAGTCTCAAACTGGTCTTTCGCTTCATTATAAACAGGGGCATTGTCCGAATCTACAACTTGAAATTCTTCCGCACGTACCTCACCTGCCGGAGCTAAACTGCCTGCCACAAGGGCGAACATCATAAAACCTGATAAAATCTGTTTTCTCATTTCTCTTACCAATCCTTTCTTTTAACGTTTATCTTTTTTCAAATTTCTAAGAACAATGGTACTTGCCACACCGCATATCAGCATGATAAGAAGCAAAATAAGCCAAGTATGCCATAAATGCTCCGATGTTCTTACAAAAAAGTCTTCATATGGTTTTGCCGGAATTTTCATCAATTTCCCGGTTTCTGTCTCAATTTCTTTATACGGAAGAGCATTCAAATCTGCTGTATTTCCAAGACACTCCATCGACCATCGGCTGACCGTGATTTTGGAAATGACAAGTGCCCCGTCACCCAGTGCAAATAAAACTCCAGAAAATAATAACTGAACAATTAACACAAACGGTGCAAATGCCATAGCCCGGTCTGCATTGCGCACAAGAGACGATACAATCAATCCCATCGATTCCGAAGCAAATATCGTAAGCACCATAGTCAGCCAGATTTCCATTCCCGGATGACTGCCCCAAATAGTTCCTCCTTTGGCAGTATGCTCTAATAAGTTCAAGAAAATAGTGGTCAAAAGCGTCGCCTGTATAAGACAAATAATTCCCTGAACAATGTATTTGGACAACACATAGCCGGACAACCGCAAATTTCCCATATACTCTCTTTTGAGAATGGCTCTCTCCTTACACACTTCCTGAATCGTGTTAAACAATCCAATCCATATGCCGGAACAGGAAAGGGCAAATAAAATTGACTTTGTATCATCAAAGTTTACAAAAGTTCCTTCCTGCGCCACCAAAAACAATAAAAGTGCAATGGCAACCGGCTGAACCAATAACAAAAGCAGTCTTGAATAATCATTTTTAATTAAGTTCATATACCGTGCCGTCAAGACTCGCAGCTGCTTAAACCACGAAACATTTCGCCTTGCGGAATTTTTTATAAACATATCTTCTGCCTTTGTAAGTGCGGGTTCTTCCTGCCTTTTCTGCCAGTAATTTTGCAGATAATAGCCATTCCAGTTATCTGTATTTACAGCAAGTTCATTGTAGATTTCCACTAAATCCTGTTTTCCGAAATATTCATTCATTTCCGAAGGTGGTCCACAATAACAAATCTTTCCTCCCGGTCCCATAAAAATCACCTTGTCGCACAAGTGAATACTCTGTGTGGTATGTGTTACCATGATGATTGTCTTGCCTTCACTCTTTGACAACGAAGCCAATGTATGCATCAGACTTTGTTCCGTATCCGGATCTAAACCGGATGTTGGTTCATCTAAGAAAAATAATCCGGGGTCAGCCAGCAATTCAACGGCTATACTAGCTCTCTTTTTCTGACCACCGCTTAATTTTCTGATATAGGTATCCGCATGTTGCGTAAGGTCTACCATCTCAAGCACCTTATAAATCCGCAGTTCCATTTCTGCCCTTGTTGTGTCGGATGGCATTTTCATTTTTGCTGTATATAACAGCATCTTTTTCAGTTTCAGATTTTCGTAAATAATATCCTGCTGCGGAACAAAGCCAATCATGTTTTTCAAACTATTGAAATTCCTTCTAAGGTCAATTCCATTACAGAAAACATTTCCTTCAATATCCCGGTCAAAGCCGCTCATAGCATTCATTACCGTCGTTTTTCCAGCACCGGAACCTCCGATAATTGCTACAAACTCATTACTGCCAATATCACCATAAACCTGATTAAGAATTTTCTTTCGTCCGGCACCTCTGCCTACCTCTTTGGAAATATTTTCAAGCCGGAGAGACACACCGCTCATAGCCCCTTGGTACAACAATTTTCCATCGACGACAAAGAATAAAAAGTTTGCAATCTGAATCATGTCTTTTTCTGCAATTTGCTCATCGCGGTTTACTCTTTTGCCATTGACATATACGCCATTCATGCTGCCATAATCGATGATGGTATACACACCATTCTGGTTCATGATTGCTGCATGCTTTCTCGAAATTCCAGGGCTGTCCATCACAATCGTATTGTCACTGCCACGTCCAATCAGTGTAAGTCCCTCGGATAAAGTCTGGCACTGCCATGCACTTTTTTGCAGTGAATCTGTCAGTATAATAACTGCCGATTGATTTGACACATGATTTTTTGCATCAATACGGAGAATCCAGTCTCCCGATTCTTTCTGATAATACTTTCTCGGCTTCATCCATTCATAAATTTCACCACGGTATAAATACGTTCCATTGGTACTTCCCACATCGCCAACATAGGTTTTTCCATTTGCAAATTTAATTTTTCCATGGACTCCCGAAATGGTCGACATAGGGATTACAATATCACAGCGGTCCGAGTCTCTTCCGAACAAAATACGGTCTTTTCCAAATGCCTTCAAATCGTAATCATAAAAGTTTGTACCAGCAAGTACAATCATCCGGCTTGCCTGCCTGTTTTCCGAATGCGGACTTCCTACATATTGTGTTTGTTGTAGCTGTTCCATAACCTGCTCCCTTTATCCAAGTGACTTAGTTTTCTTTTTTCTCCTTCACGTACTGCTGGCAGAAAGTTTTTACCCCCAGCGAATCGCTTACATCATTTACATATAACTTACTCTGAAATTCTTCCATTTCCGCTATCCCTTTTCCAACCAGCACACAATCTCTTTTCTGGTTTACCAGCTTCTGAAAACAGCTTAAGGACTCATTATACTTAAAAAATTCTTCAAATGCTTTTTTCTGAATTGGAAATGGCGTTGTGCCATCTGCCGCATAGAAATTTCCCTCAGCCGCTTCACTCATCAAAATCCACATAAAACGCATACAGGCATTCTGTTTGTTTTCAGACGATTGTGCACTAATGGCATATTTTTCATCAAACTGCACAAACATCTTTCCATCCTGTGTTAAAACATGCGCACGGTAATCCGTGACTGAATTTTTCTGAATTTCCTCAGAAACTGCTTTGCGCTGAATAAAGTTATACAGAAAATAACGGTACTCAACATTGGCAATTGTACTATTTCCCCGGTCAAGCACATTATTTGCTGCTGTCACCATTCCGCTTGTTGCCTCTCCACGCCTCGAAACATCAAAAAGGTAAGAAGAAAGATTTGTGACCATATTGGTATCCGGCTGCAATTTCCCGGTAGAAAAATCAAAACAATCCGGTCCGGCAAGAACTGCCATCTTTGCAATCGCACCATAATACTTCGCAAAAGTATATTCCGTAGAATCAGCAGCTTTATTTTCTTTCACTACATCTGCTATCTCAACGGCATCACTGTTTTTATACTTTTCATCTGTATAAAAAACACTGTCCTTTAAGCTGTTTTCCGGTTTTTGTTCGTACTGTTTGCCAAAAAGCAAAAGTGTATTGATACCGGTAGGCATTTCATTCATTTGTGGGAAACATTTTTCATACTCCGTTAAGTACAAATAATCCTCCCGCTCAAGTTCCTCTAACACGTTATCCTGATAAGATACCAGTTTGTAAGAATCCAAATCCGATACATTATCAGAGAAAAACATATCCGGCATTGATTTATTTTCTTTTGCCTTTTTCAATTCCTGTGACATCGTTGCATCCGGATTATCCTTTGTAATATTAACGACATTCACTGTGATTTTTTTATTGTCCTGAAGCATCTGATTTACCCGCTCACTTGCATTCTCACTTGAGACAAAATTCTTCGATGCAACGGAATCGAGCATCTCCTTCTGCTTTTCATTTTCCACCCAGATTGTAATGGTATCCTTATGTAAGGTTGTATCAAAAATCCTGCTTTCTTTTTTTAATACGGTAGAAAAAAGTGTAAAACCTACTACAACCGCTAACACCAAAACGGATACCAGACTAATTGTCCAGTTTCTTCTCCTTCTGCGTTTTTTCTGTTTTACTTTTGGATATTCCGCCATTCGTTTACTTTCTAAGGCATCCTCAAACTGCTGTATACTCTGAAAACGCAGTTCCGGACGAACTGCCATTGCCTCCATAATAGCACGGTCAATGTTCGGTTCAATATCCACTCCCAGTTCTGCCGGAGATTTAAGACTATCTTTAAATTCTCTTTCTGTGGCTTCCATTGGTTTGATACCCGTAACCATCTGGTATAAAATAGCGCCAACCGAATAAATGTCCGTAAAAAATCCCTGCTTACTTTTATCGCGGTACTGCTCCGGTGCAGAATATCCGACTTTGATGATTTTCTCTCCTGCCATTCCCTCAGAGCTGTCATTTAACTGAGCCGCACCAAAGTCAAATATTTTAACATTTCTCTCATCCGAAATAAATATATTATCCGGACTGATATCACGGTGAATAATTCCTTTTGCATGAATTTTTTTGACCGCTTCAATAATCGGATGAATTACATTTAATGCAACTTCCGGCTCCATCCGCCCCTGTCTTTCCAAATAATCTTTTAACAATACACCATCGACATATTCCATAATGATATATGCCGTATTATTTGCCTCAAAAAAGTCATATACATTCACAATATCTTTTGCTTTTCCAAACTGGGCAATACTCTGAGCCTCCATAAGGAACCGCTTCAACTGTGCCTGATACTGATTTTGTTTATCCCCTGATAAAAGTCCTACACTACATTCACCCGGCGCACGGTTTACTAAACCTGCCGGATAAAACTCTTTTACCGCGACAACAACACCAAGTGTTGTATCAAAACACTTATAGGTAATTCCAAATCCACCAAATCCAATGGCATTTCCCACAATAAAATGATTTGCAAGGATTGTACCCGGTGTCAGATAATGAGGCTGCTTAGGTTTTGTTCCCTCTACATATCCGCAAAAAGGACATACCTCATATTGTCCTTTTACGCTAAAACAATTCATACATAATTCGCTTGCCATATTCTACCTCTTTCATTATTCCAGTCGAAACCGATTTTCTTCACTACCAAAATCAAGAATAGTTCCCGGTTTCAGGCAAATCTCCATGTTCTGCGGAAGACACTCCTGCGAACCATTTGTAAAACTGCCGTTGCTGGATGTGTCAACAATTTTAAAACACTCTTTATCTCTATGAAAACTTATGACACAATGTTTTCGACTGACTTTCTGCTGGTTTTCAAAAACTAAATCATTATCCGCAGTTCGTCCAATCCGAATGGTTTCTCCATCCTGAATTGGAATTTCTGCTCCCTTATAAATACCGGCAAGACCGACCAGAACACCTCTTACCGTCTCAATCTTCATATTTTCATCGCCGGTTTTCTCTGCCGGACTGACAATGTTATATCTCATATTTTGCTGTTCATTTTTAATTTCCTGC
>OHBV01000979.1_pt1 | contig 11775 bp, 11 predicted proteins | sample 1577451 | NCBI WGS metagenome assembly OHBV01 (sample SAMEA3879605, study PRJEB24766) | human gut metagenome | biome: human-associated habitat; feature: feces | place: USA | collected 1985/1987 | reverse complement strand
GGGGGGGGGGTAAAATGGTGAAAAGACCTGTGCCGAGTTGGTGCAAAAAGCGGGAACGACGCCCCGGGATGCCCGCCATGCGGAGGCGAACGAGGTATCCTTTTTGCTGCGGGACAGGCTTTGAATGTACAACAGGGAGGATTTTGTATGCAGCGAAAAGATTTAGCTTTGCGGGTGCTGTCTACGGCAGCCATCATGTCGATTGTTACGTCCATTGCAGCCCCGGCCTTTGCGGGTACTTACTATATCGGCAAAGGCAGCATTGACGTAGTAACGAGTACGGACGGCAATGTACATGTGATTCAGAACAGAATCGCCTACATAGATAGGGACAACGAGATCGTGATCAAGGACGGCACCAGCGAAGCGGATACCACCCTGAAGGATGCTAACCGTGCTGCGGCGACCCCTGCGGCAGACCCTGCCGCCACCCACGCCACGCAGGAGCTGGAAGCAGCCGGGTCTGCGGACGCTGCCGGGGAGAGCCAGCCTGACCCGGACGCAGCCTTTACCCTGAGCGAGGCAGAGGAGGACTCTGCCCAGAATCAGGAGGGCAAGGACACCACGGAGAATCCCACAGAGAACCCCACGGAAAATCCCACGGAGAATCCCAAGAAGGATGTGGTGTACCAGCTCGACCCGGCAGACCCGGAGCCGGAGCAGCAGGCCACGAAACTCGCCCCCACCACCTCTGCAGACCCTACGGCAAAGACCAAGGAGGCCACTCAGGCCAACGCCCCTGCGGCTGCTCCCACCCCGGCTACCCCGGCAGAGGGCAGCGCCGCAAAGCCCACCAAAAACGTCATCAAGGTCATCAACAACTGGGCGGAGAAGGTGCTGAATATCCGGCTCAGCAATGTGAATATCGAATCGGATAAAGACAGTACCCATGCGGACGGAAAAACGGACACTTTGGGTAGCTTTCACGGAGCGTCGGCAGCAGAGGTACAGGGTTCCGGAAATACCAAAATTGAGCTGGATGGCCAGAATGTTCTGGACAGCAGTAAATGTTATCTTTGGGCGGGCCTGAACAAAAAGGACAGCGGAAACCTGACCATTACGGATGAGACCAGAGACACGGGCGAGACCATTACCGCAAAGGAGGAAACAGATCACTCCGGAAGCCTGAGGGCAGAAGGAGGATATTACTACAGTAGTCACAGTGGTTCCGGTGAATCTGCTGCTATTGGCGGAAGCTGGGGCCAAGCCACGGATAATATCACCATCGAAGGGTATGCAACGGTAAAAGCAAATACAAAGGGATATGATGCAACCGGTATCGGTGGCGGCTGTGGCGAAAAAGGTAGCAATATCACCATCCAAGGCCATGCCAATGTTACGGCAGACGGCGGGTGGTACGGGGCCGGTATCGGCGGTGGATCCGATGGCTGGAATGGTGGTGGGGATGCGGAGAACATCATCATTCGGGGTTATTCCAAGGTGACGGCAACCGCCCGTGAAGGTGCTGCCATCGGCAGCGGCGCGGGGGAGAGTTTCAGGAAGGCTGGTGATGCCAAAAATATTGTGATTTGTGACCATGCAACAGTCGTTGCAAAGAGCATTGGAGATGGTGCCGCCATCGGCACTGCGGGGAATGGAAGGGAAGCCAACGCAGTGGTGACCATTGGCACAGAAGGCTTTACGGCAGAGCAGGAAGATGTCCATATCACGGCAACATCAAAAGATGGCTCTGCCATTCAGGGCCATGTGACCATCCAGACGGCAAGCGCAAGCAATTCCAGTGCAATCGGAAGTAAAAACGGAAATGTAACGGTCAATATAAAAGACAATGCCTCAATCGATACAGCTACGGGAGGAGTAAACTCCGGCATTGGCGGCAAGATTCTCAGCAATTCAGGTCGAAAGGTCGTGGTGACCATTGACGGCGGAAAAAACGGAAAAGTGGAGATCGGCAAGAACAGTGCAATAGTTGGAGAGTCTGGTGCGATTTCCGGCACTGTGGTCAACATCGGCGACAATGTCTTGCTTAAAATGAAAGGGAAGAACGGCCAGTATATCCGTGTGAACAATGCTGAGGCTGCGGTAGGCAAAAGAAATGACCCCGCAGCAGGCGGCCTTGTAAACACCATTGGCAATAATACGCAGCTGTGGTATACCGACTTCAATGGTGTACTGCAGAAGATCGTGCATAGCAAGAACCTTTGCAAGAAAAAGCTGGTGGGTGAAACCGCCGCCACCTGCACTACCCCCGGCAGCAAAACGTACGAATGCACCTTTGAGAGCTTTGAGAGCAATAACAGCGCTGTCAACCCGGAGCACACCGAACAGTGGACGGAGAATACAGATATTGACCCCAATGCACATGATTGGGGCGCCTGGACAGTGACCACCCCCGCCACCTGCACCACAAAGGGCGTGGAGACCCGTTACTGCAACCGTGACCACAGCCATGTGGAAACCAGAACGACCCCCGCTCTTGGCCACCACTGGAAGGACAACGGCGACGGCACCCACACCTGCCCCGACTGCGGTGCCACCGAGGGCCAGCCTGTCAACACCAACAGCGCCCTTGAGCTGCGGGTGGTGGACGCTGAGGGCATGAACCAGCCCTTTACCGTGAGCCAGAACGGCACCCTGCGCACCTACACCGGTGCCTACGACACTGCCACCCTTACCGGCGACCTGAACACCCTGCGCTACCTGCAGGACCACGGCGCACAGACCATCCAGTTCGTCACCAATGGCCAGACCAGCAGCTTTGCCATCAACGACCTGCTGGCACAGGGCAGCGGCAGCGAGGTGTTCTACCTCACCCACCGTGGGACTGAGGAGCCCACCCTGCTGCTGGTGGAGGCAGACCACAGCGAACTGGTGAAAGACTAACCATCCCCGGAGGCGGAGCTTCCGCATGACCCCGCCCCCCTCCATATTGCAAGACCCCCGGCACCTTCCGCAGGGTGCCGGGGGTCTCTTTGCGCCGCAGGGCAAAAAAAGGCCCCGGCCTGCCCGGTGGGGGCGAGGCCGGAGCCTTTGCTCATGCTTTGGGGGGTGCTGTCAGGCGATCTCAGGCAGCAGTGGAAGAAGCGACCTCGGAGGAAGCAGCCTCAGAAGATGCAGCCTCGCTGGAGACCTCAGAAGCAGCCTCAGAGCTCACCTCAGATGCGGCCTCGGAGGAAGCGCTGTTCTCCTCGGCCACGGCAGAGGTGGAAGCAGCCTCAGACTGAGCGGCAGCAGAAGCAGCCTCAGAGGTGGAAGCGGCGGTAGAAGAAGAGCTGCCGCAGGCAGTCATGCTGACAGCCAGGACCAGAGCAGCAACGGTAACAGCAACATTCTTGAGTTTCATATCGAAAATCTCCTTACTTTTGAAAAAACAGTTTCGCGGAAGGCTGTACAGGTGAAACCTTTCCGCAAGAAGATATTCTAGTCCGTTTTCGAAAAAAATCAAGCCCTTTTTTGGCAAAGATTCTATTTGCCAGAGAGATTCTACACTTTTGTTATAACTTTTCGATAAAAGTCAAAGATTTTTGACGTCCAAAAATGAAACACTCCGGGCTTTTCCGGAAGAGGAAAGCATGGTATAATAGCTTCATGATAAAGCTGGAAAACGACAGTGAGGTAGAAGGTCATGGACATCAGAAAAGTTGCAGTTCTGGGAGCCGGTGCGGTCGGCTCCTATGTCATCTGGGGGCTTTCGGCCCGCAGGGACATTGAGCTTGGCGTGGTGGCCGATGGCCCGCGTGGCGAGCGTCTGGCAAAAGAAGGCTGTGCCATCAACGGCAGGGTCTACCGTCCGGCAGTCTGGACGCCCGGGCAGGCCCATGACGCCGACCTGCTCATCGTCTGCCTGAAATACGGCGCACTGCCCGGCGCACTGGACAGCATCCGGGCCATTACCGGCCCCCGCACCACCATCATGAGCCTGATGAACGGCGTGGACAGCGAGGACATCATTGCCTCTGCCGTGGGTGGGGAGCATCTGCTTTACTCCCTCATCAAAGTGGCGTCTCACAAGGAGGCTGACGGCGTCCATTTCGACCCGGCGACCACCGTTGGCATCATCTTCGGGGAGAAGGAGCCGCCCTGCGACAGCCCCCGCGTCAAGGCCGTGGAGGCTTTGTTCGGCGGCACAGAGCTGCACTTCCGGGCCACCGACTGCATCCGGGAAGAGATGTGGAGCAAGTTCCGCCTCAACGTCTGCAACAACCTGCCCCAGGCCATCCTCGGCGCAGGCGTAGGCTGCTACCGTGACAGCGTCCATATGAAGGCCATCAGCGACGGCCTCCGCCGTGAGCTGGAAGCCATTGCCGCAGCCAAAGGCATTGATATGCAGCGGGTGGATGCCGTGTCCGGCAAGGGCTGTGCCGTCAAGCCCTCGGCCCGCTACTCGACGCTGCAAGACCTCGACGCCGGACGCCATACCGAGATCGATATGTTCTCGGGTGCGCTCATCCGGATGGGCAAAGAGCTGGGCATCCCGACGCCCTACAATGAGTTTGCTTATCATATGATAAAAGCGCTGGAAGAGAAGAACGACGGTAAGTTTGATTATGCCGGCCCGAATCAGGAAATGACATGGGCAAGATAACGGAGGGAATACCGATGAATATTACGGTCTATCTGGGGGCCAATGAGGGCAGCGAACCGGCCCTGAAACAGGCGGTGGAGGAACTGGGCCGCTGGATCGGCGAGAGCGGGAACGCGCTGGTCTACGGCGGCTCCCGCAGCGGCCTGATGGGGCGTCTGGCCCACAGCGTTCTGACGGCGGGCGGTGAAGTGACCGGCGTCGAGCCCCAGTTCTTCATCGACTCCGAGGTGCAGTATGACGGCCTGACCAGGCTCATCGTCACCCAGGACATGACCGAGCGCAAGACCAGGATGATCGAGCTGGGCGACGCCTTTATCGCGTTCCCCGGCGGCACCGGCACGCTGGAAGAGATCGCCGAGGTGATGTCCAAGGTCTCGCTGGGTCATCTGGACGCGCCCTGCATCCTCTACGACCTCGACGGCTACTACGCCGGCCTGAAAGCTCTGCTGGCCCATATGGTCGAGATGGGGCTGTCCAGCCCCGAGCGGCAGAGCGGCATTTATTTTGTAAAGAATCTGGACGAGATAAAGAGCATCCTGAAACGGGCATAAGAAAAGCGCTGGAAGCGGTGTAAAGGCTTCCAGCGCTTTTTGTTGTCTGCTTACATGGAGATGACGCCCAGCGCGTTTGCCACCGAGCTGATGAGGATGATGGCTGCGAAGATGGGGCAGAGGTACTTTATCATAAAGTTGAAGATGCGCTTGCGGCGGAAGGGCTTGCCTTCCAGCGTGACCTCTTCCTCGATCTTCTCCACACCGATGACCCGGGACACCAGCAGGCAGATGGTGATGGCCGCAATGGGCATCATGACCGAGTTGGTGAGGAAATCGAAGAAGTCGAGGAATTGCATCCCGAAGACCGTGAACCGGGCCAGCGGGCCGTAGCCCAGAGCCGACAGACTGCCCAGCACCAGCATGATGATGCCGATGAGGACGGTGGCCTGCTTACGGTCCCAGCCCAGCTCGTCCTCGAAGGTGGAGACAGCGCTTTCCGTCAGGGCGATAGAGCTGGTGACGGCGGCAAAGAGCACCAGCGTGAAGAAGAGGATGCCCACCACGGTGCCGAGGCCCATGCTCTCAAAGACCTTCGGGATGGTGATGAACATGAGGGCCGGGCCGGCCTGCAGGGTGTCCGGGTCGCCGCCCGAGAAGGAGAAGACCGCCGGAATGATCATCAGGCCCGCCATGATGGCAATGGCCGTGTCAAAGATCTCCACGTTCTCGGTGGACTCCTCGATGGAGACATCCTTCTTCATGTAGGAGCCGAAGGTGACGAGGATGCCCATTGCGATGGAGAGGGAGTAGAACATCTGCCCCATGGCGGTCACGACGGTCATCCAGGAGAAGTTGGAGAGATTCGGCACGAGGAAATACTTCACACCCTCCAGTGCACCCGGGCGGGTGACGGAGTAGCCCGCGATGATGACGGACAGCACCACGAGGATGGGCATCATCACCTTGGAGACCCGCTCCACGCCGTTGCGCACGCCTGCAAAGATGATGGCAAGGGTGAAGATGGTAAAGATGACAAAGCAGATCTCCGCCGAAGCGCCGCTGGAAATGAAGGCCGAAAAGTAGCCGTCTGTGGCCAGCTCACTGCCGTGGCCGCTGACGTAGTCGGCCAGATACCGGATGACCCAGCCGCCGATGACTGAGTAATAAGGCACGATGAGGATGGGGATGATGGCATTGATCCAGCCGCCGAAGGAGCGCCTGCCCTTGCGGACGGCGGCAAACGCGCCCACCGGGCTTTTCCTGGTCATCCGGCCCAGCGCCGTCTCGGCAACGATCATGGTGTAGCCGAAGGTGAAGGCGAGGATGATGTAGATGAGCAGGAAGATGCCGCCGCCGTACTTGGCCGCAAGATAGGGGAAGCGCCAGATGTTGCCGAGGCCCACCGACGCGCCTGCTGCGGAGAGAACGAAGCCGATCTTGCCCGAAAAGGCGCTCCGCTTGTGCTGTTTTTGATTCATTGGATTTTCCTCTTTTCACAAATTCAATACCCCCAGTGTATCACAGCCGGGGAGGGGATTCAACCGATTTTTCGATAAGAAGCAGAAGATTCCCTCGAAGGGATCGAAAGGCCGTATCAAAAGATAAGCACAGAAGCAGAAGCTCCTGTGCTCAGAGGGAGGCAGCGTCAATCCACCACCGGCACATCCAGCCCGAATTCCAGCGGGCGGAAGCGGGGGCAGACATTCTCCGTGATGCAGATGACCGACGCGGCCAGGCGGCTGCCGATCTCACAGGACTGAGCCAGATTCTTGCCGTAGGTCAGGCCGATGACCGTACCGGCAAAGAAGGCGTCGCCTGCGCCGGTGGTGTCGATGACGTCCACCTTCTTGGCGGGTACGACGCCGCACTCGCCGGTGTGCTTGGCGTACACGGCACCCTGACCGCCCATGGTCACCACCATGCTGGGCATGTTGGCGCTGTGGACGTTCCGGGCCAGTACCTGAGCCATCTGGCTGGGGGTGAGATGCTCGTAGTCGTCCGAGAAGAGCAGACCGGCCTCCTGCTGGTTGCAGACGAAGCAGTCGATCTGCTGCAGATAGTCGCGGCGCTCCATGGCGATGCTCATGTTGGAGACTGCGGCAAAGACCTTCTTGTTGTATTTCCTGGCATAGCGGAGCACCTGCTTGACCGTGTCTTTCTCGAGGTCCAGCTCGATGGCGATGGCGTCACAGTCCTTGAAGATCTCGTCGCCCTTCTCCTCCAGCAGGGTGGTCAGCGGGGTGGTGTCAGGGCGCTTGGAGATGGCGGCGTGGACGTCGCCGTCGTTGTCAAAGATGGCCAGCCAGGTACCCATGCCATCGGGGACCTTCTGGATGTATCTGGTGTTGACCTTGTGGTTGTCCAGTTTATCGATGACGTCCTGACCCATGCCGGTGTCGTCCACCAGACCCACGAAGGTGGGGCGCAGCTCCACATTGGCGATGTCCTCCGCCACGTTCCGGCTCACACCGCCATGCACCTGTTCAATGCGGCCGGCGTTCCGTCCACCGGGGATGTAGGTGGAGAGGGGATAGCCCTTGATGTCCACGAAAACTGCGCCGATGACTACGATTCCCATATTTGAAATTCCTTTCCTGAATAAGAACTCTCTTTGACTTCTATCCTGTTTACGCTTCTTCTGCCTTTTGCGCCCGAATATCGTCGCCCATAAAGAAGAAGGGGACAAAAGAGGAGAGGCGGCTGGAGATCTTTTCGGTGTAGAGCTTTTCCAGCAGAGCGCCGTCGGTGATGTTGGTGGTGACGATGGTGGGCAGTTTCGCGCCCAGACGGTTGTTCAGCAGGCTGTAAAGGGTGCTGATGAGGAAGCTGGAGTTGAACTCGGAACCCAGGTCGTCGAGGATGAGCAGGTCGGCTCCGGCGGCGGTGCGCAGAAGCATCTCTTCCTCCCCGGCGGGGTCGGAGCCGAAGTGCAGGGCCTCGAGCTTCGAGAAGAAGTCGGGGCTGGACACATAGATGACGTCGAAGCCCTTTTCCAGCACCTCTCCGGCAATGGCCAGAGCGGCATGGGTCTTGCCCAGACCGGCGTTGCCGAGGAGCATCAGGCTCTCGCTGGTGGTATCGAATTCGTCGGCGTAGCCGCGCAGGTCGTCCAGGAGGGTGGACATATAACTCCGTATCGGTTCGCCGAGGGAGGCGTCCATCCGGGCGGGGTAGTAGCGCAGCTCCATGGTATCGAAGCTGGAAATGGAGAGGCTGGACAGAGCCTCGATCTCCGACCGGCGGAGTTGCTGCATCACCTTGTGGACACAGCTGCAGGTGCGTCCGTCCACAATGCCGGTGTCTTCGCAGAGCCTGCAGGTGAAGTGCGGCTCCAGTGCGTCGGCGGGACGGCCGCTGGAGGCCAGCAGGTCGGCCAGCTTTTTGCGGGCATCGGTGAGGGCCGCAGCGGCATCGGTGCGGTCCTTGCCTGCCGCCCCGGCCAGTGCGCAGCGGATGCCCCGCACCCGCACCTCTTCTTCGGCGTGGCGCAGCCCGGGGACAGCGGCCTCGGCCTCAGCGCGGGCGTCCTCTGCTTTGGCCCGTGCGGTCTGACGACGGCGGGCGACGGTGCGCAGGGCTTCCTGATACAGTTCGTTTTTGGTACGCATAGTGTCTCCTTATGCCGGGGGTCACTCGGACTTTTTCTTGAGGGTGCGGCGGCGGGCAGCGTTCTTGAGGAAGTCGTTGCCGCTGGGGGTCTCGCGGTCCACCCGGATGTTCCGGCTGGCGCCGGCAGCGGCCACCGGAGTGCGCACATCGTGGATATTGCGCAGGCCCTTGGCGTTCCAGGTCTTGAGGATGCTGTTCCAGTACCACAGGTCGCGCTTCGGCCCGGCCTGCACAGCGACCTCCTGCACCATGGCATCGTCGTAGCCGTAGACCTCATACCACCGGGAGATGGCTTTCCGCCCGCCGAGGGTGAGCTCGCTGTCCGGAATGCCCAGCAGGGAAGCAACATACTGTTCCCGGGTCTGGCGGAGGGCCAGCAGCTTGAGGTGGGCGTCGGCCTGTTCGCCGGTCTCCACGCCCTCAGCCCGCCAGACTTTCAGCTCGTGGAGGACGGCGGCCATCGTCCGCTTGCCCCGGCTGGCCACATAGGCCACGCAGAGCATGACGGTCTCGGGGGCAAAGCCCTCCTGTACGTAGAGGTTGACCAGCTTTTCCATCTCGCTGTGAGTCAGCGGGCGGGCAAAGCCGGTCTGAGCGCAGTCGATGAGGCTCGAGATCATGGGGTCGGTGCGGCTTGCGGCGGCGATCTCCGCCCAGGTCATGGGGGCAGGAGCAGAGGGCTCTGCTCCCGGCGCGGCGTTCTCGTCGTAGCGCTCGAGAAGCCCCGCACCGGCCCAGAAGGAGAGGGCGCTTTCGGCAGAGATGCGGCTGCGCAGTTTAAGGTCGGCACAAATTTTTTCGGGGTCGGTGACGCCGGTAGCCAGCACATACAGCGCTACCCGGACGTTGTATTCCTCGGCGATGCCCAGCTTGGAAAAGATGAGCTGCGGCACCGGGATGGTGTCGCCCTTGAGCTCTTTGAGACGGTATATCATTTGCTTTCCCCGCTTTCTGCGTCCTCGTCCTTCGGCGGCGGTGACCAGGGCTCACAGTCCAGGATGGAAGGCCGCTGCTTCCAGAGCGCCAGGTCAGCGCTGTAGGCAGAGGACAGATACTCTGCCGCTGCGGCCCGGCCCTCGTCCGTCAGCGGAAAAACCATCTGCCGGCGCAGGGCGGGGTCGGTGCGGTCCAGCGCCCAGGGGTCGGGCCAGATGTCCACCGTGAGGATGGCTTCCTCTTTCTGCGCGCCCTCGCCGCCGTCCGGGTCAGGCACGCTGCGCTTGCCGGGCGAGAGCAGATAGCGCATCCCGTCCTCGCTGCCGCTGTATTGATTCTTGCACTTGAAATAGTGCAGAAGGGGTACAAAAATCATGACGTCCCTCTCAGTTTTAGACTTGCTGAAATGATAAAAGCGCCAATTCTTGACGAATCAGCGCTCTTTTTGTGGAGCAGGATACGGGACTCGAACCCGCCGCCTACTGCTTGGGAAGCAGTCGCTCTACCGGATGAGCTAACCCTGCGTTTACTCATTTATTGTAGCAAAGGACACGGGTTTTGTCAACCGCTTTTTGGCTCGATTTTGGTCGGTAGCAATTCAACTTTTTAATGCAGCAGCAATAGCGTTGAATTGCATATCTCAAAGATGCCGTTTCGATCGGCACTATTTTTGAAAATTGCGATAAACAAAAAGGCCGCCGTTCTGCCCGCAGGAAATAAGGGCGGAACGGCGGTCTTTTGAACGGACTGTGACTTACAGCTCAGCCAGAGCGCGCTTGAGGTTCTGGGCGATCTGGTCAGGGCAGCTGGTGGGGCGGGGGCCGCAGGTGGTGCCTTCCATCCGGGCGATGGCGTCCTCAGCCTTCATGCCCTTGAGCAGGCGGCTGATGCCCTTCAGGTTGCCGTTGCAGCCGCCGATGACCTCGATGGACTCGATGGTGTGGTCATCGTTCAGCACGATGTGGGTCTCCTTGGAGCAGGTACCCTTGTTGGGGTAGCTGAAAGACTTGCTCATATTCAAACATCCTCTCTTTATATCCGACTGACAGGCGAGCGGACTCGCGCAGTACCCTTATTATATCCTTGTCAGGTGGGGAAGTCAATGTGACCCGGTCACAGAGCGCCGCCCCGGCGCTGGCGGGCCAGTGCCTCGATGCGCGCGATCTGGTCGTCCTCGGTGACGCAGGCCCCCACCGGGTGGGGTTTGCCGTGGTTCGCGCCGTGGAAGTCGCTGCCGCCGGTGACGATGAGGTCGTGCTTCTTGCAGAGCTCAGCGCACTCAGCCCTGTCCTCGGGGCTGTTGCGGGGGTGATGCACCTCGATGCCGTCGATGGCCCCTTCGGCCACCAGTTCCCGCAGCAGGGGCATACTCTTGTACACCGTCGGGTGGGCGAACACCACCACGGCCCCGGCGGCCTTTGCCGTGGCCAGCACCTCCCGCACCGGAGGGTAAGTGGGGGAGTGGAGGCACTTGCCCCGCGGCTCCCAGCCGAACAGTTCGTGATAAAGCCCGGTGTAGATGCCGTCGCACAGGCCCAGCTGCTGCAGCGCCTGCATGATGCCGCTCTTGAAGAGGACGCCGCTGTCCTGTGCATATTCCAGCGCCTGCTCGGTGCGGAACTGGGGGTACAGCGCCTCGATCTCCCGGCAGCTCTGCAGAGCGCACTCGTTGCGGCGCTGGCGCATGATGTCGCAGTGCCGGCGCAGGGCAGGGCAGTCCAGGTCGGGCCAGAAGGTCAGCAGATGGACGCGGTGGCTGCGCTCGAAGTCGTAACCGGTCAGTTCGGCGGCGGGGATGAGCCGCACGCCGTCCTGCACCGGGTGGTCGTAGGCGTACTGGGCGCTGAGTGTGGTATCGTGGTCAGAAAGGGCCAGAGCGCTCAGCCCCAGCCGCGCTGCCATCAGGGGCAGGCGGTGGATGGGAACAGAGCCGTCAGAGCAGGTGGAATGAGTATGAAGGTCGCCAGCCATAAGTTACTTTCCCTCGATTTTTACAGATTTCTGCGCCTAGTGTACCACAAAAATCATCGGGGAACAAGGGAGCCTTACACGGCTTTGCCGCCCACCGTGAGCGTGGAAGAACGGATGTGGTGGGTGAGAACGACTTCGGCATCCTCGCCGCCCATGGCCAGCAGTTCGTCCACCGAGAGGGTGGTGGAGCAGAGGATGGTCTGGAAGGTGATGGTGTCG
>OHBV01000968.1_pt1 | contig 11908 bp, 10 predicted proteins | sample 1577451 | NCBI WGS metagenome assembly OHBV01 (sample SAMEA3879605, study PRJEB24766) | human gut metagenome | biome: human-associated habitat; feature: feces | place: USA | collected 1985/1987 | reverse complement strand
TCTGAAATGAATTGCTGCATCAGACGTTCCCGTCATACGTTGGTACAGATAACTTTCTCAGCAGGCTTTCCTTCTTGCTTCATCCTCTTTCCGCTCTTCTCCGACTTCTGTCATCAGATACGGATCAAGAACCTCTTCCAGCTCTTTCTCAGTCATGATCCCTTGTTCCAGAACAAGTTCCCGGACAGACTTGCCAGTTTTTACTGCAGTTTTTGCGATGGTTGCAGACGCCTTGTAGCCAATATGCGGGCAGAGAGCCGTTGCGATTCCTGCACTGCTTTCCATCAGGTCTTTGCAGTGTTTGCGGTTTGCGGTGATTCCTGTGATGCAGTTTACGATCAATGTATCCACTGCTTTTTCCAGAGTCGTAATGGATTCAAAAAGATTACAAAATACAACCGGCTCAAAAGCATTCAACTCCAGCTGTCCGGCTTCTGCCGCCATGGTAATGGTGGTATCATGTCCTACGATGTGGAAAGCGACCTGGCTTACTACCTCCGGAATGACCGGATTTACCTTACCTGGCATGATGGAAGACCCATTCTGCTTTGCTGGAAGATTGATCTCCCCAAATCCGGTTTTCGGGCCGGAAGACATCAGTCGAAGATCGTTGCACATCTTGGAAAGATCCACCGCACAGGTTTTACATGACTGCCGCCCAGCGGGATGTAAAGATAATCCCGGAACCATGCGCCAAGTGAAATATGCCATCTGCGCCAGAATTCGGTAATGCTCGCAGAACAATAAGGATAGCGGAAGTTTTCCGGAAAATCAAATCCAAAAACAGCTCCCAGTCCGACCGCCATATCGCTGTACCCGGAAAAATCAAAGTAAATCTGAAGCATAAACGCTACCGCATACATCCAGAAAAATAAAACCGATTTTTCCTCGGAAGCCTGAAACTGTCCGATCAGCTCCCCGAGTACATTTGCAATCAGTATCTTTTTTGACAGCCCGGTCACAAATCTTCGAATTCCATATGCACACTTTTCCACGCTGTGCATACGGTTTTCAAGCTGACTTCTGATATCCGAATAGCGCACGATCGGCCCCGCAACGAGCTGCGGAAACATTGCAACATAAGCAGCAAACGTGAGCAGATTTTTCTGTGCCGGGACATCTCCCCGGTATACATCTACCGTATAGCTGATGACCTGAAATGTATAAAAACTGATGCCAAGCGGCATTGCAATGCTAAGCAGTGGAATTTTCTGCCCTGTCAGCACATTGAGATTCTGTATGAAAAAATCGGCATATTTGCAATAGATGAGCGGAAAAATTTCCAATAAAACAGCGGCAGCCAAAAGAATTTTTGACTGCCGTTTATTCTGACATGTACCGATCAGACGGGCAGACAGATAACCAGCTAAGATGACTGCTGCCATCACCGGCAGGTATTTCGGTTCTCCCCATCCATAAAAGATCAGACTCCCCAAAAGAAGCACTGTATTTTTCATCCGTCCCGGAGCCAGAAAATAAACCAGCACCATACACGGAAGAAAATAAATCAAAAACGTGATACTTGAAAATAACATTTATACGATCCCGTCCTCACTGATGACTTTCGCGTTTTCATAAGTCTGCGTGAGTTTGTCTTTAAACGTGTTTACCAGTTCTTCATTTCCAAAAACAGATACCAGATAATCATCCAACGAAATTACAACCAGCTTGTCCGGAAATCCACACATCCACTGTCTGCCCATCACATTTTCCTTGAGGTCTGCCGCTACGCTCTTTACATCATCTGCATTTTTCAGATGATAGGCACCGCAGGTAAATGTGTTCGCATTCATCATGTGCATGATGGAAGCCGCATTATCGATCTTTTCCGCATCCGCCGCCGGAAAGCCAAGCATGCGGTCTAATTCATCCGCATCCGTGATCCCAAATGTCCCCGGCGCATCCTCTGTCATATTTTCTTCCGTCATATCTCCGCCTGCGATGGCGAATTTCTCGTCTTCTTCGTAGCTGTTCCAGACTGTGGTAAGAAGCTCTTTGGCATCTTTGATCTCTGTCTTTTCTGATGAATCCCTGCTGTCTGTTTTATTTCCACAGGCAGCAAGTGACATTGCAAGAAAAATTGAAAACAATAGTATTATAAATTTTTTCATGTTCGTCTCCATTTTTGTTTTGTTTGGTTTGGTTTTATTTTTCTCATCGTATCATGTTTTATACCGGGTGGAAAGAGAATATTCCATTTTCTTTAATATCTTCTCACGATCCGATCAACACATTTTTTTCTTCAAATGCAAATCCATAATGTCTGATCTTCTCTTTTGGTATTCCCCGTGCCAACAGTTCGGCATCATAATTTTTTTCTTTGATCTGCACTAGTGCTGACTGTACTGTTTTCTTCAAGTGTCTGCTCTTTTTTATTATTTTTTACCTTAAACTCCAATATAATTGCTGGTATTTTTGTTTTTTCCCGCTCTTTCGGAACCATCATGACATCATATCTGCCAAAGCCGCTTTCCCGGTTTGACCTGATTTCATAGATATCTGTCTGGTCTGCTATTAGTCCAAGCACAAATCCATGATAAAATCTTTCCGGTTCCTGATTTCCAGCGCCTTCACTTCCGACATCAAAATAACTAAACGTTGCAAGCGTAATCTTATTCATACAATAATTCATTGCATCCACATCCTCAACCTTTAAATAACCACCTGCTACCAGAAGACTCCATACCGCGCTTTCATCCTGTGCAAGATGGCTGAACACGATCTGTTCATCAAAATTAACTTCAATCGTCTTTCCGTTTAAAAGACTTTCCATCTGTATCTTCATATCTGCCGATGCTCATTCTCTGTAAAACATTCCTGTTCATTTAGATAGCGGTTTTGTCTATAAACATCCACAATAATATTTTTTATCTTTTGAACAGCATCTTTGTAATTGTTCTGTTTTACATCCGCAAAGCTGACAAAAATAACCCGATGTGTTCCCTGCAGTATGCGGTATTTTTCACTTTCCCACCACTGCCTTATAAAATCTGTTTTATCAATATAAAAATAATGGTTCTTTCTTAAAGATACAAAATCCTGCTTTCCAATACTGATGATTCTGCTCATATTTTACCTATACTTTCCTGTTTATCGTGTAATTATCTTTACACGTTTTTGACGTTCTCTGCTGCCTGATCATATTGTATCTATCTTTTGATCAGTTTGAAAGGATTTTCATTTTCTGTAAGTTTTCTTAAAATGATCAATAATCAATTCGGAAATAATCAAGATACGCTTTATATCTGTCCTGTGCCGTAAGACAGGTATCTGTCAGATATCCTTTTTCATTGTCCCATTCTTTCAGCCCCCGATAGTAGAACATTTTTAAATCATCTTCGATAATAAATGGAACAATATTATATTTCAGACACTCTTTAAACATGATCAGTCTGCCGACACGTCCGTTGCCATCCTGAAACGGATGAATTCTTTCAAACTTCACATGAAAATCCAAAATATCTTCCAAAGACTTTTCTTCTTTCGCATTATATTCTGCCAGCAATTTTTTTATCTTACCGGATACCTGCTCCGGTAATGTAGTCTCCATACCCCCGACCTCATTTGGCATCTTTTTATAATCTCCAACAGCAAACCAGTCTTTTCTGGAATCACTGGTTCCATTTTTTAAAGTCAGATGGAGCAGCTTTAACAATTTCTCTGTCAATACCATACAGGCATCATCAATTATCATATCAATGCACCGAAAATGGTTTGCAGTTTCAATCACGTCATCCACGTTAAGAACTTCATTTTCAACACCGATGGTATTGGTTTCAAAAATATATCTTGTCTGATCGTGCGTCAGACGGCTTCCTTCCATATGATTTGAATTATAGGTTAAATCGATCTGTGTTTTATGATAGATACCGCCTTGATACTTATCTGTTTTTTCTTCTCTCAGAATATCTAACAGTGTTTTGGACTGCCGTTTTTCCTGATTTTTTCGCACTCTGTTTTCCTCCGTTCACTTTCTAGATTATTTAATTATAGCACATTACCGGTGGCAAATTCATTTTTGTCTATAAAAACGCAGAAAATCATATAAAAACACACCTGAATAAAAAATGACACATTTATCCATGTACCCATATTCTTTATACTAGTATGATAGAAGCGGACATATAGATTCAAGAATGGAGGGTGTATTTTTATGAAAACCTACGAACGACCACAAGTATTTTGTCAGGAAGATTTATGCGAAGGCTGTCCGGCAGACAACGGTTCTTTCTGCACACTGACCAAGGGATATACAACCGGTGATAAAGACTACCGTCCTACCTGGGAACGCAATGGCGAGAGTCCGGATAAAATAACATGGATAAAAAGACCTCCCAGAAAGGATTTTTCTTTTCCTTTCTGGAAGGTCTTTTAAAATTGTCAAAGAAAGATAAATATCTCTTCCCTTTTCTATATATTGTCTCTTATTTAAAATATGCTACACCGGACTCAAAGATTTTAAGATCCTGCTCTCCGTAAATGTTCATTGCCACGCTTCTGTCACGTCTCTCGGAATGAGCCATCTTGCCGAGCACACGTCCATCCGGGCTTGTGATACCCTCGATGGAACAGTAGGAACCATTGACGTTCCACTCTTCGTCCATGGTCGGAACACCTGCCTCATTGACGTACTGTGTTGCAACCTGACCGTTTGCAAACAGTTTATCAAGCCATTCTTTCGGTGCAACAAAGCGTCCCTCTCCGTGGGATGCCGGGTTGCAGTAAACTTTTCCAAGTTCCGCCTGTGCTAACCATGGGGACTTGTCGGTGACAACTTTTGTGTATACCATCTTGCTGATATGGCGTCCGATCGTGTTGTAGGTCAGTGTCGGGGAATCTGCTGCCTGCGGGCGGATCTCGCCGTAAGGTACCAGTCCTAATTTGATCAGTGCCTGGAATCCGTTACAGATACCAAGGGCTAAACCGTCTCTCTCATTTAACAGTTTCATAACTGCCTCTGTCATCTTTGCGTTGCGGAATGCGGTTGCAAAGAATTTTGCAGATCCTTCCGGCTCATCACCGGCGGAGAATCCACCCGGGAACATGATGATCTGTGCCTGGTCGATTGCCTTGGTAAATTCATCTACGGACTCACGGATGTCCTCAGCATTTAAGTTTTTAAATACTTTTACGATCGTATCCGCACCTGCGCGCTCAAACGCTTTTGCACTGTCGTACTCGCAGTTGGTTCCCGGGAATACCGGAATAAATACGGTCGGTCTTGCCACTTTATGTTTGCATACATAAACAGAATCTGCATGATAAAGATCTGTCTTTACTTCCTCTTTATCTTCGGTTGCACGAGTCGGGAATACTTTCTCCAATGTGCCTGTCCATGCGTTCAATGCCTCATCGATCGCAAGTTTCATATCGCCACAGATAAATGCTGCTTCCTCATTGACAGCACCTGCTCTCTTTACGTTTGCAGATAAACCTGCATTCTGCAGTGCCTCGTAAACTTCTGCAGTCTTGCCTGCCGGAACTTCTGCCACGATATTACCAAAGCCCGGAGCAAACAGTGTATCAGTTGTCACATCGGTATCTACTGTCACGCCAAGTTTGTTACCGAATGCCATCTTTGCAAGTGCTGCTGCAAGACCTTTTCCGTCAAGCGCATATGCGGAAACGATCGCACCTTTCTGGATCAATACATGAACCGCATCATAAAGTTTCATGACCTGTGCGTAAACCGGCACGTCATATTCGTCTTTGTCGATTGTAAAGTATAACAGTTCATTTCCTGCTGCCTTTAACTCCGGTGTGATGATATCCTGCTCTTTTGCCACATCCACTGCAAAGGAAACCAGTGTCGGCGGTACATCAATATCATTAAACGTTCCTGACATGGAATCTTTTCCACCGATAGATGGAAGTCCAAAACCGATCTGTGCATTGTAAGCTCCGAGAAGTGCTGCAAATGGCTGGCTCCAGCGCTTCGGATCCTCGTTCATTCTGCGGAAGTATTCCTGGAATGTAAAACGGATTTTATGGAAGTCACCACCGGCTGACACAATCTTAGCAACCGAAGTAAGCACTGCATATTCCGCTCCATGATATGGGCTCCAGCTCATCAAATACGGATCCATGCCATAACTCATCATCGTAACTGTATCACATTTACCATCGAGTACCGGGAGTTTAGCAATCATAGTCTGCGTTGGTGTCAACTGGTATTTACCACCATATGGCATATTGACTGTGCAGGCACCAATGGAACTGTCAAACATTTCCACAAGACCTTTCTTTGAACATGCATTTAAACTGCTAAGTTTTTTCAAGAAAGCATCTTTGAAACTGTCTACTTTTTCTGTCTTTGTCAAATAATTATCTGCTTTTTTCGGGCTTTCTACAACAACGTCTGTCTCCTGATGAGCACCGTTTGTATCTAAGAAAGCACGAGAAATATTTACAATCTCTTTACCACGCCATTTTAATACAAGGCGTGGAGATTTAGTAACAGTCGCTACACAGACTGCTTCTAAGTTTTCTTCTTCTGCATAGGCAAGCATCTTGTCAACATCTTTCGGGTCAACAACGATTGCCATACGCTCCTGAGACTCAGAAATAGCAAGTTCTGTTCCGTCGAGACCGGCATATTTCTTTGGTACCTTGTCCAAATCTACGGTCAAACCATCTGCAAGTTCACCAATCGCTACGGAAACACCACCGGCACCAAAGTCATTACATTTCTTAATTAGACGGCTCACTTCTTCGCGGCGGAAAAGTCTCTGAATCTTACGCTCAGTCGGCGCATTACCTTTCTGCACCTCTGCACCGCAGGTATCAATCGATGCTGTATTATGTGCTTTTGAAGAACCGGTTGCACCACCACATCCGTCACGACCGGTACGTCCGCCAAGAAGAATAATGATGTCATCCGGATCAGAGTTCTCACGAATTACATTTTTTCTTGGAGCAGCACCCATAACGGCACCAATCTCCAAACGTTTTGCAACATAATTTGGATGATATACTTCATCCACAAGTCCGGTTGCCAGACCAATCTGGTTACCATATGAACTGTAACCTTTGGCAGCTCCTGTCACAATCTTACGCTGGGAAAGCTTTCCTTCCATCGTCTCTTTCTGAGATTTTGTCGGGTCAGCCGCGCCCGTCACGCGCATTGCCTGATAAACATAGCCGCGTCCTGACAACGGATCACGAATTGCACCGCCAAGACAAGTAGCAGCTCCACCAAACGGCTCAATTTCTGTTGGGTGGTTATGTGTTTCATTCTTAAAGAATACAAGCCACTCTTCTGTTTCCGGGCCATTTCCATGGTCGATTTCAACCGGTACAACAATCGAGCAGGCATTAATCTCATCCGACACTTCCATGTCTTCCAATTTACCTTCTGCACGAAGTTTCTTCATACCAAGAAGTGCGATATCCATCAGAGAAACAAATTTGTCATCTCTGCCCTGATACATTTCATCATGTGCTTTTTTGTATTCATTGTATGTTTTTTCAACCGGTGCTTTATAGTCACCATCTTCAAATGTTACATTTTTTAACTCTGTGAGGAACGTCGTATGACGGCAGTGATCCGACCAGTATGTATCCAACACGCGGATTTCCGTCATCGACGGGTCTCTTTTTTCTTCTCCATGAAAATAATTCTGGATGTGAAGAAAATCTTTAAACGTCATTGCCAGACCAAGTGAATCGTACAATGCCTTTAACTCATCCTCCGGCATATCCTTAAAGCCATCAAAAATCTTAACATCTGCCGGCTCCTCAAAAACAGTTACCAAAGTTTCAGGAACTACTTCATCTGTTTCACGAGAATCTACCGGATTAATACAATACGATTTGATACGTGCTAATTCATCCTCGGAAATATCACCGGATAACACATATGTTGTCGCAGACCGGATAATCGGCTCTTCTTTTTCATTTAACAGTTTCACACACTGCTCTGCCGAATCGGCACGCTGGTCGAACTGTCCCGGTAAATATTCCACAGAGAACACTTTGTCATTCTCTTTTTTCGGGAATCTTCCCTCATAAATATCATCTACCGGTGGTTCTGAAAACACTGTAACAAGTGCTTTTTTGTATACATCTTCGGAAATTGATTCCACATCATAACGAATCAACACACGCACTTCACTGAGCGTATCAATTCCAAGATAACTCTTAAGCTCCTGTTTCAACTCCTTTGCCGCTACGGCATAAGGTTCTTTTTTTTCAACATAAATCCGTTTTACGTCTGCCATGACATCCTCCATTTTCTGCTGTATTAAATGATATTATAAATTACTTTAATTACTGCTGTGTCGAACTATCTGTTGTCAGATAACCAATTGTAACTCTGCCCTTCCAGTAACTCTGTGCTGTTGCGGTATACTCTGCTTTAATTGTGTTTTTGTAAACCGCATCAAACTGTGTATCTTCTTCCTGAGAAATAACAGTCTCGCACTGCTTGTTGTAAGCAGCCGGGTCATTGTTATTTACCATCTTAATCACATAATAAGCATCTTTTGTCTCAATCAAACCGGATACTGCACCATTTTTCATTGCTTTCACAGTCTTACGAGTAGCATTATCCAGAAAATCCGTATCGGTTTCAATCAAATCTTTTGTCGAATAAGAAATTCCTTTGTTGTTATCATCGACTTTGTCATTGTCTTTGTCCGTAATAACATCTTTTGTAAAATCTTTTGCGCTTGCTGCTTTTTTCTGCAAAGCAATCATATCTTTCTTACCCTGTTCAAGTGTCTTTGCATCTTTATCCTTTGTCTTATTATCACTGCCGGTTTCTGTCTTGGCAAATGTATAATACTGCAAAGTATACTGACGATAAGATTTTTTATCGACAGATTTCTTTAACTTGTCCTTGTCGATTTTCAAAGTGGAAACAATAGAATCTTTATATTTCTCACCAAGTTTATCTTTCTCTTTTACAGTTGTAATCGTTGCCTCATCCAGACCTTTCATCGCTTTCTGGGAATCTGTCATATTCTTTCTGGCACTCTTGACATCTTCTTTAATTGTCTTTTTCTCTTCATCTGTTAAAGTCATACCCTTTTTCTGTGCGCACATATACAAAATCTCACGTTTTTTTAACGTCTGCATAATCTGCTTTTTGTAAAGTGCTGCATAGGTGTCACCATCTTCTGTCGTATCGGACCAGTCAAACGACATGCCATACATCTGATACATACTTGCCATTGCTTCTGCCTGGTAAATATCGTACATTGCTTCCGGATAATTTATCGTATGTGTTACTGTCTTCCCATCCGCATCTTTTCCTTCTACCGTCAAAATTGCTCTCGGACGAAGATTCACATAACATACCCCGCCGCCAAGCACTGCTACAAGGATGATGCCAACAAGAATCAAAATCATATTCTTACTCAGTCCTCTGCTCTGTTTCACTGTGGACTGTGTGGCATTTTCCCCACCATTTTTCATAATTTTCTTTGCGCTATTCATTTTCTTTCAGCCTCCATAGATTAGTAATGCAAAGGGGGCAAAGAGATTTGACCCCAATATTCTTGTATTCTACCATAAAAAAACAAGGTTCGCAATAAGTACCACAAACATTTCACATATTGAAATAAAAAAACTGCTGACCCATTAAGATCAACAGTTTTGTATGAAATGCAGGAGATGGGACTTGAACCCACACGATATTGCTACCACAGGCACCTGAAGCCTGCGCGTCTGCCAATTCCGCCACTTCTGCATTTCTTATTTATCAATCGCTCTCTCGCGACTGCTCATTTATAATAACCGATGTATGGATAAAAGTCAATAGCTTTTTTGAAATTTTTTTAATTTTTTTTACAGTATCATCAAAACGCACAATTTGTTACGTAGAAGTGTAAGCTTCTTCTGATAAACTGCGGAGCAGTTATCCGGTGTAGAGTTGCACAGAGAAGAGGATGATTTAAATTTTATAGAGGTATTTGGATGTGAGAAAGCAGTGAATGCATGTGATTGGATCTGCCTGAAATTACAAAAAAGTTTTTAATATCAACTTAATTATTTTTAGTACCTTATAAGGTTGAAAAAAGCACTTTGCTGTGATACAATCTTGAAGATTTAGGAAAAAATAAGTGATAGACACAATATAAAGATAAGAAAGGGAGATTGTATGAAAGCATTTCTGATATTAGAAGATGGCCATGTGTTCAAAGGTACAAGCATTGGTTCAACGAGAGACGTTATCAGCGAAATCGTCTTTAATACTTCCATGACCGGTTATCTGGAAGTAATGACCGACCCTTCCTATGCAGGACAGGCAGTATGTATGACTTATCCCCTCATTGGGAATTACGGAATTTGTTATGATGACCAGGAGTCATCAAAGCCATGGGTGGACGGCTTTATTGTCCGCGAATTATCCCGTGTCCCAAGTAATTTCAGAAGCGTGGACACGATTCAGCATTTCTTAACAAAGCATGATATTCCAGGTATTGCCGGAATTGATACCAGAGCCTTAACGAAAATCCTTCGTGAGAAAGGTACCATGAACGGTATGATCACCGTCAATGAAAATTATGATTTAGATACAATTATCCCCCAGTTAAAAGCATATACAACAGGTAAGGTAGTAGAGAAGGTAACATGCCGCGAGAAAGAGATTTTAAAAGGCGACGGTCCGAAAGTAGCACTTCTTGACCTGGGAGCTAAGAGAAACATTGCACGTTCCCTGAATGAAAGAGGATGTGAGGTTACAATTTATCCGGCACTGACACCTGCGGAAGAGATTCTGGAGACAAATCCGGATGGCATTATGTTAAGTAACGGCCCTGGAGATCCAAAGGAATGTACTTCTATTATAAAGGAAATAAAAAAATTATATGATTCTGAAGTTCCGATCTTCGCAATCTGTCTTGGACATCAGCTTATGGCTCTTGCAACAGGTGGAGATACTCATAAGATGAAATACGGACACAGAGGCGGAAATCATCCGGTCAAAGACCTTGCAACAGGACGTGTTTACATTTCTTCCCAGAACCATGGTTATGTAGTAGATGCTGAGGGACTTGAAGAGAAAAACATTGCAAAACCTGCATTCGTTAACGTCAATGACGGCACAAACGAAGGTATGGCATACGAAGGAAAGAATATCTTTACTGTACAGTTCCATCCTGAAGCATGCCCGGGACCGCAGGATTCCAGTTACCTGTTTGACAGATTTATGGATATGATGGGAGGAAATAAATAATGCCAAGAAATAAAGACATTAAAAAAGTACTTGTAATTGGTTCCGGCCCGATTATCATCGGCCAGGCAGCAGAGTTTGACTATGCAGGAACACAGGCATGCCGTTCCCTGAAAGAAGAAGGCATTGAGGTTGTTCTTCTTAACTCCAACCCTGCAACCATCATGACAGATAAAGATATCGCTGACAGAGTTTATATCGAGCCTCTGACAGTAGAAGTAGTAGAACAGCTTATCCTGAAAGAGAAACCGGACAGCGTCCTTCCTACACTGGGCGGCCAGGCGGGATTAAACCTTGCCATGGAGCTGGATGAGAAAGGTTTCCTCAAAGAACACAATATAAGACTGATCGGTACAACTGCCCAGACAATCAAGAAAGCGGAGGACCGTCAGGAATTTAAAGATACCATGGAGAAGATCGGTGAGCCGATTGCAGCATCCAAGGTTGTTACAACAGTAGAAGATGGTCTTGCATTTACAAACATCATTGGTTATCCGGTAGTTCTCCGTCCTGCTTACACACTCGGTGGAAGCGGCGGCGGTATCGCTCATAATGAATATGAACTTCGTGAAATCCTAGAGAATGGTCTTCGTCTTTCACGTGTAGGTGAAGTTCTGGTAGAGCGCTGCATCGCAGGATGGAAAGAGATTGAATATGAAGTAATGCGTGACAGTGCAGGAAACTGTATCACAGTCTGCAACATGGAGAACATTGATCCGGTTGGTGTCCACA
>OHBV01000960.1_pt1 | contig 12002 bp, 15 predicted proteins | sample 1577451 | NCBI WGS metagenome assembly OHBV01 (sample SAMEA3879605, study PRJEB24766) | human gut metagenome | biome: human-associated habitat; feature: feces | place: USA | collected 1985/1987 | reverse complement strand
GCTGCGGAGATAGGCAAGGTCGGTTTTGGGTTGGGTCATGGCATCACGCTCCTTTGCAAAATAAAAAGCAGCGAAGCTTACAGAAGCTACACTGCTTTGGGGTATGTAGTACTAAATCGGATAGTCCTCATCAATAATACTGAACTCATCCATCAATGAATCAACAGGTCGAGGACTATCTTCTTTGAACACAGACATGAGATCGCAAATTTTCTGATGCAGTTCATCAAATGTTATAATAGTCAAGTTATTGAAACTGCTCCGATAAAGCTCAAATGCTTTCTGCTGTTTAGCATTTAATGTACTGATTTTTCCGATAACAACAACACATTTCGGTGAGAAAGCCCGAACTGTGTCAGCCTCTTCCAAATCTCTGGTTAACGTACTGAAATTCTTTTGTAGTTCATCGCGATAGTTAAGGACTTGATTGACTGCGCCACTCATATCAAGACTCATGCTGTATGTTTCACGATACGGTTTTCCAACAATCTCGGTACATGGTGTTTTTATCTCAATCAATGCAACATTTTGTGTCATTTTATTTCTGTATATAAAATCGCACACATTACCGCCTTTGTTGTCAAGTGACTTTCCACCGACAAAAGCCTTTTGTGCATATATTGTACATGGACAAGAAAAAATCTGCGCTAACACCCACTGATTTTCGTTGAAAACCTTTTGCTGCCAAAATTCTTCCTTTCCGTTATCAAGATTTTCTCGCATAAGGGCTTCCACACGCTTCAGCCCCTCTAAACTGGCGGATGTTGTTAAAGCCTGCAAATTTTCATTTGCAAGACTCGATAAACTGTTTTTCAATGATTCATGGGAACTAGTTTGGGTTATCAGCTGGAGAAGGATTTTAATCAGTTCAAAATTTTGAGGTTCTCCAATCATTCTTGCTGCAGAAGGATCGTTTTGAATAACTTCAAGAAAGCTGGAAAATGAACTGTCTATTTGTGCGAATCTTGCAGAACCAAAAGGAATACCATTCATGCAGCCGGACAAATCATATAACTTTTTTAATCCCATAAAAAGATTATATGTTTCCTCTGAATGCAGTTCTATTTCTACCCAATCTCCATTTTTTGCCGATCCTCGCGTGACTTTTTCACAAGGAGCAACACTATCGGTAGGAAAGTACTTCTCATTTTTTGACTTTCGTTCAAGGAGCAGCTTTCCTCGAACAGATTGTTCTGGATTGTTTTGATTATCCACAAGCATTGGCATAAATCGAAAACGAAATCGTTCTGTACTGCTTAGAACAACCGGGGTAGCATCAGCTGTCATTGCAGATCTTGATACAACATCAATACACGATTCTTTCATTAAAAACGTCTCCACTATTATAGCCAGATGAGATTTCCGCAATCCGATTTCTTCTAGCAATTTCTCTAAAAAAAGTTGCTCTTTGTCGATCTCAGAGAATCCACTTGTAGTACCTTATGTCAAATTCTAGGAACTAAAGTCCTGAAATCAATCGAATTTGATGTAATATCCCACTTGGCAACTTGCATCTTTTTGATTTTTCTGCCATCGCCAAAATCAAGAAGGTCTGTTCGTGACAGGTTATTCAAAATTTTATTTAGACTACCGATACCGGCAGACGAAAGCAAAAATGCTTCAGCAGGATCACATAGCTTACAATATGCCCAAAGCTGTCCTAAATCGTGCAAGTTCAACTGCGTCTTTTTGGCCTCAATAAAAGCAATTGCAGATTTGCCGCCTTTTACTATGATGCCAAGAACATCAATTTGGATATCCAATCCAACCGTTTGAGGATAGTGGTCAATCATACCATAGTCTTCAAGAATAACATCAAGCGTTCTGGCGTGAGAATCAACGGTAACTATATGTGCACCCTTATACTTGTCTTCAAGATATTTCTGAAGCCAAATTCTCATAGGTTCATACAGTTCAATTTCCTTTTTTACATTACTCGCCATAGCCAAGTACCTTTGCCAAGTCTGTCCACGAATCAAAGTGCTGTCCACGAATTTCTTCCGGTAAATATGGATCATTTTCACCGGGATGATGAGGTTTAACACTTCTCCTGATAGGCTTCTCCCAATAGAATTTATGCGTTTTGGCTGGATCGATAAACTCTAACAGCTCCTCACTGTACTTCTCCAGTGCTTCTTGCTTGTGCTGGATATTAAATCCTACCGCTAAAAATTCGTTAGCAAAAATCTTGACTTGATGCTCTTTTTTCCAGAAGTTTGGTTTTCCTTCATTATACTTAACAAGTTTTCCGTCTCGGAAGTTCGGATGGCCAAAATCAATTGTTTGAACCGGGACATCGATTGCCTTCAGCATGTTGGCAATATCAATCACCATGTACCAGTTTCCGGGAATTTCAATATAAACACGGTGTGCTCCTTCTTGGCCAAATGCAATATTGCTCTTGCGAATATATCCCGTAACGTCCGCAATTCCTTTCAAAAGAGCTTTCTTTTCATCTGCCGTAATACCAAATAATTCCGGATTCATTCGCATAGTAGAATGATGCGTTCCATTTCCAATTAAGCGCATAAGCTCGCGCATCACATATTCATCATTCGACTTTGTAAAGGACATTTTGGTAGAATGTTTCGACTGCGTAACGGTCAAATCGTGTCCAATTAACGGTTCAATAATCGAGCGAATATCAACCGTACTTGCTTTTACATAAACGGAAACGTCTTTCAAGTCATCTGTATACAGATTTTTGTAAGGGATATCTATGGTGATGGTTGTTTCTCTAGTACCTCGTTGAATTTCACCATTTCCGAGAATCATACCAGTCAAATAGGCCATTTCAACATTCATGGTTATGTACACGCTCCCTTTTATTATAAGGCATATCCTTTTTCAAACTCTTCCAAATATCCATTGTCTTCCGCAATTTTTCGGATTGTTGCAACATCTTGATGCCTGCCAAAATGGAATCCATAGAACTGGACGAGATCGACAACAAAACGAGATTTATTGATTCGTCCAACACAACCACCGTTTCCTGCTCTTATACTGTCATTCAAAACAGCAGGGCAGTTGTCTAAACTAGCAAAATTGATTCTAAACTGTGCTCCAAGTTTATTGGGTAAGCCACTAGGGGTATCGCCAAGTTCAATTGGTCTATACACTTGTCCCGGAAATAAATTTTCAAATACCTTATCGCGCCCGTCTTTTGGAATCTCCGCCTCAAACGAACTAACTCTTCCAGGACGAGCCATATAACCAACAACTTCAAACCATTGTTCACAGGACATTGAAATACTTTCGGCTCGCGGACCAACCAAGCAACTAGATGTGGTTGGCATATACGGTTTACGATCAAATGCGTAATTACTCATAAAAGTCACTTCCCTAATATTTCATAAATTCTGTCTGCAAGAGCTTTTGCTAACAGAGGGGGAACAGCATTTCCAATCTGCTGTCGGATATATAGCTTTTGACCAAGAAAGACAAATTTATCATCAAAGGATTGAAGTCGGGCAGCCTCTCTAGGTGTTATTGCACGATTTAAGAATGGATGATTATTCGTTCCGTTTGAAGACGCATCGAAACGAGTATCGATTGTTGGTGATACATCATCCCATTTCAATCGGCCCCATGTCCCAGAAAATTGCTGCTTACCCACCATATCCTGCGGTAAAAATTCCTTTCCACATTCAGGTGGAATCATTGACAGCTTTTTTATAGCAATCTCGGCATGGTTAGACGCCTTATGATTATAAAGCATTTTACTGCCGCTTCTCATTTGACGCTGGTAAAGGCTTGTGGTCTCCGTGATATAGGGTTGTTCAAATTCTCCCTCACCAGAATTCAAATAAGCCAGATCATAAATCGCATCTCTGACTGTAACCTTTACACTGTCTGTCGGGATTGGCAAGGTAATTTTTTTATGCTTCGAGCAAATAAAAATTGCACGCTGCCTAGCTTGTGGAACGCCAAAATCGGATGCATTCAAAACACCATAGTCCACCTGATAGCCCATATTAGTGACTTTTTCCACAATCTGATCTTTGAACCATCCTGCAGAAGTCGAAAGTAACGCTTTTACGTTTTCTATTACAAAAACTTCAGGAGAGACAGCCGCCACAATATTCAAGTATTCGTTGAATAAAAAATTTCGAGGATCATTAAGGCCAAGCTTCTTACCTTTAAGAGAAAAACCCTGACAAGGCGGACCGCCAATAATCATGTTGATTTTTTTCTCTCGGCTCATTTTGATTATCTTCTTTTTAATTGCGCTATCCGTAATGTCTCCATGGACAATTTCTGTATCCGGCATATTGTGCTTGAAAGTTGCAAGTGCGTGTTCATTAAAATCCAGCGCAATCACTGTTTTAAAATGCGTGTTTTTTTCCATTCCATATGAAAAGCCACCTGCACCGCTAAACAAATCCAAAACCCTAAACTCTTGAATGTTATCTTTCTGAATCATTCTATTTCGAATCAAAATCCTTTTGAATAGTTCCTTTCCATTGATTGTAGGCTTAAACAGATCATATTCATTATCTGAACCGTGATTTGCTTCACCTAAAATCTCAAACTGGTCGCTATTATATTTATCAATAATTGTAATCGGAACACCCATAATTCCTGCATAGTCGTAGGGAATATCTGTTACCTTACGGACATTTATTGCATCGTATGTATCATAGTGAGGGTACTCTTTGGGATCGTACTTTTTGGTAAGGACAAGCTGTTCATGGCGTCTTTCAATATCGAGATTGGTTAGCCACATTGCATTTCCGAGACTTCTCCATTTTTGTCCACTCTCATCCACCCAGTATCTCGTGCTTCGTGGCTCAGAAGACTGAGGTACTCGGAATTTCATATCGCCAAACTGGTAGCCCGTCCATGCTTGGTTGTTTTGAATCAATGGAAAAATCTCTTTATAAGTTAACGCATTTTGATTTCCAATTAGCAAATAGCTTTTTTGGTACTTAACTAGCAAGGCGACTAGTTCTTTAAACAGAGAAAAAGGCGGGTTTGTAACCACAATGTCTGCTTGCTTTAAATATTCAACGCACTCAGAGCTTCTAAAATCTCCATCACCGCATAACATCCGAACGCTTTTTGTCTTTCGCAAAAAATTCTCAATATCATCATCGGTAAAAACGATAGCTTTACTAGGAATTTTTTTCAAATCCAAAACACGGCCATGCGTTTCTGCTGTAAAAATTTGGTTGCAATCAAACAGGCTTGTTTGTGTCAAGCTGCCCTCGGAAGCTACATAAGAAGTGCAAATCAAACGTTTCAGCCCAAGCTTGTTAAAGTTGCGTACAAAATAACGGCAAAAATTCGACTTGAATGGATCATCGCAATTGCAGAGAACGACCTTTCCTCGAAAATGTTTCAAGTAATGTTGAAGTTCCTTTTCAATAGCTTCATACGTGGTGTAGAATTCATCATCTTTTATATTTTTTGCTGTCTGAAGGTTACTATTATTATTTCCCATAACACACTCTCCTGCATATGTTGGCTGAGTAAATCAACAATAATCTACAATGTCATCAATCTTACAGTCGAGTACGCAGCATATTTTCACCAAGGTATCCAATCGAACATCCTCGTTTTTTCCCATACGAGCCATTGCGTTCGTACTAATCTTCGAACGCTTGACAAGTTCGGATTTGCTCATGTTTTTGTCTATCAGCATTTTCCAAAGCTTATTATAATTGAGTGCCATGTGCATTCTCCCGTTATCTGGACAACTTGATTTCTGGAATCAACTATATCACACTATTGTCGGAAGTTCAATTGAATATTGAATTTTTCAAGCAAAATCTTTTATGTACCATGCCGGATATGTCTTTTCTTTCCGGCATGAATCAGTTATTAAATATCAAGCGTAACACGAACCGCTTTATTGAGACGATATATGTTCTCTCGTTTTTCGCCCTTTGCCTTTTGGCAGCACATCTCCGGATGCTGCGCAGCAAGAGCGGCAAGCTGTTTCTGCAAGTCAGGATTCAGCGTAAACACGCTGCTTGTTCCGTCCTCGCTGGCGTAAATCATGGTTTCCAGCTTAAACATTGTCATCGGGGTCGACAAAATCTTCCTTCCTCCATTCCTTATTCTCCTCGATGTCCTGCATCAGGAGCCGCATATTGGTGTAGCACTCCATCTCGGCACGGACGAAATAGAACATCTGGTCATACCAGTCTGCCAGCGTTTCGTCCTCCGGCTTCCGGCAGAAGTCATACACCAGCTTGTTCTGATTGGGGTCAACCGTCAGCCCGGCAATCTCGTACAGCCGCTTGCGTGTCAGTTCCAGATCGGCGCAGCCATAGGTGTAGAGCAGCTTCTTTTCTTCAAACGTCAGTTTCATAGGCTTGTTTCTCCGTATAAAAAAAGGGCCTGCCCTGTGCAGACCCGATGTAGCAAAAAGACCGCCGTGCGTTGTGCAGGGCGGTCTTGAACTCAGGATTGGAGAAAATCCCGGAGTTCATCAGCGAAAAAGGAGATTTTGGCGATAGCAGCTATCGCTATGTAAGGCAGGACGAAAACCACAAATGCGGTAATCAGCATTTTCAGGACTTCGCTGCCGTCTGCCAGCTTCATGACCCAGCTTGCCAAAGCCACGAAGAAGAACAGCCCCGCCAGCAGATTCGTCAGGATCGTGGAGAAGGTCGTGAGGAAGATGCCCACCCACTGTGCCAGAATCAGCAGCAGAAGCAGAGGGAGAAGGGCAAGTTTCAGCATCGGTTTCAGCACAGTCATCGTGGGCACCTCCTTATACAAAAATCAGCTCAGTCTTGATGATCTCCTCGGCACGGTTGCGGATGCTGTTCATCCTGCGCACCCATTCCAGTTGATCGGCAGCTTTCAGGACTTCGGTCACGCCCTCGGCTTCCCGCATGGGGTGCTGCTCTGTCGGGGCTGCTACAGTCAGATTCGGCAGATAGTAGCCGTTGACCATAGTGTAATCCAGACCGTTGTTGCTGTCGTGGAGCGTGTTCTTTAAGGTAGTCATGCTGCATTATCCTCCTTTGGTTTCGGCGTTGGGACTGCTTCTGGGTCAGGTTTTGGATTTCCTTTTTTCTTGTGATAGAATTCCAAGGTTTTCCTGTTGTGGTTAATTCTCCTGCACTCCTCGGAACAAAATTCCTGCTGGCTGTGTGTAGGCCAGTAGGAGTGACCGCACACGGCACAGGTGCGCTGCCGGTAGTAGTGAGTTCCTCTCTCGGCTTCTCTATCCGCTTTCTTTTGCTCCTGTCTTGCCTGATTCCAGCATTCCCTTGAGCAGAAAAGCTGTCGGTTGCTCGTAGGTGTAAACACCTTCCCGCAGTGCGGACACGTTTTGGTTTTAATGATTTCGCCACCGTTTTTAGCGATTTTCTTTGCTTTTCGCTTTTCTCGATAGGCTTTTTCACGTTTGCGCTGCTTTTCCATGCGCTGCCGTTCTTCCTGCTCCTTCTGCGCTTTCAGTTCGGCAAGTTCTTCCTCGGTATAAGCAATATCGACTTGGCCGACATAGTTGAAATAAATGTCAACCTTTTGTGTGCGGGCATTGCCTGCACCCTCGGCTTCATAAACAACGATTTTATCGACAAGTTCGTTAAACATTGAATCGGAGATTTCTGTTGGATTTTTGCACTTGCGAATCAGCGAAATGAAATGCCGAATATCAGCAGAACTTGATTTATCTTCGGCAATTTCGGACTTCATTGTTTCCATCTGCGATTCCAATTCTGCTTGCTCGCTATCATACTGTGCCATCAGCTGCTTGTACTGTCGTTCGGGCAATAGTCCAGACATAAGATTTTCGTACAGGCTACGAATAAGGGCAGAAAGCTCATCATAGCGTTTTTGACAACGTTTCAATTCCGATTGGTTCTGCTTCGGCTTTTCTTCACGTTTCTCTCTCCAAAGTGATTGCAGTTCCAAAGCGAAGGTTTCTTCATCTTTTAGAACAAATCTCGAAAAGCGTTTGACCGACGCCAATATCAAGGCTTCAACATTATCGGCACTGATTGAATGGGCAGTACAGCCATTCACCCGACTTGCATATCCACCACAACGATAAGAATATTGAGTAGACCCATCCTTTTTACTGTAGTGTGTTTGCAAGGTCAATCTTCTGCCGCAGTCGGCACAATACAGATACCCGCTTAAACGGTTGGTGTGCGTTCCCCAAGCAGAAGCACGATTCACTCGGCATCTGCGTTTCTGAACACTATCCCAAAGTTCTTGCGATATAATCGGTTCATGCGTATTCTGGAAAACGTACTGTTCATCTTCATCTGTTTCTTTTCTCTTGTGAAGTTTGAAATTTGTGCTTACAGATTTTCGTAAAACAGTGTGTCCCAGATATTCCTGCCGACCTAAAATTGTTCTTACGGAGGAGGTGCCCCACAGGTACGGATTGGAGAACTTTGTCCCATTGTACTGCTCCGGGTGATATTTCTTTGCGTATGCAGCAGGAATCAGGACTTTTTCCTCTGTCAACAGTTCTGCAATTGTCCGTGGGCTTTTTCCTTCGTTCGCAAGAAGAAAAATGCGCTTTACGACTTCGGATGCCACCGGATCAACAACAAGTGTCTGCTTGTCGTTCGGCAAACGGTTATATCCATACGGAATAGAGCCGCTGCAACGTTTTCCATCTTTCATCCGAGCATCGAACACAGCCTTGATTTTATTGCTCGTGTCTTTGGCATACCATTCGTTCATAATATTCAAAAACGGAGCAAAATCATTGTCTGAAGCATTGTTGCTGTCGATGCTGTTGTTGATTGCAAGGAATCGGACGTTTTTCTGCGGGAACAGAACTTCCGTATAAAAACCGACTTGCAGATAATTTCGTCCTAAGCGGCTCATATCCTTCACAATAAGCGTTTCGACATTTCCTGCTTCTACCTCTTTTATTAGAGATTGAAAGCCGGGACGATTGAAAGCTGACGTTAGATAACGATACTTTTGAAAACACTGGAAAATCAAGGTTTTTCGAGCGACGGACAAGCAGGGTATTGTACTAAAAACTGAATACGACGCAGAAGCGGCGTTTCTTACTCTCTACATGGGAGAACAGGAACGCCGCTTTTTTCATGCCCTTTGTTACGCAGTAGGGGCAGAAAAAGCCTTGCTACAAGCGGTTTTCCGGGCGCGTATCTGGCGCGGAAAGGGATTTATACCTTATCCCCCGAAACCGCGCTTCTACTGCGTAACAAATCCAAAGCAAAGGAGCTATGAACTATGGCAGTTTTCAGAGTGGAACGAAACAAGGGCTATACCGTAATGAGCAACCACCACCTACGCAACAAGGAGCTTTCCCTAAAGGCAAAGGGGCTGTTGTCGCAAATGCTGTCACTCCCCGAAGATTGGGACTACACCTTGAAAGGCTTATCCCTTATCAACCGGGAGAAGATAGACGCTATCCGCGAAGCCATTAAGGAACTTGAACGCGCCGGGTATATCGTCCGTTCAAGGGAGCGCGACGAGAAAGGACGCTTGCGGGGCGCGGACTATGTGATATTCGAGCAGCCGCAGCCGCCTACGCCGGATTTACCTACATTGGAAAATCCAACATTGGATAATCCAATGCAGGAAAAACCAACATTGGAAAAACCTACGTTGGAAAATCCAACGCAATTAAATAAAGATATACAAAGAACTGACTTACCAAAAAAAGAAAAATCAAATACAGATTTATCAAGTACCCATTCCATTCCTATCCTTTCCCCTAACCCCTCTCCTTGCAGAGAAGCGGCTACGCCGCCGGAACGGAAAGGAACGGAAGCGGCAGCACAGAGCGCAGTTGATATATACCGGGAAATCATCAAGGACAATATCGACTACCACATTCTCAAACAGGACATGAAGTTTGACAGTGACAGGCTTGACGAGATTGTAGACCTCATGCTTGAAACCGTATGCACCGCCAGAAAGCGGGTACGGATTGCGGGGGACGACTACCCGGCAGAGCTTGTGAAGTCAAAGTTTATGAAACTAGACGGCGAGCATATCCGCTTTGTGCTTGACTGTATGCGGGAGAACACAACCAAAATCCGCAACATCAAGCAATATCTGAAAGCCGCCCTTTTCAACGCCCCGTCCACAATCGGCAACTACTACACTTCCCTTGTCGCCCATGACATGGCAAGCGGCGCACTGTCACCGAAGAAGCCGCAGTACGGCGACCCGGACTATTATTCATGCAAACCGGGCGAAAGCCTGTAAAACAACAAAAGGAGGATTTTATTATGGCACAGAAAATGACAGGAGCATTGGTATTTGACGAGCGCACCGACCGTTACGACATCCGCTTTGACTTAAACAGCTACTACGGGGGCTTGCATTGCGGCGAGTGCTTTGACGTATTCGTGCGGGGCAAGTGGAAGCCGACCCGGATTGAGTACGGCGACAACTGGTATCTTGTGGGTATCAGAGCCGAGGACTTGAACGGGCTGCGGGTGCGTATCTGACCGCCGCCCCATAAAGAAACGCGAAAGGAGGACGCGACAAATTGCAGGACGAAGTAAACGAAAAGACCATAGCCCTTTACATCAAGACCGGGAAGCTGACCGCGCAGACGCTCCAAAAGGCAATGAAAGCCATACTGTCAAAGGGCAAAAAGCAGCTTGCAAAACCGCCACAGGGCAAGCAGAGCTTAAAGCAGCTTATGAAGCAGAACGCGGGCGTTTCCAACATTGAGATTACCGAGGGCAATATCAAAGCCTTTGAGAGTACGGCGAAAAAGTACGGTATCGACTTTGCGCTGAAAAAGGACGCGACGGAAAGCCCGCCCCGCTATCTGGTTTTCTTCAAGGGGCGGGACGCGGACGTACTGACCGCAGCCTTTAAGGAATTTTCCGCAAAAAAGCTGACACAGGAGAAAAAGCCCTCAATCCGAAAGCTGCTCTCTACCCTCAAAGAAGCTGCACAGGGCAGAAACGCGGAACGGGCAAAGGTCAAGAACAAGGACAGGGAGGTATCGCTATGAAGCCGGAAATCAAGAAGCTGCTTATCCTAAATCTCCCGTATCTGCTCTTTGTCTGGCTCTTTGATAAAGTGGGCGCGGCTGTCCGGCTCTCCCCCGGCGCGGACGCAAGCGCAAAGCTGCTACATCTTGGGGACGGTTTTACCGCCGCCTTTTCCAGTATCGCGCCGAGCTTCCACCCGGCAGACTTAGCTTTAGGCATTGCGGGGGCGGTCATTGTCCGGCTGATTATCTACACCAAAGGCAAGAACGCGAAGAAATACCGCCGCGGGACAGAATACGGTTCGGCGCGTTGGGGCGGGGCTGACGACATAAAGCCGTACACCGACCCGGTATTTGAGAACAATATCCCCTTAACGCAGACGGAACGGCTCACCATGAACAGCCGCCCGAAGCAGCCGAAATACGCAAGAAACAAAAATATCCTTGTAATCGGCGGTTCCGGCAGCGGCAAGACCCGGTTCTTTGTGAAACCGTCGCTCATGCAATGTACGTCAAAGGATTTTCCAACGTCGTATATCGTCACTGACCCGAAAGGAACACTGATTTTGGAAACCGGGAAAATGTTACAGCGGTACAAATACCGTATCAAAGTGCTAAATACGATTAACTTCAAAAAATCCATGAAATACAATCCCTTTGCCTATCTGCGGAGCGAAAAGGACATTTTGAAGTTAGTCAATACCATTATCGCCAACACCAAAGGCGACGGGGAAAAATCCGGCGAGGATTTCTGGGTGAAAGCGGAAAAGCTCTACTACACCGCGCTAATCGGCTACATCTGGTATGAAGCCCCGGAGGACGAGAAGAACTTCACGACGCTGCTTGAGATGATAAATGCGTCGGAAGCCCGCGAGGACGACGAGGATTTCCAGAACCCGGTTGACCTCATGTTTGAACGTCTGGAAGAAAAAGACCCGGAACATTTTGCAGTCAAGCAGTACAAAAAATACAAACTTGCGGCGGGTGATATATGCTCTAAGTGACTTCTTAATCATGATTTTGTCATGGTTAGTGAAGCAATCACTTAGAGCATTTTTGTTTCAGGAGGTACAGCCATGAGAAATGAAAAAATTAC
>OHBV01000924.1_pt1 | contig 12407 bp, 8 predicted proteins | sample 1577451 | NCBI WGS metagenome assembly OHBV01 (sample SAMEA3879605, study PRJEB24766) | human gut metagenome | biome: human-associated habitat; feature: feces | place: USA | collected 1985/1987 | reverse complement strand
CCCGTTGTCTCCTGGTTATAGAAATCTGTTGTTTCTTGCTGCTGTTGATTGGAGGTGGGCTCCACATAGTTAGAGGAGGAACCATTATTCCCTTTGTTGGAATTGGATCCCGAACTGCTGGAGGAGCTCAAATCCAAATCAAAAGGCGAAACATGATTGCCGTCTGGAATATTGCTATTTCCATACAATGCCATCTGGAGCTCACGGGCCGCAGCCTGATAGTCAACAATAATAAAGGAAACGCCATTGATATACTGACCCTGTCGATATTCTTCACTTGGCACCGTAATCTGATTGATCGGATAATTCATCCATCCCTGTAGAATTGCCTGCGTACCATATGAGAGAATTGTCGATTTGGGTATATTCGTATTTACATATGGTAAAATTTTATTCGCCAAGCTATTCAATTGGCCAAGAGAGGCGCTCTTGGATTGCTGAATCAGAGCGGTGATCACTTGGCGCTGCCGGCGTGTGCGGCTGATATCGCTATCGGCGTCGCTCTTTCGGATCCGGCTGAAAACCAACGCCTCATCTCCATTGAGAAGCACATGTTCCCCTACTGGGAAATTTTTAAACCGGCTTGTCCTGCGAATATACTCTGATTCATAAGGTTGAACGTCTACATAAACGCCGCCGATCGCATCGATCGCTTTTGAAAAGTTTTCAAAATTCACTGTCACATAATAATCAATTTCAACTTTGAAGTTATTTTCCAGCGTTTCAATTAATAGCTCGGGCCCACCCCAGGCATAAGCGGCATTCATTTTCGTATAGCGATCTTCCCCGTTATAGTTAATATAAGAATAACTATCCCGAAAGAAAGAGGCAAGCGTGATTTGATCTGTCTTTTTATTAATAGAGGCCAAGATCATTGAATCAGAACGCCCGTCATCCTGCCCGATCAAAAGCACATTGATGACATTACGGCTCGAATATTTTTCACCACCATTGGTCGCCCATTTTTTCACGAGATCTTTGAGGGAATTCGCATCCTTAATACCGTCGATTTCCGCGAAATCCTTCTCATCATAAATTTGATCCTCAACGCCGTTATTTGGATTGTTTGGATCTTCTGGACCTATCAAGTTCAGTAAATTATTAACATACAGTAAAGCGACTACTACCACGGCCACGATCAAGATGGCAAAAACGCTGATCAAAATTTTTAAATTGCGTTTTTTGTTTTTCATCCAAAATGGTATAAAGCGATCCTTCCAAAAGGATTTCCCCGTTGCAGGATTTTGATCTGCCGGCTGCATCCAATCCGACTGATTGCTGGGGGACATTTGATCGGGTTGTTCTTGATGCGTTGTTTGTTGTTTATATTTTTTATGCTTCATTTTCTGATCGTCTTTCACGTGCGTTCCACTCCCTTATTCTGTTTCCTATCTAAAAACGGAATGAATAGCATTCATTATACCGAAATCCGGTGAATTCTGCAAGGATTCACCGGATATTTCCAATAAAAACGGGGTTTCCTATGCAAACGCCGCAAAATCGCAATCAAATAGCTGCCATTCCAACGTCAACCGTTCGGCGCTTTTACGCCTCATCAGGTTCTGCTTCCACTTGATCCGCTTGCTCTTCTATCTCTGCGCCCTCTGCGCCTGAATTTTGCTCTTCCCCTTCATCATGATCTGCGCTTGTGAGTGTGACCACTTTTTCCCCTTCATTCACACGCATCACGCGCACACCTTTTGAAGGGCGGGCACAAAGGCGAATTTCATCTGTTGGAATGCGAATGATAATACCATCTGAGGAGATCAGAATAACGTCTTCTTCCTCCCGGATTAAACGCACCGCGGCCACATCCCCGTATTTTTCGGTATGATAGTTGATCGTACCTTTTCCGGCACGGGATTGAAGTCGGTAATCTGTCACCTCGCTGCGGCGGCCATATCCTGTCTCACTTACAGTCAAAACTGTACCATCCTCTTTGAGCACTGCCATTCCTACTACTTCGTCGCTCTCTGAAAGCTCAATAGCCTTCACACCACGGGCCGTTCTGCCGAGCGGCCGTGCATCTGTTTCATGGAAGCGGATGGACATTCCCTTCCTCGTTGCAACCAAAAGATCATCTTCTCCACTGGTTAAATGCACCCAGGCAAGCTCATCGTTTTCATCGAGACTAATGGCAATCACGCCGTTTTTCCGAACGTTGCGATAGGCTTCCAACTCCGTTCGCTTGATAATCCCCTTCCGCGTTACCATGCAAAGATACTGCCCCTCAGAAAATTCCGGCACACGAATCATCGCATTGACTTTGACATCTGGCGTAATCGGCAGCAGATTTACAATATTCATGCCTTTGCTCGTGCGGCTTCCCTCCGGGATCTCATACCCTTTCAACCGGTATGTGCGGCCGTCAGAAGTAAAAAACATCACATAATCATGTGTGGAGCAGGTAAACATGGTTTCCGCCACATCTTCCTCGCGCCGCGCCATACCAATCACGCCGCGGCCACCGCGCTTTTGAATTCGATAGGTATCCACCGGCTGACGTTTAATGTAGCCAAGCGTTGTCATGGTGAAGACGCAGGTTTCCTCTGGAATCAAATCCTCAATATCCACTTCTCCACTTATATTTGCAATTTCTGTACGGCGGTCATCCCCGTATTTGTCGCGCAAAACAAGCGCTTCTTCTTTTACGATCTCCAGAACACGAGTTTCAGAAGAGAGAATCTCCATATACTCCGCAATTTTTTCTTTCAACTGCGCCATTTCTTCTTCAATCTTATGGCGCTCCAAGCCAGTCAATTGACCAAGACGCATTTGCACAATGGCCTGCGCTTGGGGTTCGTCAAGGCCAAAGCGCTGCATAAGCCGTTCACGGCCTTCCGGCTGGTCTTTTGAGGAGCGCAAAATCTCGATGACTTCATCGATAAAATCCAGGGCAATCAGAAGGCCCTCCAAAATATGCGCGCGCTCTTGCGCCTTGCGCAGATCATAACGTGTCCTCCGAACGACCACTTCACATTGGAAATCAATATAATTTCGGAGCACTTCCTTCAGCGTTAGAACCCGCGGCTCTCCATTGACAAGCGCGAGCATAATAACACCGAAGGTCGTCTGCATTTGCGTGAAGGTATAGAGCTGGTTAAGAACAACCTGTGGGTTAGCATCCCGCTTCAGATCAACCACCATATGCATTCCCTCGCGGGAAGTATAGTCGTTAATATCTGATATGCCTTCAATCCGCTTTTCTTTTACAAGTTCCGCAATGTTTTCAATCAGGCGCGCCTTATTGACCTGATAGGGGAGCTCGGAAACGACAATTGAAAAACGGCCGTTCTTCGTCTCCTGAATCTCCGCCCTGGCGCGCACAATAATTTTACCTCTGCCTGTTCCATAGGCAGCGCGGATGCCCGAACGGCCCATTACAATGCCGGCGGTCGGAAAATCTGGGCCTTTAATGTGCTCCATCAGCTCTTCCAGGCCAGCGTCAGGGTTGTCGATCAAGCAGCACATGCCGTCGATCACTTCCCGCAAGTTGTGCGGCGGAATATTTGTTGCCATACCAACTGCGATGCCAGTGGAGCCGTTAACCAAAAGATTGGGGAACCGGGATGGAAGAACTACCGGCTCTTTTCTACTGTCATCATAGTTTGGCATGTAATCGACGGTTTCCTTTTCAATATCCGTCAACATAGACATTGCCATCTTGCTCATGCGTGATTCTGTATAACGGTAAGCGGCAGGCGGGTCTCCATCCACAGAGCCAAAATTGCCATGGCCATCTATTAACATGTAGCGCATGGAAAAAGACTGCGCCAAGCGTACCATCGCGTCATAAACCGACATATCGCCATGCGGATGATAATCGCCAAGCACTGCACCCACCGTTGCGGCACACTTGTGATAGGGCTTATCCGGAGTCAGGTTTCTCTCATACATAGTATAAAGGATTCTGCGGTGCACTGGCTTGAGGCCATCCCGAACATCCGGCAGGGCGCGCGAAACAATGACGGACATCGAATAATCCAAGAAGGATTTGCGCATTTCCTTATTCAGGTCTACATCAATAATCTTTTGATCTTCGTAATTCATGTAAGTCCATCCTTTATTATAGAGCTGCCGCAGCCGGGTTTTGTTGCAGCAAATTTAATTTTTGCTCCAATTTCATTGAAAACTTGCTTAGATATCGAGATTCTGAACATATTTTGCATTTTTTTCGATAAATTCACGCCGCGGCTCCCCCATCAAAATAGAGAAGGTTTCATCTGCCTGCATCGCATCCTCCAGGGTAACACGGAGCATTGTGCGAAACTCCGGATCCATCGTGGTTTCCCATAGCTGCTGCGGATCCATCTCACCAAGGCCCTTATAGCGCTGAACATCGCAATTTCCGCCAAACTCCGCGATAAATTCATCCCTTTCCTCATCAGAAAAGGCATATTTCACTTTTTTACCTTTACTGACTTTAAATAATGGTGGTTGGGCGATATAAATATAACCGCTGTCAATCAGGGGGCGCATATATCGGAAGAAAAAGGTGAGCATCAGCGTGCGAATATGTGCGCCGTCCACATCTGCATCCGCCATAATGACAACCTTGTGATACCGAAGCTTAGTAATATCAAACTCATCTCCAATGCCGGTTCCAAGCGCAGTCACAACCGGCATCAGCTTCTCGTTGCCGATTACTTTATCAAGACGGGATTTTTCAACATTCAGCATTTTGCCCCACAGGGGTAAAATCGCCTGGAAGGTACGGTCACGGCCTTCTTTCGCGGAGCCGCCTGCCGAATCGCCCTCTACAATATAAATCTCTGTATTCTCTGGATTTCGGTCTGTGCAGTCGGCCAGTTTACCTGGAAGGGAATTTCCCTCCAGAGCAGATTTCCGGCGCGCAAGATCCCGCGCCCGACGCGCTGCTTCACGGGCACGCGCAGCATCCAATGCTTTTGCATAAATCGCCTTGATCACAGCCGGATTTTCTTCAAAAAACGTCATCAATTTTTCATAGATCATTTGGGAAACCATCTGACCCATGTCGGTATTTCCAAGCTTTCCCTTCGTTTGGCCTTCAAACTGTGCATCTGTCAATTTCACGCTGACCACGGCTACCAAACCTTCACGCACGTCGTCACCGGATAAATTTTTATCATTTTCCTTGAGAATTCCATATTTTCGGCCATAATCATTGAATACGCGGGTTAAAGCTGTTTTGAAACCTGTTTCATGCGTTCCGCCATCAATCGTATGCACATTATTGGCAAAGCTAAGAATGGTTTCATTATAACTATCGTTATACATCATAGCGACTTCTGCCGAACGATCTCCCGCCACAGTAATAAGATGAATCGGCTTTTCATGCAACGGCGTCAGCTTGCGGCTCTCATTAATATATTCTACAAAAGAAGAAATTCCGCCCTCATAGCAAAACTTTTCGCTGACGATATTTTCCGGATCACGGCTATCTGTTAAGGTGATAGATAACCCTGCGTTTAAAAAAGCCTGCTCGCGCAACCTGCGTTGAAGCACTTCATATTCATAAACCGTCGTTTCCAGAAAAATTTCCGGATCTGCTTTAAACTTAATGAACGTGCCGGTTTCATCGGTATCTCCGATCACTGTCAGCTTTGATGCAATATTACCGCGCTCAAAGCGCTGATAATGAATATGCCCATCTTGGGAAACCTCAATCTCCATCCATTCTGACAATGCATTTACAACCGAAGAGCCCACGCCATGCAGGCCGCCGGATACTTTATAGCCGCTGCCGCCGAATTTACCGCCCGCGTGCAGCACTGTAAGAACCAGCGTTACTGCCGGGATACCAGATTTTTCATTGATACCGACGGGGATACCGCGCCCATTATCCCGTACAGTGATAATGTCATTCGGCAATATTTCCACTTCAATATGGGTACAAAAGCCGGCGAGTGCCTCATCAATTGAGTTATCTACAATTTCATAAACAAGATGATGCAGTCCCTTAGGCCCAGTGGAGCCAATATACATGCCGGGGCGCTTACGAACCGCTTCAAGCCCCTCTAGAACCTGGATTTGATCCGCATCATATTTTTCAGATACGGTCGTATCCATCTTCTCCTCTTCCTGCTGTTCTTGGGTCAGCGCCCTTCCCTGTTCGGCAAATTCATTTTTTTCCTGTATATCCAAACCTGAAGCCCTCCAATTTCCGCTGAATGCATCCTTTTCGAATCCATCAGCTTCAGACATTCCCTAACCTAAAATCTTTCTCAAATATTTGCCAATTTATCCATAAACTCTGTCCTCTTCAGCAGCGTTGTGGAAGAAATCTGTGAAATATAAATCATCCTGCCGCTTGGCCTGACATGGCTTGCGCAGACAATAAAGGATTTGGGAAGCTCCATTGATACATTGACCACATCCCCCGCCTTCTCCGCATTCGTCAAATAATTTCTTGTCGATTTCGAAACAGTTGTCGTATCCAAATCAAAAATACCAATAATTTCATCCAGCGTAACAACCGTATCCTGTCCCAAATGCAGATACAATGCCATCGCCCCTTTTCTTTGAATGATACTTGGTTCTCATTTATGCTGTTTCTTCCAAAGATCCGCTATGCAGGGAAAACGTTTTTCCATCACACAAACGGAGTAGGGAAGACGGCTCGCAACAGGTGATAAATACCTGCCAACCCTCAATATGATTCAAAATATAATCCTGCCTGCCCGCATCCAGCTCACTCATGACGTCATCGAGCAAAGCAACCGGCTGTTCCCCTGTGATTTCGCGGATTAACGCCGCCTCACTGAGTTTCATAGAAAGCGCGCAGGAGCGCTGCTGGCCCTGGGAGCCATAGATACGAGCCGATAATTGATCCACATAAATCTCCAAATCATCCCTGTGCGGGCCAACGGAAGTACTGCCATTTTTTAAATCCTCCGCACGGTTTTTCGTTAGCTTTTCGCTTAACTCATAAGCGATCTCTTCTGCTGACCGGCCTTCTATGGAAGAGGCGTAGGCAAGGCTGAGTTCTTCCCTGCCGCGGGATAAACCATGGTAGAAAGCAACCGCGCTTTCCTGCATACGATCTACATAAGAGCGCCTTTGATAGATGATTTGAGCGCCCAACATAGCAAGCCTCTCATCCCAAATAGCAAGTGTATCCATTAATTCTGAATGGTAAGCAATATCTTTCAATAATATATTCCGCTGTGCAAGCGCCCGGTTATATTGGCTGAGCAGTGATGCATAGCGCGGCCTTAACTGGCTCAGCGCCAAATCCAAAAACCGCCTACGCTGTACAGGCCCCTCTTTCACCAAAGATAAATGAGCTGGAGAAAATACAACCGCGCGAAATTCCCCCATCAATTTAGAAGCGGACGGCAATGGTATCCCATTTAAAACAGCATGCCGTTTTTCATCTAGAAGAAGGGTAGCCTCCTGCTCCCGTCCCTCTGCATAAAAATCCATTTCAAGCCGCGCAGCCTCATTTTTCAGCGATATCAGCTCTGCATCTTTTGCACCGCGAAAGCTACGGCAACCGGTAAACATCCAGATGCTCTCCAACAGGTTTGTTTTTCCCTGCGCATTTTCTCCATAAATGATGTTAACGCCTTCCTGCGGATAAATCTCAAGTTCCTTCAAATTTCGATAATGAATCGCGGAAAGCCTGGTCACTTTCATAAGGCCGATACCTCATATTGTTTTTCCTCAAAAGAAGCAACATCACCTGGCCGCAGCTTTTTTCCTCGCATTTGGCACACCTCACCATTCACAGCCACTTCTCCATTTTGAATCACTATTTTGGCATGGCCGCCGGTTTGCACCGCATTCGCCAGCTTTAAAAAAGCGTCAAGGCGGATATATTCCGTTGAAATACACACTTTTTCCGGTGGGAGAGGCTTCCCCTTTTGCACCACCCTGACTTTTACTTTCATAAGCTTATGCTCCTATCAACCTTCAGTTTTCATTTTTCAAACGCACCGGCAAAACAAGGAAAAGGAAGCTATCACCTTCCGGCGGAAGAATCAAAATGGGCGATACCGCGCCGTTAAGCTCGATACGCACTTCATCTGTATCCACTACCTTCAATGCCTCCAGCATAAAGCGATTGTTAAACCCAATTTCCACTCGATTGCCATCAATCACCGCATCAATTTTATCATTTGCGCTGCCCAAAGAAGTGATGCTGGAGATGCGGATTGTATTTTCATCAAACACACAACGCACCGGGCTTTTCAGGCGGTCTGTGATCAAAAGAGAGGTGCGCTCAATACTATCGATAAACAATTTGGTGTTTACCCGAACATGCGTGGCATTATTAGACGGAATCGCGCTTTTATAATCGAGAAAATCGCCATCCAATAAGCGGGAAATGATGTGATAACCGCCCGCCTCGAACACGATATGACGTTTTCCAACGCCCATAGAAACAACGCCTTCCTCATCCCCAAGCAACTTTGTCACCTCAGAGAGGGTTTTGGAGGGAACGACAAAGGAAATTTCCGTTCCACTATAATCAATCTGCTCAGTGCGTACCGCAAGGCGCACGCCATCTACGGCAATCAAGCGGATTGTGCCATTCTCCACTTCAAATTTTACGCCCTTATGAACTTCCTTACTATCGTTGACCGCCACAGCGAAAATTGTTTGACGGATCATATTTTTCAACAGTTCTTCTGCAATGGTTACAGGGTAACCACCCGTTACAGAAGGAAGCTCCGGATATTCATCCGCCGCAATACCAATTAGGCTATATTCCGCCTCGCCGCTATGGATGATCGTCATCTGCCGTTCATCTGCTTCAACGGAAACACTCTCCCCAGGGAGACGGCGTAGAATATCGCATAGTAATCTAGCATTTAGAATAATGCTGCCTTCCTGCTCTACGCGCGCTTCAATGGAAGTCGTAATTCCAACCTCTAAATCATATCCGGTCAAAGTTAGCTCATGATCCTCGGCCTTCATTAAAATGCCTTCGATAGCCGGAATAGAGGCCTTGGTAGACACAGCTCTTTGAACATTACTGCAAGCTTCCGCTAGAGCAAGCGCATCGCAGATTACTTTCATGTGGGTTCCTCCTATATTTCTGAAATCGTAATGTATATCGCGCTATGGTTTTTGGAAAAAGAAAGGGTATCTTATCATTCTTATAAATAGTATTAGTCATAGGGGCAGTGGAAACGGTGGAAAAGCAGTTTTTTCCCTTTCCCAGCGGGGAAAGAATGGAATTCGACTCTGGGGAAAAACGCGGGATAGATTTTGAAAACTGCTGTGAACTTCTTTTTTTTTTAACATCTATGTGGAAAAGGCACTGTGGAATGTGGATAAAAGAGTGGAAAAAAATTCCTCCAATCGGGGATTTATTGATCCTGTATATTTTTAATGGTATCGGAAATTGTTGCTTTTAAGGAGGGGTTCTTTTCCATTTCTTTTTCAATTTTTGTCAGTGTATAAAGAACGGTGGAATGGTCGCGGCCTCCAAATTCATCTCCAATCGCCTTCATTGGTAGGCCGGTTACTTCGCGGACAATATACATCGCCGCTTGCCGTGCTTTAGAGGTAGTGGAATCACGTTTATTGGAGCGGATATCCTCCTCTGTGATGCCATATGTTCTGGCTACCTCCTGAATAATTTTTTCCACGGTGACTGGAACAGGCTGGCTGTCGCTTAAAATATCCTTAATTGCCCTTTGGGCCAAAAGAATCGTAGGCGGGTGGCCTTCAATAGAATGATAGGCTTTCATCCGTTTCACTGCGCCCTCTAGTTGGCGGATATTTGTTTTCAGCTTTTGGGCGATATATTCGGTTACATCATCTGGAAGGCCAATGTTGAGAAGCTGTGCCTTGCGTTTCACGATAGCGATTCTCGTTTCAAGATCGGGCGGCTGGATATCCGCAAGCAAACCCCATTCAAACCGGGTACGGAGCCTGTCCTCCAGCGTTAAAATTTCTTTTGGGGGCCGATCAGAGGTTAAAACGATCTGCTTGCCTGCTTGAGATAAATTTTCAAAGGTGTGAAAAAATTCTTCCTGCGTTTGGATTTTACCAGAAATAAATTGCACGTCGTCAACAAGTAAAACATCAACCTTCCGGTATTTATTATGAAAATCAATCATCTTTTTTTCTGCAATAGATGTGATCAACTCGTTTGTAAAATCTTCGCCCCGTACATAGAGAATATCTGAATTGGGGTTTGAAAGGCGGATTTCATAGCAGATTGCATTGAGAAGATGTGTTTTGCCCAGCCCGGAATTTCCATAGATAAAAAGTGGATTATATGCGCCGCCTGGATTTGCTGCAACCGCTTGGGCAGCCGCATGGGCAAATTTATTAGAAGAGCCGACAATAAAGGTTTCAAAGGTATATTCATATTCTTCACTTTGTGTTGGTTCCGATTCCGGTTCTTTTACCTCGTCTGCAACAATGATTTCTACACGCACCGGGAAACCTAGCACTTGCTCAAACGCTTCGCAGAGAAGATCGTTAAATTTAACGGCGACAATTTCTTTTTTAAAGGTGTCTTCAATCGTTAACAAAGCCGTGCTGTCATCTAGACGGACGAGCGTTAGCGGCGCAATCCAAACATTAAAGGCTACCTCTGTAATTTGCGTTTTGCAATAATCCTGTACCGATTTCCAAATCTCCAGAAAGGAATTCATGATTTTGACCGCTCCTCTATGTTTTACGGCAGTTGTATATTGGGATGAAAAGGGTGCAGGCGGGTATCTGAAAACGCCGAATTTTTTTCATCTGCTATTCCTGCTCAATCTATTTAATTCTATCACAAAATGGCGTGGTTTTCAACAACCTTTCCGATGGATTGTGGAAAGAAAGACTGAAATAGAAAGGTTTTCTGCAAAAAAAGATTGACAGGGCGAGAAGGTCTGATATATAATAAATCTCTGCAAGGTTGCATAGAAGCGAATACTGTATTTTTTCCGGCGGAGAAACCATTCGCCAGAAAATGCAAAAGGATACCCCGGTGGAATGGAGGTAAGAAAATTATGAAAAGAACGTATCAGCCGAAAAAAAGGCATCGGAAGATGGAGCATGGCTTCCGCAAAAGAATGGCCGATAGAAACGGCCGCAAGGTTCTTGCCCGCCGCAGGGCAAAGGGCAGAAAGCAGCTGACCTATTAATTGCAGTTTTTATGTGCTGCTGCTTCAAGCAAAGCAGCAGCACATTTTCTGCATGCCCTTGAAAGCGAAAGGATCGTTTTGGCTGACTATATTTCATTGAATCGAAATACAGATTTCCGCCGCCTATATATGCGGGGAAAATCGTTTACTCATCCTGCGTTGGTGACCTATGTAATGAGAAACCGCGCGGGAATTTGCCGGTTTGGGATCACAACAAGCAAGAAGATCGGCAATGCAGTGGAGCGTAATCGTGCGAAGCGCGTGATTCGTGCAGCCTTTTTGCTTTGTCGGAAGAGGTTTTAGGCAATTGGGATATTGTTTTTATTGCCAGAGGCCGTACGAAGTGGATCAAAAGCACGGAGCTTGAGAAAGTGATGAAAAAGCAGCTCTGCGCGGCGGGCGTGATCCCCTCCAAGGAGAAAAAGGATCTATGAAAAAAGCGTTTCTTTCCATGATTCGTTTTTATCAAAAAAAAATTTCGCCTTTGTTTCCGCCACGCTGCCGTTTTTATCCTACCTGCTCCCAGTATGCCGTGGAGGCAATTGAGCGTTTTGGCGCATGTAAGGGCGGTGCACTGGCCTTGTGGAGGCTTTTGCGGTGTAATCCGCTTTTTCCGGGTGGATATGATCCTGTGCCTCCTAAAAAATAAATATTTTCCCTCATAAAATTAATAAAAAATCATATTAATTTCAAAATAGATATTATGCCGTTTATTTGCTGCGGGATGATATTTTGATTTATCAGGACGATAAGGTGATCGTAACAAAATGGAATGTATTTCGTCCGAAGGCAAAGTTCAGCCACGGTGTATCCTGTTATTTTTTAGAAGACGGATATAAAGTCAGCAAATTTCTGAATGATCAAGAGGAATTGGTATACTATTATTGTGACATCATTGACACCACCTATGATGCACAGGAAAACCCCATCCCCGTTATCTACAACAATAACCTCTACGAAGTTCAGGAGTACCTGAGCATCACCAACCACATCTACTCCGGCATGTGCTTTACCATTGCCGAGAGCAGCTGGAACAAGCTGAGCGCTGACCAGCAGCAGATCGTTTCCGACGCTGCAAAGGCATCTGCCGATTACGACCGTGAGCTGAACGAGCAGCAGACCAACGACCTGGTCTCCGCTCTGGAAGAGAAGGGCATGAAGATCAACAGCCCGGAACTGGCTCCGTTTGCAGCTGCGACCGAAAAGGTCCTGACCGACAACGCCGATACCTACGGCGACCTGCTGGATCAGCTGAAGGCATGGAAAGAAGCCCGCTGAGATCACTGACCAGAAAACCTTGAAATAAAACCGAAGCAAAGGGACGAGGGG
>OHBV01000923.1_pt1 | contig 12409 bp, 9 predicted proteins | sample 1577451 | NCBI WGS metagenome assembly OHBV01 (sample SAMEA3879605, study PRJEB24766) | human gut metagenome | biome: human-associated habitat; feature: feces | place: USA | collected 1985/1987 | reverse complement strand
GAGTCCATAGTACAAGATCATGAGCAGAGGAATAATGATAAAAGACATTGCCCAGAATAAATATGGACCTGCGAGTATTTTTCTATTCTTCAATCGGAACAGCCTCCTCATCTTCGGATTCCGGTTTTTTCATGATCTGGATATCAAAAGGATCGACTTTTACTCCGACTTCTGTTCCAACCGGGAACATATCGGTGCTATGAACAAGAAGCTCATAATTGTTTGCGAGAACTTCCATTTCATAGTGAACCCCTTTGAAGATCAGATTTGTGACAACTCCGTTGATAACTCCTTCTCCAGGAGCAACAAGATCAATGTCCTCAGGTCGGATTACAGCATCTACCGGTTTATTATGACCAAATCCGACGTCTACACAGTTCCAGACAGCTCCGAGTATCTTTACGACTTTATCTTCTACCATCGTAGCAGGCAGAATATTACTGTCACCGATAAAATCGGCAACGAAAGCATTTTCCGGTTCATTATAGATGCTCTCGGGAGTACCAATCTGCTGGATATACCCCTGGTTCATGACTACGATGGTATCGGACATGGTCAGAGCCTCTTCCTGGTCATGGGTGACATAGATAAAGGTAATGCCAAGCTCGTTCTTCAAGCGTATCAGCTCATACTGCATGTCCTGGCGAAGCTTCAGATCCAGGGCGCCTAAAGGCTCATCTAAGAGCAGGAGCTTGGGTTCGTTCACGATCGCACGGGCGATGGCGATACGTTGCTGCTGACCGCCGCTTAAGGAATCCGGCATACGGTTCTCAAAGCCATCCAGATTGACTAACTTCAGAGCGTATTTAATTTTATCATTAATATAAGATTTACTTTTACCACTGATCTTTAATCCAAACGCGATGTTTTCTGCAATGGTCATATGCGGGAACAGGGCATACTTTTGGAATACAGTATTCAGATTGCGCTTATTGGGTGGAAGGTTAGTGATATCCCGGCCTTCGAAAATGACCTGACCTTTGTCGGGAGTCTCGAAACCGCCCAGAATACGGAGGGTTGTAGTCTTTCCGCAGCCACTGGGTCCCAACAGTGTCAGAAACTCATTTTCGCGGATGTACAGATTGAGATCATCCAGAACCATCTGATTGTCAAATGATTTTGAAATGTTCACTAAATTGACTAAAGCATTTTTCATCAATTTTTTCCTTCCTGATGTAAAAAATCCTGCAAAAAATTATCGAAAAATCTAAATGAAAATTTTTTGCAAGTCGAATTAATATTATACGTAAATACATGGAAAGTCAATGTGAAGTTTTGCTTTTTCCGGACTGATTTACATAAACTTTACCTCAGGGAAAAAACAGGAGTATTTTTCGGGATTTTTACAGAAAAATGTTTCACAATTTTCAGAATTGTGCTATATTTATAAACATAAAAAGATATAGAATGCTAAGGAGGATCCGGTCATGAGCAAGGGAAAATATGTTGCCTATGTTTCCAGTTATACACAGGGGGACAGTCACGGTATCAGAATATATGATGTGGATATGAAAAACGGTCGTTTTAAGGAAAAAGATAAAGTGGAGATCACAAACTCTTCTTACCTGACCATTTCCCATAACGGAAAGTTTCTTTATTCTATAACGGATTTTGGTGTAGAGGCTTATACGATCATGCCGGACGGAGATCTGGAACTGATCAACTTCGCACCGATCAACGGTATGAGAGGATGTTATGTATCTACGGATTACACAGATCAGTATCTGTTTGTGGCAGGTTATCATGACGGTAAGCTGACCGTACTCCGTCTGAAGGAGGATGGTTCCATCGGAGAGATCACCGATGAGATTTATCATAAAGGACTGGGCAGTATGGCAGAGCGCAACTTCCGCCCCCACATCAACTGTGCTCGTATGACGCATGACAACAAATATCTGCTGGTAGCGGATCAGGGAATGGATCATGTCAATGTGTATCGTTTTGATGTAGAGAAGGGTAAGGTGAAGCTGGAGGATATCATCCGCAGTGAGATGGAATCCGCACCCCGTCATATCAAGATCTCAGAGGATGGCAGATATATTTATATTCTGCATGAACTGAAGTGTTACATTGATGTCTATGAGTATGCGAACCATGATAATGATCCTACTTTCGAGAAGATTCAGACGGTAGAGCTGATCAAGCTGACCAGAGGCAATACGAACAGTGCCAGTGCATTCAGTTTCTCCCTGGATTATAATTATCTGCTCAGCTCCATCGCGGGAGATAATTCGGTCATTGTATTTGATGTGGATAAGAAGACAGGATTGCTTAAGAAGAATTTCCTGCTACCGGTCAGCGGTGAGTATCCGAAGGATGCGGAGTTCTTCCCGGATAATAAGTTTCTGGTGTCTTTGAATCATGAAAGTAATACGATGACTTTCTTCCATATTGATCTGGAGCATGGAACGATGATCATGAATGGACCGGCGATGAAGGTCAATATGCCAAACTGTATTGTGTTCCATAAGTTGGGGTAGGTATTATTAGAAATAAAACCCCCACAGCCTCGGATGGGGTAAGAATAATTCCCGTAGCCCGCATTGGGGCTAAGAACCGCAGACCCGTTTTCACTTCGGACGCAGACCGTAGCGGTACATAAGCGAGGAAAGTACCCTCGCTAAGTGCCGACGGCTGCTTAGAGTCTGCTTGTTCTTACCCCAACTGCGGGCTACTTGTTTATGGAAATAACCTTGTGATATGAGATGGGATTTGGTAAAATAGGATTATATAGTAATTGGGAGGTAGGAGTATGGCACAGATCAGACCATTTAAGGCATATCGGCCCTGCAAGGGGATGGAGGAGAGGATTGCGGCACTTCCTTATGATGTATATAACAGGGCGGAAGCGTGTGAAGTGGTGAAGAAGAATCCGGAATCTTTTCTGGCGGTTGACCGGGCAGAGACGCAGTTTGGCGAGGAAGTAGACACATATGCGGACTGTGTGTATGAGAAAGCGGATCAGATGCTTCGTGAGAAAATTCTGGAAGGAAAATTTGTACAGGATCCGACGCCATGTTTCTATCTGTATGAACTGACGATGGATGGACACAGTCAGACCGGGGTGGTAGGCTGTGCATCGATTGATGATTATCGGAACAATGTGATCAAAAAGCATGAGAATACCAGGGCAGACAAGGAGGAAGACCGTATCCGTCATGTGGATACATGCAGTATGCAGACGGGACCGATTTTCCTGGCGTATCGGGCGAAGGAGGATCTGAAGGAGAAAATCGGAGAGCTGAAAAAACAGGCGCCGGTCTATGATTTTGTCAGTGAGGATGGAATCGGGCATCGTGTGTGGGTGATCGATAACGATTCGGATGTGGCGATGATCGAAGAGGCTTTTGGGAAGATCCCGGCAATCTATATCGCGGATGGGCATCATCGATGTGCTTCCGCAGTGAAGGTGGGGTTGAAGCGGAGAGAGCAGTACCCGGATTATACAGGAGAAGAGGAATTTAATTATTTTCTTTCCGTGATTTTCCCGGATGAAGAGTTACGGATCCTGGATTATAATCGTGTAGTGAAGGATCTGAACGGAATGGATGCAGCAACTTTCCTGACCCGTATTGAAGAGTATTTCGCAGTGGAGAAAAAGGGACAGAGTCCTTACAGACCCACGGAGAAAGGTACGTTTGGCATGTATCTGGAGAATGAATGGTACAGTCTTTCTGCAAAAGAGGAAATAAAAAGCGAAGATGCCGTAGAGGGACTGGATGTATCGCTTTTGCAAAATAATCTGTTAGATCCCATTTTGGGGATTATGGATCCGAAGACAGATAAGAGAATTGATTTTGTCGGAGGCATCCGGGGACTGGGAGAACTGGAGCGGAGAGTACATACGGACATGAAAGTGGCGTTCTCGATGTATCCCACATCCATTGCAGAGCTTTTTGCGGTGGCGGATGCGGGGAGACTGATGCCTCCAAAGTCCACATGGTTCGAGCCAAAGCTGCGAAGCGGGCTGTTCCTGCATGAGATAGAGCGGTAATCCTCAGGGTTTTTAAAGGCAAAAATGACAGAATAGAATGCAGCAATCGCGCCGCAGAAAAGAGGGAATATGACAAACAAACTTTATAAATTGATGAACTGGCCTCAAATAGAAGAAATCACATATTCCGAATGTGATAATCCCCATAAGCTGTTGGGCCCCCATAAGCAGGGAAGCAAAATGCTGGTTCAGGCGTACTTCCCGGGAGCGGAGAAAGTAACGATCCACTGGAAGAAGACCGGCCAGGTGGGAGAAGCATTTCTTACGGATGTTCCCATGGAACTGGCAGATGAAGAGGGATATTTTGCTGCATTGGTAAATGCAGGGAAAATGTCACCTTATGAATATGTGGTGGAATACGGTAAGACGAAAGAACATGCAGCCTACAGAAAAATCTGTGGAGATGCATACCGCCATGTTCCGCAGATCACGAAGGAAGACATGGATCGTTTTGCCGCAGGCATTCATTATACAATCTATGAAAAGCTGGGAGCACATCCCATGGAACTGGATGGGGACGAGGGAACCTATTTTGCTGTCTGGGCGCCGAATGCCATGCGTGTCAGCGTAGTCGGTGATTTTAATGAATGGGACGGGCGGATCCATCAGATGAGACGGCTGGGGGATTCCGGTATCTTTGAACTGTTTATTCCCGGAGCGGAAGTCGGAGACTGTTACAAATACGAGCTGAAGATCAAGGGCGGACTTACTTATCTGAAGGCGGACCCTTATGGCAATGCTGCACAGAAGAGACCGGAGACGGCTTCTGTAATTGCGGATATCCGTAATTATCAATGGGAGGACGGTGAATTCCTGAAAAGTCGCGAAAAGTATCAGTGCGGTAATGCTCCGGTGAGCGTCTATGAAATGTATCTGGGAAGCTTTGTGACACCGGGGGAAGGACAGGATTATGTCAATTACCGGGAAATTGCTCCGAAGGTCATAGAATATGTAAAGAAAATGGGATACACCCATGTGGAACTGCTGCCGGTGATGGAGCATCCCTTAGATGCTTCCTGGGGATATCAGGTCATCGGTTATTATGCACCGACTGCCAGATATGGTACACCGGAGGACTTTATGTTCTTTGTGAATGCACTGCATAAGGCGGGAATCGGTGTGATCCTTGACTGGGTGCCTGCACATTTTCCGAGAGATTCTTATGGATTAGCTGCATTTGACGGCACCTGTCTTTATGAGCATCAGGATCCCAGACAGGGCAGTCATCCTCACTGGGGAACCCTGATCTACAATTACGGTCGTCCCCAGGTATCAAACTATTTGATCGCTAATGCACTGTTCTGGGTGGAGAAATATCATGCGGACGGTGTCCGTATGGATGCGGTAGCCAGCATGCTTTATCTGGACTACGGCAGACAGGACGGTGAATGGATTCCCAATATATACGGTGGCAACGAGAATCTGGAAGCCATTGAACTGATCAAACACTTAAATTCTATCCTGAAAAAGAGAGATCCCGGGGTATTATCCATCGCAGAGGAGAGTACGGCATTTCCCATGATAACCGGTTCTCTGGAAGAGGGGGGACTTGGTTTTGATCTCAAATGGAATATGGGCTTCATGAACGATTATCTGGATTATATCAAATACGATCCGTACTTTAGAAGCCACCATCACGGAGAACTTACCTTCAGCATGATCTATGCCTACAGCGAGAAATTCATGCTGGTATTTTCGCATGATGAAGTGGTACATGGGAAAGGAACCTTACTTGGCAAGATGCCCGGAGACAGAGCACAGAAGCTTGCCAACTTACGTCTGACCTACGGCTATATGATGACTCACCCCGGGAAAAAGCTCCTCTTCATGGGACAGGATCTGGCGGAAGAAAAAGAATGGAATGAAATGCGTCAGGTGGAATGGGCACTGCAAGAGCAGAAGGAAAATGCCGGAGTTCAGAGGCTGGTGAAGGATCTGAATGCATTATACAGAGAGAATAAGGCGTTGTACGAATGTGACGATCAGGCGAAGGGATTCCAGTGGATGAACGAGATCTCTGCCAATGAATGTTATGTAAGCTTTGTGCGTAAAGGCGAAGCTGCGGAGGAGATGCTTTTGGTCGTAGCAAACTTCTCCGGTGTGCCCAGAGAGATCACTACAGGAGTTCCTTACGAGGGAAAATACAAGGAGATCCTGAACACGGATGCTGTCTGCTACGGTGGTACCGGTGTGGTCAATGACCGCGTGAAACGGGCAGAGGATTTGGAATGGGATGATAAGAAGCAGTCCGTCACCGTGAAACTTGCACCGTTGTCCTTAAGTATTCTGCAATTTATCCCTTACACAGAGGCGGAACTGGAAAAGGTGATCGAGAAGCGTATCCGTAAAAATACGCCCATTCGTAAGACAACAAACAAGACCGCAAAAAAGAAACAGGAGAAATAAGACAACATGGATCTGACAGATAACGTAATCGAAGAGGTACAGCAAAAGGAAGGACTGATAACGTCCTTTCTGGATACCCTTCCGGAGAAAGCATTGAACTTAGGCATCCGTATCGGACTGGCACTGATATTTTTCTTCATTGGGGTACAACTTATCAAGCTGATCCGCAAGATCATCCGCAAGTCCATGAACAGGGCGGGAGCGGAAATGGGAGTGATCCAGTTTGTGGATTCTTTTGTGAAAGCTTCTTTATATATCATCCTGATCCTGACCCTGGCATCCTCCTTCGGCGTTGATGCTGCCAGTATCGTGGCACTTCTTGGCTCAGCCGGAGTGGCAGTGGGACTGGCAGTGCAGGGAAGTCTGTCTAATCTGGCGGGCGGTGTGTTGATTTTATTATTGAAGCCGTTTAAGGTGGGAGATTACATTGTGGAAGGCTCCTCCGGTAAGGAAGGTACAGTAAAAGAGATCCAGATCTTCTATACAAAGCTGTTAACCTATGATAATCAGACGATTATTCTTCCAAACGGCAATCTGGCAAATAACACCATTGTGAATGTCACTGCTGCCGAATCCAGGCGATGTGATGTGAAGGTGTCTGTTGCTTACAGCGCAGATATTAAGAAGGCAAAGGAAGTTCTGACAAAGGTTCTCTCTGAAGATCCCGATACTATAAAGGAAAGAGAGCATTTTGTATTTGTAGATGAACTGGCAGACTCCGGAATCAACCTATGTGTACGCTGCTGGTTCAAAAATGAGGATTTCTGGCAGGGAAAATGGCGTATTACCGAACAGTGTAAGTATGCACTTGATAAAGCAGAAATTGAAATACCGTTCCCGCAGATGGATGTGCATATGCGTTAATTAAAAATAGATATTGAATTTTACAGACTATAATGATAATATTACCGTTGTGATTCATTGTTTTAATATTTACATTTTTAGGAGGAAAAAATTATGAAAAAGTTTCTGGCACTTGCACTTGCATCTGTCATGGCTGTTTCTCTGGTAGCATGCGGCAGCACCAATGCTGATACCAATGCTGACACCAATGCAGAATCCAGTGCGGCAGCTACCACCACTGCAGCAGCTACAGAGAGCGGCAGTGAAGAACCCGGTCTGAAGATCGCTATCGTATCCAGCCCTTCCGGCGTGGATGACGGTTCCTTCAACCAGGACAACTACAACGGTGTTCTGAAGTTTATCGAGGAGAATCCGAATGCAACCGTAACCCCCATTCGTGAGGAGACCGGTGACAGTGCAGCAGCTGTTCAGGCAGTAGCTGATGTTGTAGCTGATTATGATGTTATTGTATGTTGTGGTTTCCAGTTCGCCGGCATCGGTAATCTGGCACAGGAGAATCCGGATACCAAGTTCATCCTGATCGATTCCTGGCCTACCATTGACGGTACCGAAGTAACTGCTGACCAGGTGATCGACAATGTATACGCTGCTTACTATGCTGAGCAGGAGAGTGGTTTCTATGCAGGTATGGCTGCAGCTCTGTCTACCACTACAGGTAAGGTAGCAGTAGTAAACGGTATCGCATATCCTTCCAACGTTAACTATCAGTATGGTTTCGAGTGCGGTGTTAAGTATGTGAACGGTACCGAAGGCATGAATGTAGAAGTAGTAGAGCTTCCTTCTTACGCAGGTACCGATGTTACCGGCGCTAATGTAGGTGGTAACTATGTTGGTAACTTCTCTGATGAAGCTACCGGTAAAGTACTGGGCAATGCTCTGATCGCTGAAGGCGTAGATATCCTGTTCGTAGCAGCAGGAGGTTCCGGTAACGGCGTATTTACCGCTGCCAAGGAAGCTGACGGCGTTAAGGTTATCGGTTGTGATGTTGACCAGTATGATGACGGTGCAAACGGTGACAGCAATATCGTTCTGACCAGTGGTCTGAAGGTAATGCATGATACTGTTTACAACGTACTGAATGAAGTAAAAGATGGTTCCTTCAAGGGCGCTAATGTGACTCTGACCGCAGCAGATGATGCTACCGGTTTTGTAAGTGAGGAAGGCAGATGCCAGCTTACTGCAGAGGCTATTGAGAAGATCAATGCAGCACAGGCTCTGTTAAAGGAAGGCAAGATCGTTCCTGCGGCAAACTTTAACGGTGTAACTCCGGAGACCTTTACCTGGTAGGAAGAATGAATTTACAAGAAGGTGATGGTGAGGAACTGTCACCTTCTTATTTATTTACATGAGTAGAAATGAGGATGAACATGTCGGAATATATTGTTGAGATGAAACACATCACCAAACGCTTCCCCGGGATCGTAGCCAACGACGATGTGACGATCCAGATCAAAAAGGGTGAGATCTTTGCTCTGTTGGGAGAGAATGGTGCCGGAAAATCCACCTTGATGAGTATGCTGTTTGGAATGTACGAGCCGGATGAAGGAGAGATCTATATCCGGGGAGAAAAGGTGAAACTGGAATCCCCCAACCATGCCACCAAATTAAACATCGGTATGGTACACCAGCATTTTAAACTGGTATCCAACTATACCATTGCAGAGAATATTGTGATGGGTATGGAACCGGTGAAGAAGGTATTGGGATGTATTCCGGTAGTGGATATGAAGAAAGCCAATCAGGATATCCGCGAACTTTCGGAGAAATACGGACTGGCAGTGAATCCTACCGACGTGATCAGTGATATTAATGTCTCTACACAGCAGAGAGTAGAGATCTTAAAAATGCTTTACAGAGAAGCAGAGATCCTTATTTTCGATGAACCCACAGCGGTTCTGACTCCTCAGGAGATCGACTTTTTATTAGACATTATCAAATCTCTGCGGGATGACGGCAAGACCATCATCTTAATCACACATAAACTGGAAGAGATCAAACGTATTGCAGACAGATGCGCGATCCTGAACCGCGGACGTCTGATGGATGTTATGGACGTGGCAACCACATCCACCAAAGTCATGGCAAACAAAATGGTAGGCCGTGAAGTGAATTTTGAGACAGAAAAAGAACCCGCGAAACCGGGTAAGACGATTCTCGACATACAGCATCTGAACGTCTATAACAAGCAGGATTTTCAGGTGGTAAAGGATGTATCCCTTGAGGTGCATTCCGGTGAGATCGTAGCCATTGCAGGCGTAGCCGGCAACGGTCAGGTAGAGATTGCCGATGCTATTGCAGGATTGATCCCGGCACGTTCCGGTAAGATTCTGTTAAACGGCAGAGATATTACGGATCTGTCCATCAGGGAACGTACCACAGAAGGAATTTCCTATATTCCCGAGGACAGACAGAATTATGGACTGGTCATGGATTTTACCCTTTCGGAGAATCTGGCACTGCGTAACTACTACAAAGAGCCTTTCTGTCATAAAGGAGTGCTGGACCAGAAGATTTTTGAAGATAACAGTGAAAAACTGATAGAAAAATACGATATCCGAAGCGGACAGGGTAGCAAGACGGTGGTACGCTCCATGAGCGGCGGTAATCAACAGAAAGCCATCATCGCCAGAGAAGTGGAGCAGGATTCCTCTCTGATGATCTTCGTTCAGCCCACCCGTGGACTGGATATCGGTGCCATAGAGAACATTCACAAACAGATCATTGCGGAGAGAGACAAGGGTAAGGCAATCCTTTTAATATCTCTGGAACTGGATGAGATCATGAACTGTGCGGATACCATCGCCGTTATTTATAACGGAAGCATACAGAAGATCGCCAAAGCCAGTGAGCTGACCACCAATGAAGTGGGTGAGTTCATGATGGGCGTTAAGAACAAGGAGAAGGAGGCATAAGACCATGAAAAAGATGACAAAATTCTGGAATGCAGTAAAGATCCCTCTTCTTGCAATCCTTTGCAGCCTGGTAGTGGGTGGTGTGATCATCGCCGTGACCGGTTCAAATCCTTTCAAGGCTTACTACGCATTGCTGCAGGGCAGCGGACTGTCACCCAAGTCTTCTTATGCAAGCTATAAGAGCATGCTGACAGACTTTATGAGTTATGTGAACTATTTTACCCCTATGATCTTCGCAGCATTGGCAGTAGCGGTAGCTCTGCGTGCGGGTTTGTTCAATATCGGTGTCTCCGGACAGATGCTGGCAGCCGGGTTCACTGCAAGTATTATTGTGGGCTACAGCAGTTTAAATGCTGTACTGGCAAAGCCACTGGTAGTGATCATCGGTCTGATCGTCGGCGGACTGGTGGGTGGACTGATCGGCTTTTTGAAGTATCGTTTTAATATTAATGAAGTTGTTTCATCCATTATGTTAAACTATACGTTCCAATACGTGATCAGCTTCTTTATCAATACCTTTTTCGTGGATCCGGTCTCCAGACAGTCAAAGGAGATCTCTGCGGCTTCCAGACTGACGCTTATGGATACCATGGTGGGCAATCTGAAAATGGATATTCCGCTGGGAATTATTCTGGCTCTGCTGACTGTAGTGGCAGTGTGGTTCTTATTAGAGAAGACAAAATTAGGATACGAACTGAAGGCTGTGGGCTATTCCCGCAGTGCTGCAAAATATGCGGGTATTAAAGTCGGCAGAAGCATGGTGCTGTCCATGATGATCTCCGGTGCCCTGGCAGGACTTGCCGGTGTGACCTATTATCTGGGTTATGTGGGTTCTATTCAGCCCAAGGTACTGATCAGCACGGGATTTGATGCTATCGCAGTGTCACTGCTTGGTAACAACAATCCCTTCGGAATCGTATTTTCCACCATGCTGATCACCTTGATCAGTAAAGGCAGTACTTACATGAAATCTGCTGCCGGTGTCGATGCGGAGATCGCATCGGTTATTACCGGAATTATTTTGTTGTTCAGTGCATGTAATGCTTATATCAAATGGAAGATGGAACGAGGCAGAAGAGAGAAAACGAACAAGACAAAGGAGGACAAATAAATGGATATTGTGATCATTGACGGGTTATCCTTTGCATTACCTTTATTTATTATGGCAATTGGCGGTATTTATTGTGAGAAGTCCGGTGTGACTATGTTAGCTGTGGAAGGATTGCAGGGTTTCGGTGCCTTTATCGGTGCATTTGTGGCAGTTGCCATTGCAGGGAATTTCTCCGGAGATTCTCCGGTACCTTTCTACATTGCCATGATCATGGCGGCAGTAGGAGGAAGTATTTTTGCCCTGATCCATGCGCTGCTGTGCCTGAAGTTTAAAGCCAATCAGGTGATCAGTGGTGTCGTAGTCAATATTCTGGCTATGGCATTGACAGCATATTTGACCAAACTACTCAACAGAGTTGTATTCGGTGCCACCTCTGACAAGTTTGTTCTGACCGTATCTTCCAGAATTACCATCCCGGGAATCTCTAAGATTCCGGTACTGGGAGCTGTATTTACCAATCTGTATCCTTTTGAACTGGTGATCGTTGCCGTAGCATTTATTGCATGGTTTGTAATGTACAAGACCCGCTTCGGCATGCATCTGCGCGCCTGCGGTGACAATCCCCATGCGGTGGATGCAGCCGGAAGACAGGTGGGACAGATCCGCCTGGCAGCTATCATGATCTGCGGTGCGTTGTCGGGACTTGGCGGTATCTGCTTCGCATATTCTATTTCCGCGAACTTTTCTTCCAGTATCTATGTAGGTTACGGATATCTGGCCATCGCAGCGCTGATCTTCGGTAACTGGCGAATCCTTCCGACCCTGGGAGCATGCCTGTTATTCGGATTTGCCAGATCCGGCGGCTACCGACTGGTACAGGTATTACAGATGCCCAGCAGTTATCAGGATCTGGTGATGATCCTGCCGTATGTACTGACACTTTTACTGCTGGTATTCTTTTCCAAACAGAACGGTGCACCGAGAGCTTTGGGGGTAATCTATGACAAGGGAGCAAGATAAATCTGCCGGAATGCAGATATTTACAGAATGCGGTTTTACGTGACTTTGAATAATTACTACAAAAAAGAGAAAGCAGAAGGCTTTCTCTTTTTTAGGTTAAAATATATAAGCTGAAAATGGGACTCGAACCCACGACCCCTTCATTACGAGTGAAGTGCTCTA
>OHBV01000920.1_pt1 | contig 12438 bp, 8 predicted proteins | sample 1577451 | NCBI WGS metagenome assembly OHBV01 (sample SAMEA3879605, study PRJEB24766) | human gut metagenome | biome: human-associated habitat; feature: feces | place: USA | collected 1985/1987 | reverse complement strand
GATCTTTTTCAACTGCTTACCAAGCTCCTTGATATCAAAACAGACGATGCGGTTATTGATATCCACGTTTGTCTGATGATTAAATACATTCAGAGAACCTGTAACATAGATTTCCAACGAAGTGGCCAGTCGCTGTGCTTCTGGCTCTTCCTGTTTTCTCAGAAGGTTATATAAATCCTCCAAGATTGGCATCTTCTCCGGTACTGGATCGGCAAGATATTCCTGATATACTAACCGCACACAACGGTCAATGATGGTCTTTTCTACCGGCTCCAGTCCATTCTTTCCTCCAACAATCAGCTCACACAAAGACAGAATAAAATCTGCTTTCAATGACAGTGGATTATCTTCCTCGGAATAGTTCAGGTTCAGATCCATTGGATTGATATACTGGTCAGATACTGGCGAAACCCGAACTACCTGCCCATGCAGTGCCTGCACAAGTGCCGAATATTCGGCTTCTGGATCACAGATAATGATATCGTCTTCCGTGATCAAAAAGCAGTTTGTAATTTCCCTCTTTGCTGAGAAAGACTTACCGGAACCTGGTGTACCAAGAATCAGTCCATTCGGGTTCTTCAAACGTTTCCGATCAACCATGATCATGTTGTTGGATAATGCATTCAATCCATAATAAAGAGCTTCCCCTTCCTGAAACAGTTCCTGTGTCGTAAATGGCACGAAGATCGCTGTTGAAGATGTGGTAAGCCCTCTCTGAATTTCAATCCGATTGACTCCCAGTGGAATACAGGACATGAGTGCTGCTTCCTGCTGATAATCCAGTTGTTTTAAAGAACAGTTATATTTCTGTGCAATTCCCTGCACCTGGAAAATATTGTTATCCAGTTTCTGACGCTTCCTTGCGGTATTCATCACCAGAACCGTTACAAGAAACATTCGTTCATTTCTGGACTGCAGATCTTCCAACAGGTTCTTCGCCTCTTCTCCATAAGTCACAAGGTCCGATGGAAGCACGTCCATATCATAACCGGAACGTACTGCCCGCTTCTGCTCTTCAATCTTCATCTTATCCAGATCTGAAATCTTGCTCTTGATCATCTTGATCGCAGAACTCTGGTCAATGGACTGGATATGAATGTTAACATTGATGCTGTCATCCACATCCAAGAAATCTGCAAGCATCCGGTCTGTAAGCTCCGGTGCCAGAATCTGCAGATAACTCACACTTCCCATCGTTCTTCCCATCAAAAATGTCTGATTCTTGGAAAAGTTAAAGGAAGTCGGTGCAATAAAATCTTTGGTCTTTAATCCTGTTTCTGGAAGCATCTTATACTGGAACTTAAATGGTTCAATCCGATCCTGGTTGAACACATGATACAGAATCTCCAGCCTTTCCAGACCATTCAGGGAATGCGCCTGTGCTCCCAAAACCTTAAAGTTATTTAAGATATCTGTTTCGATTCTTTCAAGCCTTGGTCTTGCCACCTTCAGGCTTTCTGCTTCGATTCCAAAAGTGATATACTTTGTCTTTACCAGACCATTATTTCCTTTGGAAAGCTGATTTTTCAGCATAGTACGGTACTCTTCACGAATGGCATTGAAGTCATCGTTCTGATCTGGAATATCAATGCTTTTCTCAAATTCTGCCACATCCACCTGCTGATTGATAAAGGACAGCTGCACACTGATGGAAGAATCAAAGTAATTTAAGAAATCACAGTAATTTTCAAATATCGTGGTCTTATCCTCATTTAGAGCAAGCTGATAGTTGATGTCATAAAACTGAATCGTCTTGGAGAAAAAGGTCTTTGTCACCTGGCAGATACCATCCTGCAGCATCCGAATATACGGAATACTCTGCTGTGCAGTTGTAGGAATGTTTTTCTGTTTCCTGCGGTCCCGTTCCTGCTTCTTCCTACGCTTTTCCTGTTCTCTTTCTTTTCTGCTTTTTTTGTTTCTTCTTTCCTGACGGTTTCTTTTTTCCGCCAGGGACAGACGCTCCTGCTGAGCCTCCTGCTTTGTCTTTTTTGCCATCCGGCACACCCTCCTTTTTTACAAGGGTGGAAATCTCCTGATAAAAATTTTCTGTCTTATATGGTCTTACTGCCGGACAGATAAACTTCTGTCGAATGATATTTGCCACCACTTTTTCAAAGGGAAGACCGTCTTTTTCATACATTGCCATGAAGAAAAACGGAAGCATGATCGTTACCATCAGGATGGCTGCGATACTGGAACCGATTGGTTTTCTCATGACCAGATAAAACGGAATTCCCACAACTGCGGCAAGTGAAAAGAAAATCAGCTGCCGCTTTGTCAGATTTAACGCTACTTTTGTTTTGACCTTGGTAAGGTCTTTTGGTACTGGTACATACGCCATGGTATGCGCTCCTTTCCTGCCCGCTAATGGGCATTGAATATTGATTTGCTAAGGCTTCCGGTCTTGAATAATGAAAATGCAAGAATCACGGTATAAGCCGCTACTGAAAACATTGCTGCATGAAGGTCACTGGATATGGTCATTGCATTTACTAAAACTGCATAAATTCCCACACAGACCATCATGAAGAATCCCTGAAATGCCAGTGCGAACAAGCCTTTTAAATAGTTGTTTCCGATATTGCCCCATTCCTTATTGGTCATGGTGGCAAACGGAATTGGTGCTATGGAAGTATAAAGGTAAATTTCTATCATTCTTCCGTACAAGATTACCGTAATGATAATTGACAGAATGTGCATGGTAACACTGATCAACATCGTTTCCATGGATAGCAGGAACAAATCCCCTAACTCCATATCCTCCAGGGCATCCACAATCCGTGTAATTGCTTCTGTTGCATCCACCGCAGTGTTTCCTGATATCACCCCTGCGGCATTGTTGACCACATGCTGGCCAACATCAAAGACCGCCATCGTGATATTGAACGTATTTGTCACCAGATAAATGGCTACATACGCTTTGAAGATCCAGAGGAAAATGTTATAAGTCTCAAATTCATGGAAATTGTTTTTCTGTGTTACCATCGTGATCAATTCATAGCACAGGACAAAGGTGATGATCAGTCCCGCAATGGGGACAATCACCGTTTGGGATATATTCTGAATCAGATTAAAAATCCCTGCATTCCATCCCTGCGGTGTCTGTCCCACCTGCCCGGCTATGGTTCCCACCTGCTCATTGACAGACGTGAACATGTTATCCAAACAGGACTTGATAAGCCCGATCAGGATATCCTTTATCGCTTCCGTAATTCTCTCAATGATGGTGTTCATCTACCACTCCTCTTAAGAGAACAATGTTGCCAGCTGTGGAATCAGGGTAGTTCCCAGCAGCATGATTCCGGCACCGGCCATCAGCTGTTTGATGCCCTGGCTCTTAGCACCGGGATTGTCATTTCCATATCCTTCCAGAAGGTTTACGACACCCCACACGCCAAGACCTGCGCCGATTGCGACTACAAGAGTTTTTAAAGTTGTAATTGCACTGCTAAAAAATGCCATATACATTCACCAAAACTGACTTCTTTCAGGTGTTTACGGGAATGAAAAAAACACCGACTAAAAAGCCGGCGCACCTAATGTCAGTTATTCCTTTCCTCATTATTTTTCGTTCATTCCCATGGTTACTCCGACAGCTCCACCTGAATTACCTCCACCTCTTCTTCGGGTTTCGGTGTGTACTGCGGATTTAACTCTTTTTCTACTTTGTATCGGTTTTTCTCATTTTCATCTGCAAGAAACCGATAATTTTTGTGTTTCGTGATATCATATTTGTCTGAGAAAAATGGTCTGGCACCACGAATCTGCAGGATACATTTTCCTCCATCCATGACTGCAATCTCATCTTCTGTCATCAGCTGTTTGCCTGTTTTCTGGTAATTCAATCCAAAAGACTTCTGATTACTCCTCGTCTCCGAAGTGTTATACAGGTCAATGGTTTCCTTACCCAGAAGCTCGCTCATTTCCTTTAAGGTAGTTTTCTCTTTTCCACCAAGAAATAGTGTAGTATCACAGTTACCCAGAATGGTATCTGCACTATCCTTATACATTGCCTTTAGCTGACTCTGTGACTGCAAAATAATAGAAGCCGAGATTTCCCGGCTTCGGATGGTGGCGATCAGCTTGTCAAAGTTTGGAATCTGGCCGATGTTGGCGAACTCGTCCAGAATCAGCCGCACATGGACGGGCAGCCGCCCGCCGTATTTGTCATCGGCCCGGTCACACAAAAGGTTTATGAGCTGGCTTTGCACCATTGCCAGAATGAAATTAAAGGTCGTGTCCGTGTCCGACATAATCAGGAACAGGGCTGTTTTTTTGTCCCCGATGGTGTCAAGTTCCAGTTCGTCGTCCTCCATCAGCTCCCGCACCTCCCGGATGTCAAAGGGCGCTAATCTGGCTCCGCAGCTTATCAAAATGGAGCTGCGGGTCTTGCCCGCCGACAGCAGGAATTTACGGTACTGGCGCACCGCAAAGTGTTCCGGGTCTTTTTCTTCCAGCCGTTCAAACATCTGGTCTACCGGGGATTGAAATTCCGGGTCGTCCTCGCGGGCTTCACTGGCATTTATCATTTCAAGCAGCGTAGTGAAATTCATTTCATCGTCCGGCGCTTCGTACCAGATATAGCCAATGAGGGCCGAATACAGCAGGCGTTCCGATTTGATCCAAAAATCCTCGGCGCTTTTTTCGCCCTCGCCCTTGGTGTTACAGATCAGAGTGTTTACCAGCTTCAAAATGTCCTTTTCCGAATGGATGTAGCGAAACGGGTTGTAGCGCATACTCTTGGAAAAGTTAATGGTATTCAGCACTTTTACCCGGTAGCCGCACCGCACAAGGAGCTGGCCCACCTCGCCGATCAGACTTCCTTTCGGGTCGGTAATCACGAATGAGGTCGGGTAGTCCTTGGACACGCACTGCATGAGGTTGGGCTTCACAAAGAACCGGGTCTTGCCGCTGCCGGAACCGCCGATCACCAGCACATTTTTGTTCCGGGCGGTCTTGGGGTCTTTGGGCCGGTTGTTCATGGTGAGGCGTTCCGTCTGGGTCAGGAGGATGTTGTTGTCAAACACCGGGTCGATGTACGGGGCTATATCTTTGGGGCTGCCCCAACGGGCGCTGCCGTACTCGACACCCCGGCGGTATTTCTTGGCGTTCTTGCTTTTGCAGTACACCATCAGCCGCAGCGCCACCGCACCGGCCACGCCCACCGCCAGATCGAACAGGTGGAAGCTGGGGGCGGCGCTTTCAAAGGCAAGGGAAAAGCCGTCCGCAAGGTGCAATAGCTTTTCCGACAAGTCCGCCCCAGCCGCCAGCCGGTAGGTCTGTCCCAGCTTGCCGAACAGGTAAACAAACAGCAGGTAGGGCAGGTTGGCGATGATCAGCTTTTTCATTTCCGGCTTCATCGTGACAGCCCCCTTTCCTTGATTTTCTCCTTGGCCTGCTGGCTGCTTCTGGCCGCTGCCTTTTCTTTCAGGACGGCAAGGGTCTTTCGGATGGAGGGGCGCTCCTGCTGTTTGAGCTTCTTGGCCGTAAACTCCTTAAACGCCTGTTCCAGATTGTCCGCCTGCTTGGATTTGAAGATCACGATATACCGGGGCGGATGGGTAGTGCGGTCTTTCCGCAAGGTAAAATCAATGTCGTATTTCTTGGCGCAGGGCTTAAACAGGCCGATGTTGGCGTCGGTGATCTCAATGTTGGACAGGGCGGAACCGTCCTTTTTGAGCTGCCGTAAGCTCTGCTGTCCGTGATGGGCCTTGCCCGTCCCTTTCTGCCGGGCGGCCAGATATTTTCGGATGGCCGCTTGCAGCACTTGGGCGGTGAGCTTGCCCGTCTTAACCGCTAACGCTATGGTTTTCTGGTCTACTTCTTCCTGCAACTGCTATCCCTCCTTTGGAAAGTCAGCAGGCAGGCGGATGGCTTAAATCCGCACCCGCAGGCCGGAGAGGTCGTCGGCATGGATTCCCACAAGATACCAGTTCTCGGCCATTTCAATGCGGGTCGGCCTCCATCTGCCGCCCACCATCACATCAAAAGTTTCTCCGCAGTGCAGGCCGCCGTAATAGTCCGCAAGGTCAAAGCGGATGTCGTAGCGGTCTGTCTGCTCGTCAAAAATCAAAGCACCCTGTTTCATAGGGTCGGCCTCCTTTCAGATTTTGCCGGTGTTCATGTCATGGGCCACCAGCGCCGTGTAATAGCCGTTGATGGTGCTTGGGGCGTTGAACAGAACCGCCAGCAGGTATTTTTTGATGTTCCGTATTTCCGTGGTGTTTTTGCTGATACAGTCAAAGACAAACTCAATGTGAGAGCTGTTCAGCTTCATCAGCTTGGATTTCACCAGCTCGGCGGGGTAATCGTCCCCGGCAATGCGGATGGTCTTTCGGGCGCTGCATACGGTTTCCACCAGCAAGTCCACGATCTCGTCCAGCATATCCCGGTCAATCCCCTTGGCGTACTGGCAAAGGTGTTCATACTCGATGTTGTCCTTGATGATCTCCCGATAAATCTCTACGGCGCTCTGTGATTTCGCTCCCGTTCCTTTCCGTTCCGGCGGCGCAGCCGCTTCTTCCCCCAAAGGAGAGGGAGGGGAAAGGATAAGAATGGAATCGGTATTTGATCCATCCGTAATTGATTTCTCTTTACTTGATCTATCTTTATTTAATTGCGTTGGTTTTTCCTGCGTAGGCTTTTCCTGCGTTGGATTATCCAATGTTGGATTTTCCAATGTAGGTGAATCCGGCACAGGCTGGGGCTGTTCATAAATGATGTAATCCGCCCCGCGCAGGCGGCCTTGGCTGTCACGCTCACGGGAACGCACGATATAGCCCGCCTGTTCCAGCTCCCGGACAGCCGCCCGGATCGCGTCGATCTGCTCCCGGTTGATAAGGGATAAGCCTTTCAGCGTAAAGTCCCAGCTCTCCGGCAAGGACAGCATTTGCGACAGCAGCCCCTTGGCTTTCAGGGACAAGTCCTTGTTCCGCAGGTGGTGGTTGGACATCACCGTATAGCCCCGGTTTTTCTCCACTCGAAAAACTGCCATCTCGTCGTCCACTCCTTTCACTTGAAATTTCACCGCGCCGTCAAGGGCGGTGAGCTTGCCCGGCTGGTAGGGACATTCCTCATACACACAAAACTGGTACTTCCAGTGCGGGCGGTAGAAACGGCAGGTGCCGCAGTCCTCCGGCGTGACCGCCTCGCCGCTGTCGTAGTGGTCAAAACCGGGCTTGCCCTGCATGAGCTGTTCAAAGGCCCGATCGCTGCCGGAAGTGAAGTACATAGGCCGTCGCCTCCTTTCTGCTTTTGGGCAAAAAGAAAAGCCGCAGACTTTTTTCAAAATCTGCGGCTTGGCCGGGGAACAGAAAAGGGCGCTGTCATGCTTGACAACACCCTGTTTCTGTCTGATTATTCAGTTGTTTTGACCTGCCCCGTTTTCCGCTGCCCTAAAAAACATTGATTTTACTGGGTTTTTTCATGTTTTCTTATGGCACCACGGTTAAAAGGGCGGTTTTTGTTGTCTTCAGCGCATATCGTGCAGGCGCTCTGCCGGGAGGGAGGCTTGCAGCAGGCTCCATGCGGCGTCGAGGCTGTCGTTCAGCAGATAGGCCTGATTCTGCCGGACATAGAGGTAAATGGCGTTGGGGGTGCGGTAGGCCAGATGCATATCGTGCCACGCATACTTGCGGCTCGCCTCAGGCTTGTCCTGCTCGCCGGCCATCCAGACCGACAGTCCTTCGTCGTCCAGCAGCAGCCGGTAGAAGGGGCGGGGCAGGCCCATCTTTTTGATTTGGAGGCGCAGGGAGTGGAAGAACGTCCAGAAATAGACGGCCGGCACGCCCAGCGCCACCACGGCCAGCAGCACCGTGAGCAGGGCTGCGCCGTCTTTCTGGCCCACCTGCGACAGGCAGACACCGGCAGACACCAGCAAAATGGCCGTGAACACCAGAGGCCGGTGCCACGCCTTGCGGTGGCGCAGCAGGTCAAAGGCGGCAAAATCGTGGAAGGATGCAGCATCCATCTGGACGGAAACGGAGATCGGCTGAGACATAAAAATACCCTCCTTTTTGGTCATAGTACCATATTATTTTCCAACAATCAAGGATGATATTGCGCAGATGCCCTAAAATGTGCTAAAATAGGACGAAAAAGAAAGATTATGGAGCGTTCGCTCTGACGGCGGACAGGCCGGATAAGGCGGAAGCTGCGCGGCAGAATATCACAGAGAGGGAGGATGGGTGCGTGGGGCGCAGGATGACCCTGAAAGGGCAGATCAGTCTTTGCCTGGCGGCATTTTTTCTGGCGCTGGCGGGGCAGATATTCTTGAGCTTTTACCAGTCCGGCACCGTGCTGCGGGAACTGGACGACCAGATGGGCAACTTCAACGCCATCAGCCGCTTCCAGAACGGCGTGGAGCGGAGCCTTTCGGCCATGGAAGATTACCGCTGGGAGTACGGCGACGCCAAAGCGCTGACAGAGGAGCTCCACAGCGCCTTTTCCGTCACCAACGCATGGCTCTGGCGCATCGAGGGCGACCTTGGCACTGTGAGTGAGGAGCAGTATCTGCTCTACAATGCCGTTTCCACTACCTACGACAGCTACACCGCACTGGTGGACCAGCTGGAAGAAGCGGTGGCCGCCGGTCAGGACGCGAAAGCCGCCCAGCTCTACTATAATAAGATCGTACCCTGCGGCGGCTATCTGCGCCAGTACACCCAGCAGCTGCTGAACACGGCCATCACCGACGCTCAGGGGACTTACACCACCGTGTCGGCCCTCAGCGACCGGGTGAAATGGGCGCAGACCGTCGTGGTGGCGCTCTGCCTTGCGCTGGGCTGCGTCATGGCCTTCTCGGTGCTGACGCTGCTGACCCCGGTGCAGCAGATGATCGGCGCCTCCCGGGAGGTCACCCGGGGCGAGTTCGACTCGCCCGACCTGCCGGCGCCCCGTCAGCCGGAAATGGCCCAGCTGACCGAAGCCTTCAACCACATGAAGCATTCGATGGCCGAGCAGGTGACCACCCTGCGGGAGAAAAACGAGATGGAGCGGGAGCTCCACCGCCAGAAAACGGAAGCTCTGGAATTACAGAACCGGATGGAGCGCAGCCGCTTGCAGCAGCTGCGCAGCCAGATCGACCCCCATTTCCTTTTCAACACCCTGAACGTCATTTTACAGACCGCCGGACAGGAAAAAGCCTACCGCACGCAGGCCCTCATCACGGCTCTGTCGCACCTGCTGCGCTACAGCCTGATGAGCAACGACGAGCAGGTGCCGCTGGCCCGGGAAGTGCGCATCGTGGACGAGTATTACTCGATTTATCACGTCCGCTTCGGCGACCGTGTGAAGATGGTGTGGCGCATCTCCGACTCCCTCGATTTGACGGAGACGATGGTGCCGTCCTTCATCTTGCAGCCCATCGTGGAGAATGCCTTCAAGCACGGCATCTCGCCCAAGGAAGAGGGCGGCGTGGTGCGCATCCGCATCAACCCGCTGCGGGATAAGGGGCTGCTCTATATCAGCGTCTGCGACAACGGCGTGGGCATCCGGCCCGAACAGCTGGCCCAGCTGAAAGCCGCGCTGGCCCAGCCCGGGGAGCGCTGGGAGCATATCGGCGTCTATAATGTGGCCGCACGGCTGCGGCTTCTGGATAAACGGGGGCGGCTGGTCATCCGCTCTCACCCGGGCCGGGGAACGGCCATCGGTATGTACCTGCCCCTTGTAGAACTTTTGGAGGAGGATTTGGACGATGATACGCCTGTTGATCGCGGATGACGAAAAGCTGGAGCGGGAGGCGCTTGCGGAGCTGGTCCAGCGCCGTTTTGAGCGGGAAGTGGTCCTGGAGGTGGCGGAAAATGGCCGCAAAGCTGCCGACACGGCGGTGCTGTGGGGCGCAGACCTCATCCTGATGGATATTGAGATGCCGGGCATGAGTGGCCTCGACGCTGCCCGCGCCGTGCTGGCCCAGCGGCCTTCCTGCCGGGTCATCTTCGTCACGGCCTACAGCCTGTTCCAGTATGCCCATGAGGCGGTGCATCTGGGGGCCTGCGACTATCTGCTCAAGCCGGTGGACCCCGACGAGCTGGAAGCCTCGGTGCGCCGGGCTATGCGGCAGATCGAGACGGAGCGGAAGCTGGAAGAGCTGGCCGCCGCCCGGCCCCAGCCGGAGCAGACGGAGACCGAAGAAGAGGCAGAAGACGCCCCCGAGGAGGGCGAGAACAGCCAGACGGCCCTCGTCATGGCCCATGTCCGCCGCTACCTCGAGGATAATTATATGTTCGATCTGTCGCTGGACAGCGTGGGCGAGATCCTGCACATCAGCCCAGCCTACCTGTCGGCGCAGTTCAAGAAATACCAGAAGATGAACTTCCTCGACTGCCTCACCGAGCTGCGCATCAACGCGGCAAAGGAATTGCTGGCCGACCCCTTCCGCTCCTCGGCGGAGGTGGCGTCGATGGTGGGCTACGAGGACGCCAGCTACTTCGCCCGGGCGTTCAAGAAACGCACCGGCATGACTCCCACCCAGTACCGCCGTCAGGCCGGCCAGAAGGCAAAGGCCGACCCGGAGGCCGGGCTGTGAGCGGGCGGATGATTTCCCGCCGCAGTGTGCTGGCGCTGGCCGCCTGTACGGCGCTGGGCGCTGTGGGCTGCGGCAAGACGGAAGAGTACAACGGACCGGAGCTCATCCTGCGCTACGCCGAGAACCAGCCCGAGGATTATCCCACCACTCAGGCCGCTCTGGCCTTCGCCGACCTCGTGGCTGAGCGGACGGAGGGGAGGGTCAAGGTCGTGGTCTACAGCGGCGGGGAGCTGGGGGCCGAACAGAGCGTCATCGAGCAGATGCAGTACGGCGGCATCGACTTTGCCCGCGTCTCTCTGAGCCAGCTGGCCGAGTATCAGCCGGCCCTGAGCGTATTGCAGCTTCCCTTTCTCTATACCGATGCGCCCCAGATGTGGCGGGTGCTGGACGGTGAGATCGGCGATGAATTCCTCTCCGGCCTCGGCGCGATGGACCTCGTGGGCCTGTCATGGTTCGACGCCGGCGTCCGCAGCTTCTACACCCGCGAAAAGGTGGAGACGCTGGAGGACCTCGCGGGGCTGACGCTCCGGGTGCAGGAGTCGGACATGATGAGCGAGATGATACTGGACCTCGGCGCAAAGCCGGCGCAGGTGGTCTACAGCCGGGTCTATGCAGCCCTGCACAATGCCGAGATAGACGGCGCGGAAAACAACTGGCCCAGCTATGAGGCCATGGGCCACTATGAGGTGGCCCCCTATTTCTTAAAGGATGAGCACGCCCGTGTGCCGGAGCTGCAGCTGGCCAGCGAGGCCGCGATGGAAAAGCTGGCAGAGCTGGACGAACGCTTCCCGGACATCATCCGCGCCTGCGGAAAGGAGAGCGCTCTGGCCGAACGCCGCCTCTGGGCGGAGCGGGAGGCCAGCGCCGAAAAGCATATGCGGGAATGGGGCGTGGAGGTGACGACCCTCTCCGCCGCCGAGAAAGCCCGCTTCCGGGCGGCAGTCGAGCCCGTGTACGCGGCGTTTGAGGAGCAGAGCCGCCTCATCCAGCGCATTCGAGAAGCCTGAAAAAGTGCAAGAGATATTACATTGTATTCATCTTGTTGGACAGTGTGCTGAACAAACTGCACCGTTGTTTGTAAGGAATGCACAAAAGTGTTTCTCACATTTTTTTGAAAAACAGGACATTTTTCATAAGCTCTTGTTCTGACTAAAAAATTTTGCTAAAGTGTGTACAGTAAATGAACGGACGGGGTGCGACCCGTGCAGAGCACACCGCCCTGAATGAGGAAAATTTAAGGAGGATTTTATCATGAAGAAGATTTCTCGTCGCAGCTTTCTGGCAGCAGCCGGTGTTTCCGCCGCTGCTCTGGCACTGACCGCCTGCGGTGGCTCCGGCAACAGCACTGCTGCCTCTACCGCTTCCTCTGCTGCAGCTTCCACCGCTCCCGCCGGTGATGCCGCAGCTGCTGCTTCCGACCCGAAGGTGACTCTGGTCTACGCCGAGGTCAACCCGCTGGATACCATCGTCGGCCAGACCGGTTCTCACTTCAAGGAGAAGGTCGAGGAGCTGACCGGCGGCTCCGTCGTCGTCGATGTGCAGGCTTCCGGCGTTCTGGGCTCTGAGAACGACGTTCTGGACGCTATCCTCGGCGGCTCCACCTCCATCGACATCAGCCGTATCTCCGCTTTCGCACTGACCAGCTACGGCTGCAACAAGTCCAAGCTGCTGTCCATCCCCTTCACCTTCGAGAACCGCGCACACTTCTGGAACTTCGCCAACAGCGAGCTGGCACCTGAGTTCCTGAACGAGCCCCAGGAGCTGGGCCTGCCCGTTCGCGGCATCTTCTACGGCGAGGAGGGCTTCCGTCACTTCTTCACTGTCAAGCCCGTTTCCGGCATCGCTGATTTCAAGGGCCTGAAGCTGCGTGTGTCCAACGACCCCGTTATGAACGGCATGGTCGAGGGTCTGGG